>ENA-OSCG01000074-OSCG01000074.1-marine-sediment-metagenome-genome-assembly--contig:-NODE-74-length-17956-cov-5.769063_pt1 | contig 17956 bp, 15 predicted proteins | sample MGYA00237880_ERZ529332 | MGnify/ENA primary metagenome ERZ529332 (study PRJEB26373, sample SAMN05710708) | marine sediment metagenome | biome: marine; feature: ocean trench; material: sediment... | reverse complement strand
AGCGGCAGAACGCGACCGCAGTTTCCCCTCGGCCCGCTTATATAAACGCGCGTTAACGGTTGCAGCAGGGCCATTCGCAAACTTCATATTAGCCTCCGTGATCTTCGCGGGGATGGTCATGTGGCAAGGTATTGCTACGGACAAACCAACGGTAGGCGAGCTGTTTGAAATGCCGGGCACCTCGTATGCGTTGAAAGTTAATGACCAGATATTAGAGGTCGAAGGGCAAAGCATTTCCAGTTTCGGGGATATCATTGATATCACTTTGGCCATGGAAACGCCCGGCGACATGGAAATTCTGGTTTTGCGCAACGATCAGGAATTGCTGGTAAGTGCCCCGTACATGCTAATCCCCGGTGTTTACGGGGTTGATCCGTTGTCTGCGGCCAGTGCTGCGGGTTTGAAGCCCGGCGACTTTGTGGTTGAAGCCGCAGGGCAAAGCATCACCACCTTCAAAGATCTACAAGTTATTGTGGTGGCCTCGGGCGACACAGAGATAATGCTTAAAATCTGGCGGGACGGAATTTACCTTGATCTGCCAATCACCCCGACCTTGCGGGATTTCCCCGACGGGGAAGGTGGTTTTACCCAGCGCGTGATGATCGGCGTCTATGGTGCCTTCGCATTTCTACCGGCTACACGGACGCCAACACCGTGGAATGCCGCCTATATAGGTGTGAAGCAGACTGCGAATGTCATTGATAGCTCTCTAAACGGTATCAAACATATGTTCCTTGGCAACCTAAGCCCATCAAATCTTCAAGGGCCAATAGGTATTGCGCAAGCATCAAAAGAGTCGGCAGAACAAGGGTTTAGAAGCTTTATCTCGCTAATCGCAATAATTTCAACGGGAATTGGAATGCTGAATTTATTCCCGATCCCGATGTTGGACGGCGGCCATTTGGTGTTTCACCTCTACGAATCCATACGCGGACGAGCGCCGTCACAAAAAACAATTCAGGCTTTCATGTCAATTGGTCTCGCCATGGTACTGTTATTAATGGTATTTGCTACATATAACGACTTAATACGATTGTGATGTGCTGGCGGTATCTTTCTGTCGGCACCGTGTCGACAGAAGCAGATAGGCGGATTATTTATGAAACGTGTGTTACTTAAGAAACTGTCCGTAAAGTCTTGTATTACAAGTATTTTCCTTAGTTTGCCTTTTGTTACGCCTGTACTGGTAACAACAACTTTGGCTACGCCTGCGTATTCCGCAGTTATTTCGTCGATCTCGGTTACTGGTAATAAACTGATTCCCTCCCAGACGATTCGGGACTTTGCCGGTGTGAATTTTGGCACGAATCTCACGCCTGGCGACATTAATGCCGTTCTCCGCCGCCTTTACGATTCAGGAATGTTCGAAAATGTAGAGCTTCGAGTATCCGGTTCCACTCTGGTTATCATAGTCGTCGAAAACCCCACGATCATCGGTATCGCTTTCGAGGGTAACAAAATCCTTAAGGATGATGCACTCGCCGCAATTATCCAATCTTCTGTTCGCCGCCCATTCAACCGGTTGACGGCGCAGTCAGACGCCCAGACCATCGCGCAGCTTTACGCCCAACAGGGGCGCGTTGATGTTTCGGTTAACCCCGTGATTATCCCCGTGTCCGAAGGGCGTGTGAATCTGGTGTTCGAAGTTACAGAATCCGACGTGGCCGGTGTTAAGCGTATCAGTTTTGTAGGGAACGCGGCGTATTCTGATCGCCGTCTACGCGGTGTTATCGAAACCAACGAGACGGGCGCGCTGTCGTTCTTCCTGCAAGGAAATACCGTTGATGCCAATTCGATTGCTCTGGATCGCCAGAAACTGACGGATTACTACACAAATAAAGGCTATATCGACTTCGAGGTTCTGTCCTCCGTCGCGGAACTATCGGCTGATCGTAGCGGCTATTATCTGACCCATACCGTGAATGAAGGTTTCAAATACACCTTTGGCGAGGCAACTATTTCGTCGTCAATCAATGGCGTTGACACGGACGCATTCGAGAAGTTTGTGAAAATTCGCGCTGGCCGAACATATTCCATTGATGATGTGAACGAGGTTGTCGAGAAAATCGAAGCCGCGGCCGTGAAGCAAGGCCTGCCTTTCCTGCGTGTTAACCCCAACTACACCAAAAACAATGCTGACCGTACCGTTGATGTCAACTTCGAGCTGGTTTCCGGCCGCCGTGTATATGTCGAGCGTATTGATATCGGTGGTAACACGGGCACAGTTGAACGCGTAATTCGGCGCCAGTTCGATTTCGTTGAAGGGGACGCCTTTAATGCCCGCAAAATGGCAATCGCGGCTGACAAGCTTCGCGGCTTGAGGATTTTCGGGGGAACCAATGTTTCCGTGCGCGAGGGTTCTTCGCCTGACAAAGTAATTGTAGACGTTGATGTGCAGGATATCCCAACAGGTAGCATTGGCTTCGCGTTGGGATATTCGTCTAGTGCCGGGTTTAGTGGATTGATTAACCTTAGCGAAAAGAATCTCCTTGGTCGCGGGCAGGACTTCGCGCTGGAACTTAGCTACGGTGAAAAAGCACAGATATTCTCGCTAAGCTTTACCGAGCCAGCGCTATTTGACCGTGATCTTGCCGCCGGATTTAGCCTATATTTCCGAAACTCGGACCGCAGCGAATCCTCCTTCCAGACGACTAACTTCGGTTTTGAACCTAATGTTCGCTTTGCGCTTGGCGAAAACACGCGTATGAAGATTAGCTATCGGCTTTCAAGTGATGAAATTCGGGATGTAGCAGGTGGTGCGTCGCCAATTATTCTTGCGGATCAAACCGGCCCGCAAATCACTTCATCGGTAGGTATTACGCTATCTTATGATCGTCGTAATTCGCGCGTTAATCCTGTTTCTGGCTTCATAATTACATTGGACGAAGAAATAGCAGGCTTGGGCGGTGATTTGAATTACTCCAAAACCGTTGTTCGCGCCAAAGGCTACACGGCCTTTTTTGATGACAACCTTGTCCTTTCTGCTGAAGTTGAAGGTGGCGCTCTTGTTTCCACAGACGGCTCGAACAGTCGCGTAACCGACAGGTTCTTCCTCGGCGGTAACTCCCTCAAAGGATTCGCCAATGGCGGCATAGGTCCGCGCGATATCGGTTCGACAAACAATGACGCGATTGGAGGCAACTACTACGGCGTGGTTCGCCTGCAAGGTAGTTTCCCGATTGGATTTGGCGAAGACTCAGGCATTTATGGCGGCGTATTCGCCGAGGCAGGCAGTGTTTGGGAACTGGGTAATATTAGTGGCGTTGACGATGGCATGTATATTCGCGCCGCCTCGGGTGTCAGCCTTTTCTGGACCTCCCCGCTGGGACCATTGGAATTCAGCTATGCGTTCCCGATTTTGTACGAAGCTGACGATATAATCCAAAACTTCAGCGTCGCGATTTCCACACGGTTCTAGCTTTGGGTATTGAAGCAGCATACAAATCACAGTTTATGCGTGTTCTGGCACTGCTAATTGGGCTTATGTCTTACGCCACGCTATCCATTGCACAGACGGATTTTCCAACCGTTTTCCCCCAACCTATTTTGGTTCTGGATCAGGACGGGCTATTTAACAACTCCAAACTCGGGCAAGCGATGCTGCTTATTCAAGCCGAAAAGCGCACTGTTTTGTTGCAAGAAAGCCGTCTTATCAGTGATGCTTTCGTGGTTGAGGAAAAACGTCTGACCGAAATACGTAGCGAGGTAAGCGTCGAAGAATTCCGCCAACTTTCCGAAGATTTCGACATTCGAGTACAGGCCGCGCGTGCATCCCAATTGCTAAAAGATGTGAAAATGCAGCAATCGATTGATGGCCTACGCCGACAGTTTTTGATTATTGCAGCTCCGTTTTTAAGTGAAATTATGCTGAGATATCGCGCGAGTGCTATCATCGATCAACGATCGGTCCTTTTGTTTAATAGAAATTTGGATATAACACTGGAAGCAATCGAGATACTCAACAGGGCCTTTGAACTGAACCCGGATTTGGCCATCGAAAAGGAATAACACATGTCCGACACCGCGACAGAAGTCACATCCGCCGACCTTTCAGAAATCAAACGCATGATACCGCATCGGTATCCGTTTCTGCTAATCGATGCCGTTAAAGAAATTTGCTTAAACGAGAGCGCCGTCGGCATCAAAATGGTAACGGCTAACGAGCCGCATTTTCAGGGTCATTTCCCGGATAAAGCCGTAATGCCCGGTGTCCTTATCATCGAGGCCATGGCGCAGACTGCCGGTGTTCTGGTCGGCACAACTCTTAAGCTGATCGATGCAGGAATGTTGGTATATTTCATGTCGATGGACAAAGTGAAATTCCGCAAAATAGTGCAACCCGGCGACGCCTTGGAGCTACACATCAAAGTTATTCGTGGACGCGGCAAAATCTGGAAATTCTGGGGCGAGGGCAAAGTAAACGGCACTACCGTCGCCGAAGCAGAATTCACCGCGATGATTGTTCCCCCCGAAGACGTAAACAAGGGCTGATTATGTCTGTTGATACAACCGCCACAATCCACGCCTCTACCGTCGTCGAGGATGGTGCCATCATAGGCGCCAATTGCAAAATTGGCCCGTTTTGCCATGTTGGTCCAAATGTGACGCTTGGTGAAAATGTCGAACTTTTCAGCCATGTCGTGATCGCGGGCTACACCAAGATCGGGGCGAGCACCCGAATCTGGCCGCACGCCTCCGTCGGACATCAACCGCAAGACTTGAAATATGCAGGCGAGCAAACCTATCTGGAGATCGGTGAAAACTGCATGATCCGCGAGGGCGTTACGGTTAATCCCGGCACGAAAGGCGGCACTGGAACCACGCGGATTGGTGATAACTGTTTGTTAATGCTTGGCTCACACATCGGGCACGACGCACAGGTCGGGGATCGTGTGGTTCTGGCCAATCATGCGTCTGTGGCCGGGCACGTCACCATTGGTGACGATGTTATTATCGGCGCGCTCAGCGGCGTTCACCAATTCGTAAACGTCGGAAAAGGCGCGATCATCGGCGGACTTGCGGCCGTGGTTGCTGATGTGATCCCGTATGGCATGGCATTGTCGGAGCGCGCAAACCTTGGTGGATTGAACCTTATCGGCCTGAAACGACGCGGTGTTGATAAAGCTATGATCAATGGTCTGCGGGCGTCGTTCTCGGAAATTTTCGATGGGGGAGGAACCCTGAAAGAACGGGCACAAAAGGCTCGGGATAAACATGGCGACAATGAACTGGTTTGCGACATCGTCGATTTTCTGCTGGCCGACAGTGCGCGTTCATTTTTGCTACCCAAAAGTGACGAATAAGCATGAACGCCGCGCGCGATCACACTAACATCGGACTCGCAATCATTGCTGGTCGTGGGGATCTGCCGCGTTTATTGGCCGAGGAATGTCGGGCGTCAGGCCGTAAATACTCGGTTGTGGAATTCGAAAACATCCCGCTGGGCTGGGCATCAACGCACCCCGTCATTCCGGCTATTTTTGAGAGAACGGGTCAATTAATCGACCAGATGCAACGGGCTAACTGCTTGGAAATCGTCATGGTCGGCGCGATGTTTCGCGAAAGTATCGATGTTGGTAAACTTGACGACAAAGGGCGCGAATTAGCCACCATTTTGACCGAGACCATGAAGGCCGGCGACGATGCAACTCTAAGTTCCATCATCCGTTTTTTCGAGGCAAATGATTTCACCGTATTGGCCGCACATGACGTTCTGCCAAGCCTTATCCCGCAGGCCGGTGTGTTAACCAATGTTAAACCCAGTGACGATGACGTGCTTGACGCCGCCCGCGCCGCCGAGATTGTTAATGGTTTGGGGCGCATGGATGTCGGGCAAGGGGCGGTGGTCGGGCAAGGAATTTGCCTCGGGCTAGAGAGCATTCAAGGAACAGACACGATGCTGACCTTCGTGAAAAATAATCGCGACGGATATGTGCATAACCCGAACGGTGGGCAAGGCGTGCTTTTGAAAGCCCCAAAACCCGAGCAAGATTTGCGTGTGGATTTACCAACCATCGGTCCTGATACAATTCGAGCCGCCCATAAAGCAGGGCTATCCGGCGTTGTTATTGAGGCCGGAGGCGTGATGGTTTTGCACCGCGCCGAAACTGTATCCATGGCAAACGACCTTGGCATATTCTTGTGGGTTAGGCCCAAAGAATGAACAGCACTTTAACCTTTTTCATCATTGCGGGGGAAAGCTCCGGTGATCGGCTTGGGGCCGCATTGATGCAAGGTCTTAAGTCCGAGCATGGCGGTACGGTGAATTTCATCGGTGTTGGCGGCCCTTTGATGATTGATCAGGGGCTGAAAAGCATTTTCCCGATGGATGAACTTTCGGTTATGGGGATTGCCGAGGTGCTGCCCAAAATACGCCAGCTATTGCGCCGCATTAAGGAAACCGCAGTGGCGATTGAACGCGCAAATCCGACGGCCTTGATTACAATCGACAGTCCGGATTTCTGTTTTCGCGTGGCCAAGCGCGTTAAAATCCAAATGCCTGCGCTTCGCGTCATACATTATGTAGCCCCTTCCGTTTGGGCTTGGCGCCCAAAACGGGCGGCTAAAATGGCGCGCTTTGTTAACCATGTCTTAGCACTTTTGCCGTTCGAGCCACCCTATATGGAAGCCGAGGGCATGACCTGCGATTTTGTCGGGCACCCGATTACAACAGAACGGCAGGCAACAGATGCTCAGGCGATAACGTTTCGCAGCGAGATAGGCATGGCAAGCGGCGCGCAATTGCTGACCCTCCTCCCGGGGTCGCGAACCAGCGAAGTCACACGGCTCGGGCCCGTTTTTCGGGAGGTTGTCGAAAGGTTAAGGCAAGATTACCCCAATCTAAAAATTGCTATCCCGTCCGTCGGCGCGCGCGTGGAATTGATTAAGGAGATTTTCAACGGTCTGGATGTAACTATCCTCGACCCACGTGAAATGTCGTCTAAGGAGTCCGAGGATCGAAAGCGGGCTTGTTATAAGGCGTCGGACGTTGCGCTCGCTGCTTCGGGAACCGTTTCGTTGGAACTGGCTGCCGCCGAAACGCCGATGGTCATTGCCTATAAAATGCACTGGCTTACGGCTTTCATTAAACGCCGAATGGTGCGGGTTTCAACTGCAACGCTGGTTAACCTTTTGACAGATACGAACGCTGTGCCCGAGTTTTTGCTCGAAGAATGCACAGCCGATAACATCTATTACTCGGTCAAGAGCCTTCTGGATAATGCCGAGGCCCGCGAAGCACAGCTAGCTGTGTCTTTGCGCGCCATGGACATGCTGGGGAAGGGTGATGATGCCTCCGGAAACAGGGCGGCGAAATCGGTTTTGAATTTCATCGAACAGTCCTAACGAAAAACGCCGGAGGGTTGCTCCGGCGTTTTCATATTAGCGGTTTTCTACGTCGATATAGTCGCGATGTTTTGCGCCAGTATACAATTGCCGCGGGCGACCGATTTTCTGTGTTGGATCTGCAATCATCTCTTTCCACTGTGCAATCCAGCCAACTGTGCGCGCCAGTGCGAAGATCGGCGTGAACATGGAGGTCGGGAAGCCAATCGCGTCCAGAATGATGCCGGAGTAGAAATCGACGTTCGGATACAGTTTTTTCTCGATGAAATACGGGTCGGATAGCGCGATGCGCTCCAATTCCTTGGCGACCTGAAGTGTCGGATTATCCTCAATCCCTAACAAGCCCAGAACCTCGTCCGCCGATTCCTTCATAACCTTGGCGCGCGGGTCGAAGTTTTTGTAAACGCGGTGGCCAAAGCCCATAAGACGGAACGGATCGTTCTTGTCTTTCGCGCGCGCGATGTATTCAGGAATGCGGTCAACCGTGCCAATTTCGCGCAACATGTTCAATGCCGCCTCGTTCGCGCCACCGTGGGCAGGGCCCCAAAGACAGGCAATACCGGCCGCGATACACGCAAACGGGTTAGCACCAGATGAACCAGCAAGACGAACCGTCGAAGTCGACGCGTTCTGCTCGTGATCCGCGTGAAGTGTGAAAATACGGTCCATCGCGCGGGCAATGATCGGGTCTACGTTGTATTCTTCGGCCGGAACCGCAAAACACATGTGCAAGAAGTTGGACGCGTAATCCAGATCGTTGCGTGGGTAGATGAAAGGCTGGCCAATCGAATACTTGTAGGCCCAAGCCGCAACAGTCGGCATTTTGGCAATCATCCGGATCGAGGCAACTTCGCGCTGCCATGGATCATTAATGTCAGTTGAGTCGTGGTAGAACGACGACATCGCCCCCTGCACACCGCAGATAATCGACATCGGATGTGCATCACGACGGAAACCACGGAAGAAATACGCCATTTGTTCGTGCAACATCGTGTGACGTGTCACGCGCGGAATGAATTCGTCCAGTTGTGCGGCTGTTGGCAGCTCGCCGTATAAAAGAAGGTAGCAAACCTCAAGAAAGTGAGACTTTTCTGCAAGCTGGTCGATTGGGTAGCCACGGTAAAGCAGCTCGCCTTTTTCGCCATCGATGAAGGTGATCGCGGATTCGCACGACGCGGTGGACGTAAAACCCGGGTCATAGGTGAAAACATCGCCTTGCGCGTACAGCTTGCGGATATCAATAACATCTGGCCCTAAAGTGGGGCTGTAGATCGGAAGATCTATCTCCTGATCGCCAAATGTTAGTTTCGCTGATTTTTTGCTATCCGATACCATTCTCTACCTCATATTCGGCCCCTCGGGCCCATTTCATCAATCTGCACGCTAGCAAGCAAGCCGAGCGTTGACCTTCGAAACGGGAACCCGATCGAACATCAGCGAGAGGCATCCTCCAGCCGTGCGATGCATTCGTCTTTGCCGAGCTGCACCATCATATCAAACACACTCGGCGACACTGTTCGCCCTGTTAGAGCGACCCGAAGGGGCTGCGCCACCTTGCCAAGTTTAAGGTCTTCGACCTCGGCAAAATCGCGAATTACCGCCTCCAGTTCTTCTAGGCTCCACGTAACAGTACGCAACCGCGAAGTCAATCTATTCAGCATACCACGGGATACCGTATTCATGAAGTGCCCTGCTTTCGCATCTGGCTTAAAGGGGCGTTCACCAAGGAAATAATAAGCAATATCCATTAGTTCTGGCAATGTTTTCGCGCGTTCCTTGATGCTATCCATACCCGAAATAAACATTTCGCGATGTCGTTGTGTCAGCTCTGGCAAATGCTGCGACGCAACAAATTTCTCGATCTCCTGCAATAATTCGACATTATCTGTCGCGCGGATATGTTGACCGGAAAGGTTTTCTAACTTCTTGAAATCGAAGCGCGCCGGCGATTTTCCGATTTTGTCGAGACTAAACCACTCGACGGCCTGTTGGGTGGTGAAAAAGTCATCGTCACCATGGCTCCAACCAAGGCGCGCGAGGTAGTTTCGCATGGCGGCGGGCAGATATCCCATATCGCGGTACGCATCAACGCCGAGCGCGCCATGCCGTTTCGACAGTTTCGCGCCGTCAGGCCCATGGATCAGTGGAATATGCGCGTAAATCGGCAAATCCCAGCCCATGCCTTTATAAATTAGGCTTTGACGCGCCGCATTGGTCAGGTGATCGTCGCCGCGAATAACATGTGTCACGCCCATATCGTGATCGTCGACAACAACCGCCAGCATATACGTCGGCGTTCCGTCAGAGCGCAGCAAAATCATGTCGTCCAGCGTTTCGTTTTTCCACGTCACACTGCCTTGAACCTGATCGATAATCGTCGTTTCCCCCTCGCGCGGGGCTTTGAGACGCACAACGTAGGGGACATCAGGCGCCGTCGAATCAGCATCGCGCCAAGGCGAGCGGAACAGAGGCGGGCGTTTTGCGGCACGCGCCGCCGTGCGAAACGCATCTATTTCCTCTTTAGTCGAATAACATTTATAGGCCGCCCCGTTTGTTAGCAATTCATGGGCAACCTTGGCATGGCGATCAACGCGGCTGAACTGGCTGATCGGTTCCTCGTCCCAATCGAGGCCCAACCACCGCATCCCGTCATAAATCGCCTCAACCGCTTCGGGGCTATAGCGCTTGCGGTCCGTATCCTCGATGCGCAGCAGGAATTTTCCACCTTGGTTACGGGCGAATAGCCAGTTGAACAGGGCCGTCCTCGCACTTCCAATATGAAGGAAACCGGTGGGCGAGGGGGCGAAGCGCGTGACGACATTAGACATGGATTAACCTTTTGGTAACCAGAAATGAGATATAACCAACGGGGTTTTAGGCCATTTATGGTGCGGAGAACAAGGCCTGTGATCATATCAACTTTAACGGAAATTCTAGAATTCCAGCGACACCGGTTAATGCTGTGGATACCGGTAATGTTTGGCGTTGGAATTGCGGTCTATTTTGGAGTGGGGGCGGAACCATCCGTTGCCCAAACTCTGGGGATTGCAGGGTTGGGCCTGTTTGGCGCGGTTTTCATTCGTCCTAAATATATTATCCGCACGGTGTTTCTTGTTTCACTTTTGTTAATCAGTTTGGGATACAGCTATGCGGCGTATCGCACGACAACGGTGCAAGAACCGGTATTGACACGCTACTATTACGGGCCTGTTTATGGTCGGATTATAGGCTTGGACCGATCCTCAAGCAACGCACCGCGCGTGTTGCTCGATAATATCTACCTGCCGGGGTTTGGGGCAAATAACACGCCGGAGCGCGTTCGTATATCGTTGCACGGGTACATTCCCGACGGCACCCTTAGCGCAGGGGGGCGCATAGCGGTAACGGCCAGCCTATCGCCACCCAGCCCACCGGCCGAGCCTGGCGGTTTTGATTTCAGGCGCATGGCATGGTTTATGCGCCTTGGTGGGGTGGGGTATACCCGAAATCCGGTAATGCCTGCGCAAACCGAGTCCTCGCCGGACTTTCAGGTTTGGTTGTTTTCCGTTCGTATGAAACTCTCGGCCAAGATAAAGGCCGGTGTTGGTGGTCAAAACGGAGCCTTCGCCGCCGCCATTATCACGGGTGACAGGTCCGACATTGACCCTTCAATTCTGGTTAGTCTGCGGGCTTCCAACCTCGCCCACCTGCTGGCAATTTCCGGTCTGCATATGGGGATGCTTTCCGGTTTTGTATTCTCGATGCTGCGGTACGGGATCGCGTTATTTCCATATTTGACATTGCGAATTCGCCCAAAGAAACTCGCCGCAGGCTGTGCCATAATTGCAGGCGCCGGATATTTGATGTTGTCAGGTGCCAGTGTCGCAACGCAGCGGGCATTTATAATGACGGCGGTGGTTCTGTTCGCGGTCATTCTCGATAAACCCGCGTTCACGTTGCGGGCTGTGGCTCTTGCGGCGTTTATCGTTTTGTTAATCAAACCTTACAGCCTGCTGGGGGCCGGATTCCAGATGTCGTTCGCGGCAACCACCGCGCTGATTTCCGCGTATGAATGGCTAAACAAACGGCAGGTTTGGCGGTTTTTATCGCGTGGAAAATGGAAATACATCAAACCCGTAATAGCGTTATTATTCACCTCCGCCGTCGCCGGAGCCGCAACCGCGCCGATCTCGGCCTTCCACTTCAACCAAATATCGCAATACGGATTGGCGGCCAATTTGCTGGCGGTTCCGATCATGGGAATGGTTGTTATGCCAAGTGCGGTAATTGCGTTTATCCTCGCCCCGCTTGGACTGGAGGGGTACGCATTTTGGGTGATGGGCGAGGGAATCGGGGCAATTTTGGCGGTTGCAGAATATTTCTCAACCTTGGACGGGGCCACGACATCCATTAAATCAGCCTCCCCCATGGTATTGGCAGGCATCTTTACCAGTGGATTGATTTTGTTTTTATGGCAAGGACGCGGGCGGTCTGTCGGGGTGATTATGCTGGCATTAACACTGCTCATTTGGACCAAATCCACGCGCCCAATGGTATTTATAAGTGAGGATGGTCGAATGTTCGGCCTTATGACCGAATTTGGTCGCGTTGTGAATAAACCCCGCGGAAGTGGTTATGCTGTTCGTATATGGCTAGAAAATGACGGCGATGTCGCAACGCAAGCCGAGGCCGCCTTGCGCGACGGGGTGAATGGTGACAAGCGCAACGCCATTGCCAATATTTCAGAGGATTGGCTAATATATTTGTATTTGGGGGATGACGCGGATGTTGCCACGGTAAATTGTGTTGAAAAAACAATCTTGGTGACCTCAAAGCTGAAGGGAGCATCGGGCGATTGCATCCAAATCGACAAAAACTACCTGCGTCGTTCAGGGGCGATTTCTATTAACATGGTTGAGGGCACCCCAATGCTAAAACATAGTAGGGATGCCGCCAGAAATCGTCCGTGGGGCTATTGATTAATACGTCCTTACCAACCCGACAAGTTTACCTTGCACCTTCACTTGATCATCCCGATAAACCCGCGTCTCATAGGCAGGGTTAGCCGCCTCCAACGCGATGGAGGTGCCGTGTTGGCGGAAACGTTTTAATGTCGCCTCCTGATCCTCGACCAGAGCCACAACAATGTCACCGTTTTCTGCCGTCGCCTGTTCGCGAATGACAACAATGTCGCCATGGTTAATGCCCGCGTCGATCATGGAGTCACCCTTAACCTCTAGCGCGAAGTGCTTGCCGGAATTGGTCAACATCGACCCGGGAACGGCAACGGTATGGGAAATATCCTGAATAGCTTCGATCGGGGTGCCTGCTGCAATCCGGCCCATGACTGGAATTTCCACGGCATTAACCTCGACAGGGATCGCTTGGGGGTGCGGGTCAACGCGGCCACCTTGTACAATTTCGGGAGTGAAACCACTGCCACCCATCGCATCAGGAAGGCGTATTATTTCAATAGCACGGGCGCGGTGCGCGAGGCGGCGAATAAATCCGCGTTCCTCCAGTGCCGTAATAAGACGGTGAATGCCGGATTTTGAACGAAGGTTGAGCGCCTCTTTCATTTCATCAAACGATGGCGGCACGCCTTCTTTCTGTAACCGTTCATTAATAAACTTCAGTAGATCAAGTTGTTTGCGCGTAAGCATATCCGTCTCCGAACCCAAAAAATAACACCTATAGTCACGTTAAGTTCTACATGTGTTCTCGTTTTGTGTCAACCGTCACCGAATTGTTAAGAAATCCGTACAAATTTGACAGAAGCACCTTTACCAAGCGGTCCACCACCCGGCGGGCGAACCAATAAGGCGTTAGATTGGCCCAATATGGTTAACAAAGAACTATCTTGTCGCTCGAAAGGGGTGATTTGTGTGCCTTTGTCGGTTATTTCGACTTTTGCCCGCATATAATGCTCGCGTTGGCCGTTTTGACGCAGATCCCGCGTCAAAATCCCGACTTCTTGCGGAATCGGTGCCGGTGGAAATCCTAACATAACGTTAAGCATCGGGCGCAGGAATATGTGGCCGCAAACCATCGACGAGACCGGATTTCCCGGCAGCCCAACCATCGGAATGCCATCCATCATCCCCGCCATCAGCGGTTTGCCCGGCTGCATGGCGACTTTGTGAAAATCGAGCGCCATACCGCGATCAATGGCGACTTTATGCACCAGATCGTGGTCGCCCACAGATGCTCCGCCAATCGTAATTACCAGATCAGAGCCAGCCGACAAGTCCATCGCCTGTTTCAGGCTATCAACAGTATCGCGCGCAATTGGCAGCATTCTAACCACGGCCCCGTGTTCTTCCAGTAACGCCTTTAGCCCAAAGTTATTTGAACAAATAATCTGGTCGGGGCCGGGTGTTTCGCCGGGCATTACCAACTCGTCACCATTGGCGATAAGCGCCACAATCGGTTTGCGGGTCACGGGAACCTCGGCGATATTCATTGAGGCCAACAAGGCAATGTCCGAGGCCGTCAGTTTGCGAGGCGCGTGGACCACATCGCCCTCGCTGAAATCTCCGCCAGCGGGGCGGATGTAGGTCTTGGTGTCACGCTTTTCACGTATTAAAATGGTGTCGCCATCTCTGATGGCGTCCTCTTGGATAAGGATACAATCTGCGCCTTCGGGGACGGGGGCACCGGTGAAAATGCGGACTGCTTCGCCGCTGTTCACTCGCCCTTCAAATCGGTCTCCGGCAGCGGATTCACCGATAACTTTCAGCGTCATTCCCGCCTGTGCTTCGGCGTTAATAACCGCGTAACCATCCATAGCCGAGGACGCAAATGGCGGTTGTGTCAGGCGGGCGGAAACATCTTTTGCCAACACACGTCCCGCGGCTTGGGCCAGTGGTACGGTTTCGGTGTCCAGCTTGTTGGCAAGGGCGAAAATATGGTTAAGGGCCTCGGATACCGAAATCATTATTTCGCCTCGAACAGACCGGACTTGCCGCCGTCCTTCAGAACCAGGCGCACCTCGGATATCACCATCGCCTTATCGACAGCTTTCACCATGTCGTAAACCGTCAGGCCCGCGATGGATACGGCGGTAAGGGCTTCCATCTCGACGCCGGTTTGGCCGGTAGTTTTTACGGTCGCCTCGATATTTACGCAGTTGTTATCGGTGTCAGGCGTTAACTCTAGCGAAACCTTGGACAAGGCCAGCGGGTGGCAAAGCGGGATCAGGTCGTGGGTTTTCTTGGCGGCCATGATGCCTGCCAAACGCGCCACGCCCAGCACGTCGCCCTTCTTGGCGCGCCCTTCGGTGATCAGGGCCAAAGTGGACGGTTCCATCGTTATCTTGCCCCTCGCTACGGCTATGCGAGAGGTGATCCGTTTTTCAGAAACGTCAACCATATGGGCCGCGCCGTGTTCGTCGAAGTGGGTTAGGTCGGACATTTATAGCTCCAATATATTTCTAGTAGCAGTTTCAACATCGGTTTGGCGCATTAAACTTTCGCCGATCAGGAAGCAGCGAACATTGTGACGCGCCATTTCGGCAAGGTCGGTCGCGCTGTTCAGTCCCGATTCCGAGATTAAAATCTTACCCTTTGGCGCAAGTTTCACCAGTTCCCGAGTGGTGTCCAGCGACGTTTCAAAAGTTTTTAGGTTGCGGTTGTTTATACCCAGCAGAGGCGATTTCAAAATGCTGGCGCGTTCCAGTTCTTCGGCGTTATGGACCTCGACCAAGACATCCATGCCCCAGCTGAAGGCCGCGTCTTCAAGCTCAACCGCTTGGGTATCCGAAACGCTGGCCATAATAATCAGGATGCAGTCAGCCCCCAAGGCGCGGGCTTCCACCACCTGGTAGGTGTCGTAGATAAAATCCTTGCGAAGAACGGGCAGGGATACGGCCGCGCGGGCCGCAATCAGAAATTCATCGGCCCCTTGGAAGGACGGCGTGTCTGTCAGCACGCTCAGGCACGTAGCACCGCCGTTTTCATACGCTTTCGCCAGTTCTGGCGGATTGAAATCCGCGCGGATTAAACCCTTCGAGGGGCTGGCCTTTTTGATCTCGGCAATCAGGCCGTACCCCTTTGTGGCCGCATTGGTTAGCGCATCAGCAAAGCCGCGAACAGGTGAGGCGGCCTTGGCCGAAGCCTCGATTTCCGCAATCGGGCGGGCGATTTTGCAGGCTGCGATGTGCTCAAGCTTATACGCCTTGATCTTGTCCAGAACGTTACTCATTTGCTGGCTGCCGATGTTATTTCTGCCAGTTTGGTAACAGCGGCCAACGCCTTGCCGGAATCAATACTCTCACGGGCCATCTCGACTCCGGATTTCAGATCATCGGCCTTGTCGGCAATCACCAGCGCCGCGGCGGCGTTCAGTAGCACGGAATCGCGATAGGCGGTGTGCGTACCAGCCAGCAAAGCCCGAAACGCCACTGCATTTTCAGCAGGTGTGCCGCCCTTGATGTCCTTGAACGGGTGCGTGGGTAGGCCGGCATCTTCGGGGTGGATCTCGCGCTCCTCAATCGCGCCATCTTCAAGCGCGCAAACCCAGCTAATCCCGCAAATGGTGATTTCGTCTGTGCCATCGGAGCCATGCACCAACCACGCCTTCTCGGACCCAAGCGCCATCAGCGTTTCGGCCATCGGGCGGATCACGTCGCGCGAATATGCCCCCGTTAACTGTCGCTTAACCCCCGCAGGGTTGGTGAGCGGGCCAAGAATGTTGAATATCGTCCGCGTTCCAAGCTCCTGGCGTGAAGGCATCACAAATCGCACAGCAGGGTGGTGCATCGGGGCCATCATGAAACCGATTCCGGCTTCCCGCAGGCATTTTTCGACCACTTCCGGACCAACCATCACATTGATTCCCATCTCGCCCAAGGCATCGGCCGCGCCGGATTTGGATGAAAGGTTACGGTTGCCGTGTTTGGCCACAACCACGCCCGCACCCGCCACCACAAACGCCGTCGCGGTGGAAATGTTAAGGGTTCCTTTACCATCACCGCCAGTGCCGACGATATCCATCGCCCCTTCAGGCGCATTCACCGGCACGCATTTCGCCCGCATAACGGCGGCCGCGGCGGCGTATTCATCCACGCTTTCGCCGCGTGTACGCAGGGTCATCAGGAACCCGCCGATTTGGCTGGGGGTCGCATCGCCGCTCATGATAACATTGAACGCCGCCTCGGCATCGGTGCGGGAAAGTGGGCCACTTACGGCCTTTTCGATATATTCTTTAAGATCGCTCATTTACCGCCCCCGGCAATATCCAGAAAGTTCTTCAGCATCGCGTGTCCATGTTCCGACGCAATCGATTCAGGGTGGAATTGCAGGCCGTGGATCGGCAACTCTTTGTGCTGCAAGCCCATGATGGTCCCGTCTTCCAGTTCCGCTGTTATTTCCAGACAGTCGGGCAGGGTTTCGCGCTCTACAATCAACGAATGATACCGCGTGGCCGCAAATGGAGAGGGTAGGCCCTTGAACAATCCCTTACCGAGATGATGCATCTGCCCCATCTTGCCATGCACAATTTCACCGCATCGCACGACATTTCCGCCAAACACCTGACCGATGGTTTGATGCCCCAGACAAATCCCGATAAGGGGCGTTTTGGTTTCTGCGGCTGCCAGCACCAGCGGCAAACAAATTCCGGCTTGGTCCGGATCACGAGGTCCGGGGGAAAGCATGATCGCCGACGGGTTCATCGCCATTGCGGCCTGCACATCCATCTCGTCATTGCGTTTAACCTCGACATTCGCGCCCAGTTCGCCAAGATAATGGACGAGGTTGTAGGTAAAACTGTCGTAATTATCGATTAGTAACAACATCGTTTGTCTTTCGTAATCTCACTGGCCACATTTGGGTGGAAGTGCGCGCACCGCGCCGTTAAAGTTGTTTATCAACGATCTGCGGTTATTGGAACGGCTGATCTGGTTTTTTGGAGAAATTGGCCCATGGGCGACAATAATATCTTACCCAAAGGCGGCTTTCTTCGCGGGGTGCTGGCTGGATTGACCCTGATCGCCATTATTTTCATCGGTCTCGCGATTGCTTTTCCACGGATCGTACCAATAGGTCCTGCTCCGAGCATTGTGACCGAGCTAGAGAATCCTCCCGCGCAGCCGATCCTTGATTCAGGGGAATCGTCTAGCGGTATTTCCGTCAGTACGGATGCGCCTAGCCCTGCGCGACTTTCCAGTAATCCGGCACCGCTTCGAGCCGCAACACCCGAGGTGGCGATCGAGCCGGAAACCGCCCCCCCTGTGAATACGGTTTCACAAATGGAGCCGATGCCGACAAACGATATCCAGATTGGTAGCGCTGAAAACGCGCCGCCGATTATTACTTTGCCTGCCATGCCCATGATAGAAATGCCTGTGATAGCCGTCACCCCGACCGTTGAAGCGGCAGCCGAAGCCCCGAATGTGGGTTCTGAAATCACGCAAGCTTCCGGTGAAAACGACACGGCAACGGAACCTCGAATAACCGAAACACCTGCGGTCACCGAAACGCCTGAAGAACCATCCGAAGGGGTGGAGTTTTCGGGACAAACGCTGGTTGATACAGCGGAACCTGCGCTTGCGGATACCACGGCGACTGCGGGTCAAAATTCTGCCTTTGACACATTTTCTGCAGCGTTCATAGATGACAGTGATCTTCCTTTG
>ENA-OSCG01000073-OSCG01000073.1-marine-sediment-metagenome-genome-assembly--contig:-NODE-73-length-18079-cov-7.181480_pt1 | contig 18079 bp, 14 predicted proteins | sample MGYA00237880_ERZ529332 | MGnify/ENA primary metagenome ERZ529332 (study PRJEB26373, sample SAMN05710708) | marine sediment metagenome | biome: marine; feature: ocean trench; material: sediment... | reverse complement strand
GCTAGGAGTCAAAACACGATAGGGGATTTAACCTTTTTTCAAAGCCTTTTGCGTTGATAATTTCAGTTATGTTGACGTATGTCATGAGCGGAATGCCACTGAAGGCGTAGTTTTACACACGGATTAGAGCAATTGTGACCCCAGGTTTTGGTTTACACCTTAATTAGGAGGGTTTTTATGATGAATTTCAAGAAAATTGCTGAAATATTGATCACGCCAAGTTTGTTTTTACTGGCAATGGTGGCATGCACCGGTGAGCCTGCGATCAGTTTTTCCAACGATGTCAAACCAATTCTTGACCAGAACTGCATCCAATGCCACCTGGAGGGTGGTGAAGGTGAAGTGGCCAGCGGATTCAGTATGGCAAGCTACGATACGGTGATGAAGGGCACGCGTTTTGGCCCGATGGTCATTGCCGGTGATGTCGAAGGCAGCAACATAGTGGTGTTAATGGAAGGTCGTGCGGATCCGTCCATCAGCATGCCGCATGGACAAAAAAGGACAGTTCCCAGGGCGGACATTCAAACCATCAGGCTATGGATCGAACAAGGCGCCCGGAATAACTAGCGAGCCCTGCCACCGGGTGAGACAACAGAACTTGAATTGCTGGCAATAAGAATGTCCGGCATCGGCCAGGCCGAGGGTGGCGTGACAGCAGATGTGGTTATGCAACAAATAGTCACAGAACTGGTAGGTGATGTTATTGAAACGGCATTGAAGGCCGAAGTTAACAAGGTCATTGAGAAACAGAAAAAGAGTTTACTGGATAAATTGAGTGGCAAGTTAAAAGGTGACGGTTAACTTCCGCGAATAAAATTCACCTTGAAGGAGCGTTAGCTATCGCCACAATACAAAATAACAGCATCTTTAAATGTACCTGAAACCCAGGAACTGGCTATCTGCTTTTCTGAACCCTGGAAACTGATATACAACTGTCCGCTGGCTTTACCCAGTTTGGGCCGGCCGCAGGAATAGTGCGTGCTCGCGCCTTTCTGCCAATCGGTAATGATGATTTTATAGGCGAGCGAGGTATTCCAACTGGTTGTGCTGCGGCTATCCGCGCTGGGCTTGATTTGAAACATACCACCGCCGTATTGCATTTGCTGTTGAAATACCTTGCCTGTCGCAGGCTCTGCAGGCATGTCTATATATACAGTTTGCACATCCGGGTGATCTAATCGCTCTATTGCAAGACCCGTGACCGGATCAAAGGCACGGTCATGGATAGCCAGTCTCCACTCACCTTTCTCGTTACTTCGGAAAATAATGGTTTTTGCATCAAAAGGCAGTCCATTTGCCACGCCACGAACTGACCAGATGGGTATTTGCTCAGTGGCCGGGGTGTCGGAATAGGTCATGCCCTGTCCTTTGGCAATGGCTGAATTGCTGGCCAGCATTTCAGTCAACAACTGATCCTGCGACTTTTGTGTGGCAGTTAGTTGAACCTCATAGTGCGTAACAAGACGAGCGCGAGTGCCTTCATTAATGGTTTGTGATTGCCCTGCTGTCAACTTCAACACGCGCTGGCTACCGCCATTTGCTCTACCTTTCGAATCCTGCCAGCGTGCGTTCCATTGAATCTGCTGTGCAGATGCACTGGTATTCTTGACGGTAATCTGAACCTCAATTGGGTTTACTTTTCCCTCTTTGGTGCTCGTTGATGAGACGACATTTATAGTTTGGCTGACCTGATTATCAATGTTTATTTGGATCCCACCCGTGCTCTGGCCGTCGCTGACAGAATCGTTGCAGGCGCAGACAAGTATGCATTGCAGCATCAGAGCAATGTGTCGTAATCTCATTGAACACCGTAGTGGGATTGTTTATTTGTCACTGGTTATAACCTATATTTAGCAGGAGTGAAAGAATACGAGTGATGGATTTCAGGCTCATAGCCGCTAAACTGGGTGCCTGGATTGCCGGAGAGCTATAATGATATTTCTTCATACCATGGTTCGCGTCACCGATCTGGAGACGTCGCTGGATTTCTACTGTGACAAGCTCGGCCTGGTGGAGCTCAACCGAAAGGAATTCCCCGCCGGGCGCTTCACGCTGGTTTTTCTGGCAGCCCCGGGCGATGAGTCGGCCCAGGTCGAACTCACCTGGAACTGGGATCCTGAAGAGTACAGTGGTGGGCGAAACTTCGGTCACCTCGCTTATGCGGTGGATGATATCTATGCGCTCTGCCAGAGTTTGATGGATGCAGGCGTCACAATTAATCGGCCACCGCGCGATGGCCATATGGCCTTTGTTCGCTCACCCGATGGAATTTCAATCGAACTGTTACAAAAAGGTACTGCCTTGCCTGCCCGTGAGCCATGGGTTTCCATGCAAAACGAAGGTGTCTGGTAGATTCTGATGATCCCTGGTTAATGATGGGCGCGTACCGCAGCAGGTTTGTTTTTGCGCTCTGACCACTGCCCATATTGCCACGGAAGAATCAGCGCAACAAAAAATCGGAGAGTTTTTTATGGATGGTATTGTGCTGTTTGCGGCAAACTCCGAAGTTGATATAGAAAATTTCACCAGGGATCATCTGTATACAACTTTTATGCGCAACAACGACGAAGATTCCTTGTACCTGTTTTCGAGGACCCACTGATCAACCGGCATTCTCAAGCGCAGCCCTCAGACCGGAACCTCTGTTTGAAGACATTCTGAAAAAGCTTGCTGGCCATAGCAATTACACCCTCAATGGCCATACAATCTGCCTTATAATGCCCTCCCTTCAAGGCAGCGCTCCGGCAGAAAGTATCAATGCTACAACTCAACCACATCGAACTGCGGCGGGGACCCAAACTGCTGTTTGAAGACGCCTCATTGCAGGCCCATGCCGGTCAGCGGATGGGCATTATAGGTGTTAACGGCAGTGGGAAAAGCTCGTTATTTTCCCTGATTCTCGGCGACCTGGAAAGCGACGCAGGCACACTGCAGCTCAATCCGAAAGACGTCATTGCCCACGTGGCGCAGGAAAGCCCCTCCTGTGCTCAACCGGCGCTGGAATTTGTTATGGATGGTGATCACACTCTGCACCAGTTACAGGGAGAGATCACTGAGCTTGAAGACAATGACAGGCATGGCGACAGGCTCCACAGCCTGTATGAGCAAATGGAAAGTATCGACGGTTACACGGCCGAAACACGTGCAGCAAGACTATTGCACGGCCTGGGTTTTGCAGCCACAGACATGCGCACGGCAGTCAATGAATTCTCCGGTGGCTGGCGGATGCGCCTGAACCTGGCACGAGCCCTGATGTGCCGCTCGGATATCCTGTTACTGGATGAGCCGACCAACCACCTCGACCTGCCTGCCATCATCTGGCTGGAACGCCGGTTACGATCCTACGCAGGCATCCTGTTGCTGATATCCCATGACCGGGATTTCCTCGACAACCTGTGTACACATATCGCCCATATAGAACACCAGACGGTAAAAACCTATACAGGAAACTACAGCCAGTTCGAGGCGGTTCGTGCAGAGCAACTGGCACTACAGCAATCAATGTACATCAAACAGCAACGGGAAATTAAACATATCCAAAGCTTTATTGACAGATTTCGTTATAAAGCCACTAAGGCAAAACAGGCGCAAAGCCGCTTAAAAATGCTTGAACGAATGACCCGCATTGCAGCAGCACATGTTGATTCCGACTTTCATTTTCAGTTTGAAGAGCCGGAAAAACAACCCCAGCAACTCCTGCAGCTGGAAGACGTCGCCATTGGCTATGGGCAGGATGTCGTCGTGGACCAAATCCGCTTCCGCCTGGGTGCAGGTGACCGGGTCGGTTTGCTTGGTGCCAATGGAGCCGGTAAGTCAACGCTGGTCAAAGCGCTGGTTGATGGCAGCACGATGCTCAGCGGTGAGCGAAGCGTGAATAAACACACGCATATCGGCTATTTTTCCCAGCACCAACTGGAACTGCTGCGTATGGATTGCAGCCCGCTGTGGCACGTGCAACGACTGGCGCCGGATACCCGGGAACAGGAGTTGCGCAATCATCTGGGACATTTTGGTTTCCGTGGGAAGCGTATTGATGAGCTGGTAAAGCCCTTTTCCGGCGGCGAAAAGGCCCGCCTGGTCCTGGCTCTGCTGGTGCTGCAAAGGCCCAACCTGTTATTGCTGGATGAGCCCACCAACCACCTGGATCTTGAAATGCGCCACGCTTTGAGCATGGCACTGGTTGAGTACAGCGGTGCGCTGTTGCTCATTTCGCATGACCGGCACTTGCTGCGCAGCGTCTGCGATGTGCTTTACGTCGTGCACAACGGGCGATTAACCGAATTCAGACAATCCATTGATGACTACCCGAAGTGGCTGAAAGCACAAGACGCACCTTCGACCGGTGAATCACGCCCTGCGCCGCAGACCACACCCTCATCCAGCAAGAAACGAAATCGCCAGGCCGAGGCCAGGCGGCGGCAAATGTTAAAGCCGCACAGTGACAGGGTCCTCAAAATTGAAAGGGCCATGAATCAGCACAGGACGAATCTGGCCGGTCTCGAAAACAGCCTCCATGATGAGTCACTGTATACAGACGCAGCCCGGAACGAGGAAATGACTAAACTGTTGCAACAGCAAGCCAAACTAAAATCCGCGTTGGAAACCCTGGAGTGGCAATGGCTGGAAGCCAGTGAAACCCTGGAGGAAGCCGGCAAGGACTTGCTGGAGAAAGCAGCGGAGTTGCCCCCGCCTACGGATTATTCGCCGTAAGGAATCCAGATATTTTTGATCTCTGTGGCCTTGCGCAAGAATACCTCACCCTCACCCTGCGCAGCATCTTCCCAGTCGTGATAACGGCCGTAATTAACCCAGGTACGCTTCATACTGGCTGCGGATTCTGTTTCCACCAGTGCACTGCCCTCAGCAGTGCCCCAATACCACAGGCCTTCAATGTCATAGTGTTTCGCCAGCTCAACCGTCAACTCATGCCGAATTCCAGTGACGATATTAATGACGCCGCCCGGCAGGTCCGAAGTATCCAGCACCTGGTAAAAATCAGTCGCCAGCAAAGCGTACTGCTGCGAAGGCACAACCACCACACGGTTACCCATCGCAATCGCCGGCATGATGGTTGAAATAAAACCCAGCAGACCCGCTTCTTCGGGCGCCACGATAGCAATCACACCGAGCGCTTCTTTCATGGCCAGTGTGATATTACGCAACGGGGTAGAATGCACATGGCTGTCATATTTGTCCGTCATGGCGGCATAGGTGTAAATGCGGCTGATACACAACGCCAGCTCTGCAGCCGCGCTTGCCTTGTCTTTACCGCTCAGCTGTGCGATGCGGCGGCTGAACTCATGCCCCCGGGCTTCCAGGTTCTCAGCAATAAAATACAGCACCTGCGCACGATTATGAGCAGTCATACTGGTCCAGCCTTCGGCTTTACGTGCTGCTTCAACGGCATCCCTGATGTCCTTGCGTGCACCATGCGGATACTCGGCGATAGCATTACCACTCGCATCATATGCCATCAGGCTGTAGCCCTGGTCGGGGCGCACTTGTTTGCCGCCAATATAGAGTTTTGCGGTGCGGTCAATGGCGGTGATATTGTCTGCCTGGAGGGCATCACGTGGAGATGCATCCACCAACGGATAAACCGGCTGTTGGTGTAAAGCAGCCTCCCAGGCCGGTTTAAGGTATTCGTACAGACCTTCCTTGCCACCTTCCCGGCCGAACCCGGATTCCCGGTAACCGCCGAAACCTGCTGCAGCATCGAAGGCATTGGTGCAATTGATCCATACTGTGCCGGCCTTGAGTTTGGGAGCGACATCCAGTGCCAGATTGATGTTTTCCGTCCACACGCTGGCTGCCAGGCCATAGCGGCTGTTATTGGCAAGCGCGACCGCTTCAGACGGGGTCCTGAATGTCATCGAGACCAGTACCGGTCCGAAAATCTCTTCCTGGGCCAAAGTCGATGAGGGCTGCACATCGGTCACCAGGGTCGGTGGATAGAAACAGCCGTCTGGTGGTAATTCGCAATCAGGTTGCCAGACCTGACCACCCTCGTCCGCACCCAGCCTGACCATATCGGTGATGATCTGCAACTGAACAGGGTCAACAATCGCCCCAATATCTATGCCCTTGTCGAGTGAATCACCTATGACCAGCTTGGCCATACGGACTTTGACTTTTTCCAGCAGCGTTTCAGCAACAGACTCCTGCACCAGCAAACGTGAACCGGCACAGCAAACCTGCCCCTGGTTGAACCAGATCGCATCTACCAGGCCTTCGACCACGCTGTCGAGGTCGGCATCTTCATAGACAATGAACGGTGACTTGCCACCCAGCTCCAGCGTCAGTTTCTTGCCGGTGCCGGCGGTGGCTTTGCGCAGAATCCGGCCAACTTCCGTTGAGCCGGTAAATGCGATTTTGCTGACATCGGGATGTGCGACCAATGCCTGCCCAGCTTTGCCGTCACCTAAAAGCAGGTTAAACACACCTCTGGGGAGTCCGATTTCCCCACATATCTGGGCCAGCAAAACAGCAGTTGATGAGGTGAATTCAGCCGGCTTCAGCACCACCGTATTACCCATAGCCAGTGCCGGTGCGACTTTCCAGGCAGCCATCAGCAAGGGGAAGTTCCACGGAATGATCTGGCCAACCACACCCAGGGGTTCGAACTCCGGAAGCTCACGGTCCCTGACCTGTGCCCAGCCGGCATGGTAATAAAAATGACGTGCAACCAGGGGGATATCAATATCCCGGGATTCACGAATCGGCTTACCATTGTCCAGGCTTTCCAGCACGGCAAACAGACGGCTGTGTTTTTGTACCTGACGTGCGATCGCATAAAGATAGCGGGCACGTTGATGTCCGCTCAGTCCGGCCCATCCGGTTGCAGCTGCAGCGGCTGCAGCCACTGCCCGATTGGTGTCGTCCTCAGCTCCATCCGCAACCTGGGCCAATACTGTATTGGTGGCCGGATTACGGGTCTCAAAAAAATCACCGCTGGCAGGTTGTTGCCACTCACCGTCAATATAATGCAGCAGCTTGTGGTCGCGCCCTGCATACCACTGCTCAGCCATAGCGGTACTTTCCGGTGCCTTGCCATAGTCCATGCTGGCGAAAATTTCTTTGATACTCATTGCTTAATTCCGATAATTGCGCTGTCGTCGTGCGCTCAGCTCATGGGGTGTCGATGTTGGGCCGAATAACTGCCGGTCAGCCGATGTTCCAGTTGCCGCTCAATGTCTCCAAGCAGGCTGCTGGCACCAAAACGAAAAAGCTGCGGCCACAGCCAGTCATTGCCCAGTTCTTCCTTGATCAGGATCAGGTAGGCAATGGCATCCCTGGCTTTGCTGATTCCACCGGCAGGCTTGTAGCCCACTTTGTAGCCGGTCAGGCGGCAATACTCACGAATGGCACGCACCATGACCAGGCTGAATGGCAGGGTGGCGTTGACAGATTCCTTGCCGGTACTGGTCTTGATGAAATCAGCACCTGCCATCATACAAACCCAACTGGCCTTGGCCACATTCGTCAGGGTGGCCAGTTCGCCGGTCGCGAGGATAGTCTTGATATGTGCTTCACCCACTGCCTTACGATAAGCTTTGACCTCCTCATAGAGGCCTTTCCAGTCGCCGGTCAACACCCTGGCACGACTGATGACAATATCGATTTCCCTGGCGCCGACCGCTACCGATGCGCGAATTTGTGCCAGTTTAATATCCATGGGAATCTGGCCGGCGGGGAAACCCGTGGACACCGCAGCAACCGGTATGCCAGAACCCTCCAACTCCCTGACCGCTACTTCAATCAGGTTGTGGTAAACACAAACCGCACCGGTGTGAATACCCATATCCGCCACACCCAGGCCTGCAAGAATATCCTTGCGGACCGGTTGACGGGCCTTGCGGCACAGACGTCTGACGTTACCAGCGGTGTCATCACCCGCCAGGGTGGTCAGATCGATACAACTCAGGGCTTTAAGCAGCCAGGCTGTTTGATGGTCTTGTTTGATTGACCTGCGCTTTGCTATGGTCCCGGCACGGCGTTCCACCGCACTGCGGTTGATACGCAATCCGGCAAATAACTCCGGCGTATATTCCATACCGGGGTTGCGTTCCAGGCCGTGGTCTTTCGAAGCACCCGGTTTTCTTAAGGTCAGTACATTTGTCACGACAGGCTCCCGCCCCGTTTAACAGAGACATATAGTATAAACCCTGTCTTGTGGAACCGGCCAGCTTACCGGCGGGAAGCGAGCGCCCCGCCCCAGGCAGGGCCCTGGAATCCGCCAAACCGGAGTGGTTTTATGGCAAAATAGCCGCTGTTTCCAATCATTGTTTGACTTAACCATGACCATGAACTTGTGGGTGCCGCTGCTGGTTTCACCCTGCCTTTTCCTGTTATCCCATACCCTTCTCCGGGCGGACAATGAATCTGCTGAAGGCATGTATGAGAATAATGTTCAGGAGCACATTCAGGTCACCGCAACACGCTCAAGCAAACGTGACATTGATATTGCTGCAGCAGTAACTGCAATTGACGAAAACAGGATTCTTGAACAAAGCCCCGCTGTGATTGCGGAAATGCTGCGAGGTGAACCCGGTACTTTTTTCCAGCAGACCACGCCCGGCCAGGGCATACCCATCATCCGTGGCCTCAAAGGCTCCCAGGTTCTGCATATGGTCGATGGTATGCGTCTGAACAACGCGTTTTTCCGCAATGCCCCTAACCAATATCTCGGGCTGGTGGATTCTTTTGCAATGCAGCGTCTGGAAGTTGTCCGCGGCTCGCAAGGGTCGCTGTATGGCGCCGATGCAATGGGCGGTGTGCTGAACATCCTGACCCATGAACCAAATTACAGCACTGCAAAGTGGCAACAGCAAAGTCGGCTATATGGAAGTTTTGACAGTATCGATAATGGCTGGGTGGTCAACGCCCGCACTCAGGGCGGCCAACAGGGATGGGGCTTTACGGGTGGTGTCAGCTACCAGGATCATTCATCACGCACGTCCGGCAGCGGTGAACGACTTGTGCCTTCCGGGTATCAATCAAAAGCTGCTGATCTCAAGTTTGTTATCGATACCAGCAATAACTCAAGCCTGATGATTTCTGCACAGATCATGGAACAACCGGCGACGCCACGCTACGACGAACTGGTAGCCGGTTTTGGCCAGGATAAACCCTCCTCGGAGCAGTTCCTGTTCGCACCAAACCGGCGCAGTTTTATCCATGCCCGCTTCCGTCTTGATGGACAAACTGGCTGGTTTGATGAATTTGAAATCCACGCGGCGCGCCAAATCATCACTGATGACCGTTTGACCCAGGAATTCGGGAGCCCCGTCATTGTCACTGAGAACAACAGCAGTACTTTGGATGGTGTGACCCTGCAGTTCAATTCGTCCCTGCCTTCCGGCACACCACTGGTGTGGGGCGCTGAATTCTATACGGACGCTGTAGACAGCCGCCGCTTCATGCAGCTTGAAGGCGCTGATGGTTTAACCGAAGTCCCCAGCCGTTTCCCCGAGGGATCATCGATGGACAGTGGGGCCATATATCTTTCCGCTGAATGGTTGCGCACAAAAAACTTCAACCTGAACGCCGGCCTGCGCTACAGCTGGTTTGATATCAGCTTGCCGGCTGTCAACAACAATGCTGCCATGACACTGTCGCCCTCTGACCTGACCGGTGATATCCATGCAGTTTACGCACTGAAGCCCGGATTAAAACTGGTCGCGAATCTGGGGCGGGGTTTCCGCCCACCCAATATATTCGACCTGGCAACCCTGGGCGCGCGTCCTGGCAACCGTTTCAACGTTGCTAATCCAAAGCTGAAACCAGAGACCGTGTGGAGCTACGACCTTGGATTCAAGCTGGAAACAGCCGGCCTGGAGCTGGAGGTTTTTGTTTTCTATCTCGATTATTCCGACAAGATCACTTCGGTCTTCACTGGCGAAGTCACCGCAGATGGCCGTGACATCGTGCGCAGCGAAAATCGTAACACTGTTGAAATTTATGGCCTCGAAGCTGGGGTCTACTGGACAGCAACCGATGACATGCATGCTTTTGCTGTCATTAATTACACTCGTGCTGAAGAACAAGGTGAGCTTGGACCGGTCTTCCCAGCAGACCGAATCCCACCACTCAACGGCAAACTGGGACTGGCGTATTTCTTCAAAGGTGACTGGCATGTCAAGCCCTACCTGATGTTCGCCGGCCGCCAGGGCCGTTTGAGCCCCCGTGATGTCAGGGATCCGCGTATCAATCCGCTCGGCACCCCCGGCTGGGGCACGCTAAACATGTTACTTGGCTGGCAGGCGACAGCATCATTGCAGCTGGGTTTGCGGCTGGAAAACCTGGCGGATAAGGCTTACCGGGAGCACGCCTCCGGAATTGATGCGCCGGGCCGGAATATTGGTCTTTGGGTGAATTACAGCTTCCCGTAAATTTGACTTTCAGGCACTTTTCGCCATGCTGGTAGTACACGGGACAACAAGAATCAACTCATGTCGCTATTTGCAGAACTAAAAAGACGCAATGTTTTCCGCGTAGCCTTGCTCTATATGGTGGCTGGCTGGTTGATTTTGCAGCTTGCCGATGTATTGTTTGAACAGCTCGGCGTACCTGGCTGGGTTTTCCGTTTTGTGTTCGCTATTTTACTGATTTGCTTGCCACTTGTACTGGTCTTTTCCTGGGTATTTGAAATCACTCCCCAAGGCATCAAGCGGGAACAGGAGGTTGAGGCACCTGCGTCTATCGTTGCCCACACCGGGCGGAAAATCAGCCGTGCGACGGCGGTATTGTTGATCCTCGCCGTCGTGGTCGTGGTAGCTGGCTGGTTGATACCAGAACCCACGCCTGATCTGGCATTGCAATTGCCAAAGCAGTCTGTCGATCAGATTTTTGTCGATCTGCAAGGCCATCGCGGCGCTCGCGGACTGCTGCCGGAAAACACCATTCCGGCATTTCTGTATGCGTTGGATCTGGGTGTGACCACACTGGAAATGGATGTCGTTATCAACGCAGAGGGCAACGTGTTCCTGTCACACGAACCCTGGATGTCCGCCAAAATCTGCTCGCATCCAGATGGCCGGGAGGTCAAAAAGAGCGAAGCAAGAAGTCTCAAAATTTACGCCATGACCGATGCAGATATCCGTGGCTTTGATTGCGGAAGCCGCGGCCACCCCGATTTTCCCGGGCAGCAGGCTATGAAAGTATCCAAACCCATGCTGAATGAAGTCTTCGAAGCTGTGCGCTCGCGCTCAGCGGAAACCGGACGTGAACCCGTGCTTTTCAATATTGAAATCAAGTCTACTCCACAAGGTGATGGCGTGTTTCATCCACAAGTCGATCAGTATGCGCGGGCCCTCTATGCGGTATTGCGACAGCACGGCACACTCAAACGAACAAGTATCCAGTCTTTTGACCCACGCGCATTAGAGGCTGCGCATAATATAGACCCGGATATTTCTCTTGTATTGCTGGTTGAAAACCGCAAAAGCCTGCAGAATAATCTTGATCGTCTCAGCTTTACCCCCGCGGTCTACAGCCCAAACTACGAGCGTGTGAACAAAAAAATGATCGCAGCGGCGCACGCACAAAATATCCAGGTGATTCCGTGGACCGTCAATGATGAAAAAACGATGCGAAAGTTGGTGAAAATGGGTGTTGACGGACTGATCACCGACTACCCTGACCTTGGTGTCAGGATGTTGGCGGAGATCCGGCAAGCTCAATGATCGGCTTTTTGAAGCCTCCACGGCATCGGGCGCTGAAGCCGGATGAGCAAATCGACGGCCATTACGCCCGCCTCAGATGGCAGGTCTACATCGGCATTTTCGTTGGCTATGCAGGTTACTACCTGGTCCGGAAGAATTTCACCCTGGCCATGCCCCACCTGATCGAAGCAGGCTACTCAAAAACTGAACTTGGTTTTGCTCTATCCGGCGTTGCCATCGCCTACGGGCTTTCAAAATTCATCATGGGCAGCGTTTCAGACCGCAGCAACGCACGTAATTTCATGACCGTTGGTCTGGTCATGAGTTCGCTGGTCATGATCGTTATGGGTCTGGTACCGGCGGCTACCGCTTCCATCGGTATCATGTTCATGCTTTTGCTGGCAAATGGCTGGTTCCAGGGCATGGGTTGGCCACCCAGTGGGCGCACGATGGTGCACTGGTTTTCCAGCAGTGAGCGCGGCACAAAGATGGCCTTGTGGAATGTTGCACACAACATAGGCGGCGGACTGGTCGGCCCGATTGCTATCCTGGCAATGGTGATATTTTCAGACTGGCATTCCATCCTGTACTTGCATGGCTTTTTTGCCCTGGCGATCGCCCTGTTCATCTGGCTGACCGTGCGTGACACACCGCAATCAGAGGGGCTGCCACCGATTGAAGTCTATAAGAATGATTACCCCAAGGCTTTTGCCTATGAAGATGACCACGAAAAAGAGTTTTCTACGCGGGAGATTTTTCTCCACCACGTGCTGAACAACCGATTGCTGTGGACCATTGCAATCGCCAACGCCTTTGTATATCTGATCCGTTACGGCGTGCTGGACTGGGCACCGACCTATCTCAGCGAGGTCAAGGGTTTCTCATTTGAAGCATCCGGCTGGGCCTATGCGATGTACGAATGGGCCGGCATTCCCGGCACATTGCTTTGCGGTTACCTGTCAGACAGGGTTTTCAATGGCAGGCGCGCACCTGCCAGCATCATATATCTTGTGCTGACACTGCTGTGTGTCCTGGTTTACTGGTTTAATCCACCGGGCCAACCCGGCATCGATATAGCCATGTTGATTGGGATCGGTTTCCTGATCTATGGGCCAGTCATGCTCATCGGCGTGCACGCGCTTGACCTCGTTCCCAAAAAGGCCGCCGGTACAGCTGCGGGCTTTACCGGACTGTTCGGCTATGTCGGTGGTGCCGTCAGCGCCAATATTGTTATCGGTGCGCTGGTGGATTATGCAGGCTGGGATGCAGGATTTGCCCTGATATCGGCAGCTTGCGTCATGGCAATCGTGTTAATCGCAATGACCTGGAATGCGGAGAAACGGATTTTGAAAAGTGATACCTTAGCAACATGAAGGATGCCCAGAATAAGATCGGCAATGGGCCTGGAAACAGGACCGGTAATAAAACCGCCAAAAACCCGCTGGCGATCGCACAAACGATTCTTGCTGGTTTTGAGAAGCATTACTACCGGTTCCGGGAATTCAGCGATGAAGCCAGGAGCTGTTTTGAACAGGCCGACTGGGCGCGCGCGGGAGAAGCCGGCAAGGAGCGAATACTCGGCTATGAAGAACGCGTCACCGAGACGGTCAACCGCTTGAATACACGCTTTCCCAGGGCGGCTGGGAAGGCGGCCTGGTGGCCTGAAGTCAAGGCGGCTTACATTAGCTTACTGGTGAATCATCTTCAATCTGAGTGTGCTGAAACATATTATAATTCAGTCGCTTGCAGGGTTCTTAATAGAGAATACTATAATAACAATAACATCTTCTGGCGACCGGCATTGAGTACCGAACATTTACATGGGACCCGTCTGACTTATCGCAGCTACTATCCACCCACCCAGGGTTTGCGCCGTTGTCTGCTGCAGCTTGTATCCGGGTTCGGCCTCAGCAACCCGTTCCAGAACCTGAGGCGTGATATACGCCGGTTGGAGCAGACCATACAGAAACACCAGCCAAAGCCCTGGAAAACAGAACCCAACCACCAGATACAGGTGCTGGATTCACTGTTTTATCGTAACAAGGCCGCTTATATCGTGTCCCGCATTATCAATGGTGACCGCATTCAGGCGCTGATCATCCCATTGATGCAGGATGCAAAAGGCCAGATATTTGTTGACACCGCGCTTCTGCGGGCCAAAGACGTGGCAATTGTTTTCAGCTTCTCCCGCGCCTATTTTATGGTCGATATGGAAATACCTTCGGCCTATGTGAGTTTTTTGCTGTCTATCATGCCCGGCAAGTCACCGGTAGATCTTTACGCCATGCTGGGTCTGCAAAAACAAGCTAAAACCCTGCTTTACCGGGAGATGCAGTATCACCTGAACCACTCGCAGGACAATTTCCAGATTGCACCCGGTGTGCGTGGTTTGGTGATGCTGGTATTCACTCTGCCGTCTTTCCAATTCGTTTTCAAGTTAATCAGGGACCACTTTGATCCTCCCAAGACCTTGTCCCGGGAGGACGTGCGGGGCAAGTACCAACTGGTCAAATTTCATGACCGCGTGGGTAGAATGGCGGATACACTGGAGTACTCGAATGTGGCGATTCCGCTTGACCGCATAGACCCTGAGCTGATGGATGAACTGCGTGCAACTGCCCAAAGCTCTATCGAGGTGGCAGGCGACAAACTGGTGATCCGGCATATCTATATCGAGCGGCGCATGGAGCCGCTTGACCGGTATCTGTCGTATGCTTCACCGTCAATGCGCCGCCAGGCAATACGGGATTTCGGCCAGGCCATCCGGGATCTTGCCGGTGCCAACATTTTTCCCGGCGACATGCTGAAGAAAAACTTTGGTGTAACAAGAACCAAACGCATCGTGTTTTATGATTATGACGAAATCACTTACATCACCGACTGCAACTTCCGCCATATTCCACCAGCTCTCAACTACGAGGACGAGATCTCAGACACGCCCTGGTATTCCATCGGGCAGCACGATGTATTCCCTGAGTCATTTGGGCCGTTCTTTTTTGCCGACCAGCAAGATCTCGACCTGTTCAAAACAGACCATGCTGACCTGCTGGACCCCGACTGGTGGAACAGCATGAAAGATACTATCCTGGCCGGCGGTCAGGCAGACGTGTTTCCCTACCCTGTCAAGCGTCGTTTTTCGATTCGCTTTGGCGCTTGAGCCGCAAAGGGTCATCCGGGTCGACATTTTCCATAAATTGCTGGGTACGCTCCAGATTGGTGACCTGGTAAACCAGTCCCAGCCAGTTGTTTATGACTGCCTTGGCGGTGTCGCCCCAGGTATTGTCTAACAAGGCTTCCAGCTCTGCTTCAAGCTGTGCGAACCGGGACGCCCCGGTTGCTTTGTCCATACTCAGCTCACTAACCATTTTTTCTGCAAGGCGAGCAGCCTCAGCGGAAAAATAGAATTCCGGAAATGGTGGTGGTTCCGCAAGATCTCCCCTCACGTAACGCAACACCTCCCGCTTGTACTCTTTCAGCAAACTGTTGATGTCATATTCCGGATGACCCTGGAAATAAATCATACGCAGTTGATCCGCGCTGACGGCCATGTGCACACCACCCGCCTTACTCTCTACCAGGACGGTCAGACCCGCATTTTCCAGTTGCTGCCGGCTTATATCGTTGTAGCGTGAGTGTGGCACATCGAAACGGGTATTGATGCCCCTCAGTAACGGATGCCCCGGACTGGAGATACGATGGCTGTAAACACCCCAGCGTTTCTGTGCGAGAGGCTGTCGTTCAATGCCATACAAGAATTTAAGTAAAGCGTGGGTGGCCAGGCAAGAGCACAGCGTGGACGCGACATTCTGGTCGGCCCAGCGCGCGACCTCTATCAGCGGCTCCCAGAACGGTTCCTGGTCCAGGTTCGGATTAGTCACGTTCGCGCCAGTGATAATCAGTGCGTCGAGGCCCTGTTGCTTCAAGTCAGAAAATTTGCAGTAATAACGCTCGATATATTCCCGGGTTTCATCACTGCGGGGCAATCCAGGCAGAGAGAACGGATAGACGTAAAACTGCGCGATGCGATTGCAATTGCCAACCAGGCGGATGAACTGGCGTTCGGTAGCAACCAGCGCGGCATCCGGCATCATATTCAGAAAGCCGATATGAAGCTCACGGATATCCTGGTGAACAGCACGGTCCAGTGGCAACACTTCATGCCCTTGCTCGCGCAACAGGGAAAAGGTGGGTAGATCAAGATGTTCGACCAGAGGCATCGCTACAGTCTACCGCCATAGCCAGTAAAAAAAAATGGCCGGGGCATGAACACCGGCCATTTTCAGTTCAGCTGTCCGCACAGCATCAGGCAGTCGCTATGGATCTGCCTTTTGAGCCAAGATCTTCACAGGCTTCCTGCAAGCGCGCCACAATGCCCTCCTCACCCAGTCGCAGGTATGCTCTCGGATCATATTTCTTCTTGTAAGGTGTGCCATCGTCCGGGTCGATCTGGAACTCGAAAGCACGCGCATTCTCCCTGACGAATCTACCCACTGGTTTCGAGAAGGCAAACTGCGTATCGGTATCAATGTTCATTTTGAACACACCGTAGCTGACCGCCTCGTGAATTTTGGCTTTCTCGGAACCGGAGCCACCGTGAAACACCAGGTGCAGAGGGTTGGGGCCGGTGCCATGGGTTTGTTGCACCAAATCCTGCGAATTCTTCAGGATTTCGGGAAGCAACCTGACGTTGCCGGGCTTGTAGACACCATGGACATTCCCGAATGAAGCAGCGACTGAAAAATGCCCGATCGGGTTGAGCAATGCATAGGCCTGCAGCACGTCTTCGGGCTGTGTGTACAGCTTGGAATTATCTGCGCCCTCCTCAAAATCACCACCGATACCGTCTTCTTCGCCACCCGTCACACCCAACTCGATCTCCAATGACATGTCTATCTTCGCCATCCGCTCGAGAATGCGGGCGCACTCGCTGAGGTTGAAATCAATAGGGTCAGCGGACAGATCCAGCATGTGCGAGCTATACAGCGGCTTGCCGTGTTGCTCATAATACTTTTCACCTTCGTCCAGCAAGGCCTCAATCCATGGAATCAGCGCCTTGTTTGCATGATCGGTATGCATGGCAACGCAAATGCCGTAATGCTCGGCCAACAGGTGAACATGGTGTGCCGCTGCAACCGAACCAAGCACCTTTGCCTTAAAGGCATCTTCAAGACCACGGCCGGCATAAAACTGACCGCCACTATTTGACAACTGAATGATGATATCGGAATTGGCCCTGGCGGCTGCTTCCATCACCGCATTGATCGTGTTCGTTCCTGTGACATTAACCGCCGGTAAAGCGTAGCCGCCTGTCTTGGCTGCATTAACCAGTGTCTTGTAAGCTTCGCCGGTCACGACACCGGGCTTTAATGTGCTTTGGGTCATCGGGATATCCTCATCTGATAAATCTGCTCCTATTCTATCGCCTTTCTTTCAGGTGCTGATAGCGTCTGGATAAAAATTCTTGCTATTGACGATTAACTCGCCCCCCTTACCGGCACTTTAAAATTCAGGAATGTTTATTGATCTAGGTCATAGAAGACCCCTAACTTCGGCGTAATCTGTACTTTAGTGCTTACCGATAGGCAGCACCGTTTTACACATTTAACCGTCTATCCCAACTGATGGAAACATCACTCCAGAGGGAAAGCCATGATGTTTAAACTCATTCAAATACTCTTAGTAAGTATGCTGTTTTTTGTTACCACAACCAACCTTAGTGCCAAACCTGACGCCAATGACGACGGCTATTACACCAGCAAAGACAGGGAATTCTACCTGACCTCAAATGAGCTCTACTTCATCAGACCCGGGCTGGAATTGGAAATTCTTGAAGTTACCATTCCGCAAGACCGGCAACTGGAAGTAAGGTTCATACTATCGGACCCCGGTGGACTTGCGCTGGACAGGGGGGGTATTACCACACCCGGCCGTGTGAGTACTTCTTTCATCCTGTCGTATATTCCTGAAGGTGAAGAAGCCTATGTTGCCTACACCACGCGTGTTCAGACCAGTCCCATTACCAACGATTCGGCCACACAGGCGTCCACCGATTCAGGTGGCAACTATACAGATCTTGGCGATGGCCAATATATGTATAAATTCAATACTGTATTACCTGCAGACTACAATACCGATGCCACCCACACTTTGGGTATCTATGCGCGACGCGACCTGAGAGAATTTGACCTTGATCGTTATGTCACTAACGAACTTGAACATTTTGTACCCTCAGGCCTTAGCGCACCGGTGCCACGCGATATCGTTACAACTGCAACCTGCAACGGCAGATGCCATGACCCGCTGGCCATGCATGGTGGATCGAGACAGGAAGTCGGTTTGTGCATCCTGTGTCATAACCCAAGCCAGGGAATTGATCCGGATACTGGCAGTTCTGTCAATTTCCCAATCATGATCCA
>ENA-OSCG01000072-OSCG01000072.1-marine-sediment-metagenome-genome-assembly--contig:-NODE-72-length-18126-cov-8.365447_pt1 | contig 18126 bp, 11 predicted proteins | sample MGYA00237880_ERZ529332 | MGnify/ENA primary metagenome ERZ529332 (study PRJEB26373, sample SAMN05710708) | marine sediment metagenome | biome: marine; feature: ocean trench; material: sediment... | reverse complement strand
AAGCGTTATACTTGCTGTAATGCAGAAATTACCGATACGATTCCCGGTAGACCCTTTTTTTAAAAAAAGTGTTAAAAAGGGGCGGGGGAAAACGGCTGCAAAAAACAAAGTCCTGCGCGGTTTTTTTGCTGCACAGTTCAGGGGTCGCACAGTTCAGGGGTCGGAGTCAAGTGCCACATCCTGTGGCACTTGACTCCGACCCCATTTCTGAAACATCTCGGTAGTGGCCCCCTGTATGTGATTTTGAGCACCCTGGCGAGCCTGGTTGACCAATGCGCTATTGACAAGCGATAGATCGTTGGCGAATAATGTTTTTTTAACAAATTCATTATTGGCACGCACCATATCCTGGGAGGATCACATGAATAGCTTCAGCCGCAGGGCCGTTTTAATTTCGAGTTTTGCCGCACTGATGTCGACCGGTGTCGCTGTCTACGCGCAAGATGATGATAAAGGTATCATTGAGGAGATCATCGTTACTGCGACCAAACGCGCATCGACGATCAAAGAAGTACCATTTTCCATCAACGCGCAGACGCAGGCAGATATAGAGCGATCAGGCGCAACCAACCTCGAGGAGCTTTCCAGGAGTGTTGCCGGCTTAACCGTACAGAATCTGGGTCCGGGTCAAAGCCAGGTGGCGATCCGCGGTGTTTCGGCCGGTCAAATCGTTCGCGACCAGCCCGGTGTCAAGGAGCAGGTTGGCGTCTATCTTGACGAATCGGTTATCTCCCTGTCCCTGTTCACGCCTGATTTTGATCTGTATGACCTGAATCGGGTTGAAACCCTGCGCGGCCCACAGGGCACCTTGTTTGGTTCAGGTTCGGTCGGCGGTACCATTCGTTACATCACCAACCAGCCCAATCTGGACGCCAGCGAGGGTTCTTTTGAGGCCAACCTCAACACGGTTACCGATGGTGGCACCGGCGGCAGCATCAAGGGGATGTTCAATGTTCCGTTCGCCGATGGCGCAGCCGCTTTTCGGGCCGTTGCTTATTTCACTGAATATGCAGGTTACATCGATGCGTTGGGTGAAAATGGCAGCAAGAAAAACAATGTCAACAGTGGTTCACGAGTCGGAATTCGAGCCGCCATCGCCTGGCAGGCAAGCGACACCGTTACCATCACGCCTCGTCTGATCTATCAGGAGATCGATACCGACGGTTTTAATCGTCAGGAAGTATTCAACCTTTTTGCCAACCCGTACACAACCACGCGCCCCGCCATTCAGCTTGGTGAGCGCCAGCAGTACCTGTTGCTCGAGGAGGGCTTCAGTGACGAGACCCTGATCCTCGATCTGACTGCAGAGGTTCTTTTTGATGCTTTCGACTTGACGTTTGTTACCAGTTATACCGATCGCGATATTCTTGTCAGCCGTGATGCCAGTGCATTGACCGGCAGTGTTTCGGTCGATTTGGCGTATCCTGTCGCATCGGTAACCCTGCCATCGAATCTGCTCGATGCCACGGCGGTAGAGCAGCTTACCACCGAGATACGCATCAGCTCCAACAGTGATGGCGCCTGGCAGTGGCTCGCTGGTATATTCTATTCCGACACCGACCGTGAGTATTCACAAAGATTGCCAACCCCGGGCTACGCCGGGTTCACCGATGGGCGTTTTGGTGCTGGCACATCCCTGGCAGTATCCAACGGCTTCCCCAATCTTGATTCGCCCTTCAACTCGGACCTTTCTTACAATCTGAAGCAGATTGCGATTTTTGGTGAAATGACCATTGACGTTGGCGATCGCACGCACCTGACCGTGGGTGGGCGTTATTACGACTACGATGAAGAACGCTCGATCATTTTCGGCGGGCTGTTCGCCGATCCTACCAACGCCTTCGATACAACCAGCTCCAGTGGATTCACACCACGCTTTCTGGCCAGCTATGATTACAGCGACGAGGTGACGCTTAACGCACAAGCCTCCAAGGGCTTCCGTCTGGGCGGTGTTAACGACCCACTCAACGTGCCATTGTGTAATGCTGCCGATCTGGAGGTTTTCGGCAGTTTTCAGGACTATGGCGATGAGACTTTGTGGAACTACGAAGTGGGTATGAAGGCTGTATTCAGAAACCGTTTCACTTTCAATGCTGCTTTTTTCTATGCTGACATTTCCGACCTTCAGGTGACCCTGGATGCAGGATCATGCTCATCGCGGATTTCGTTCAACGTTGCGAAATCGCATTCCATGGGTATTGAGTTTGAAATGACCTATCAGGCCAGCGATAATTTCGACATCTCGTTTGCCGGCAGCCTGCTGGAATCGGAGTTTGACTCAACCGTTCGGGATTCCAACGGCAACGTCATCGGTGGCATCGAGGATGGCAATCGTCTGGCATCGGTTCCCGAGTTCCAGATTGCAGCCACAGCGACCTACAATTTTCCGTTTGAGTTGATGGAGGGTACTGATTCCTGGGTCTCGGCCACCTTCCATCACATCGGCAACCGCTACACGCAGCCTTCTGACCAGGTTCCCGGCTCCGGTGATTTTGTTTCCAGTCTGCCGTTTGGCGGAGCCTCGGGCAACGATGTCACCAGTATCGATCTGCAGCTGCCCAGCTACACCCTGCTCAACCTGAATTTCGGCATTGCCAGAGATGCCTGGCAGACAGTACTGTATGTCAACAACCTGACCGATGAGAATGCCAATATTTCCTTTGACCGCGAACGCGGTGGTCGTGCCCGTCTTGGTTTCAGGACCAACACGCCACGCACCGTGGGTGTGATCTTTCGCTGGAGGTACTGAGGGAGGTACTGAGTCTCTGATCTGACAGCGCCCGCCGGATAGCGGCGGGCGCTTAATCCAGCAGCGAAAAGGCCGTTGCAATGGCCTTGTTCTGTCGTTGTTGCGAACCGAGTGCTCCGATCGATCGACGTCAGCTTTTTGCTGCCATCTTTAACAGCAGGCGTTCCATCTGTTTGCCTGCCTTTTCTGCGCTGCGCTGTTTAATGTGCCCATAACCACGAATGGTCAGGGCCAGCGCCGCAATCTCTGTCGCGGTTCTGTGGTTGGCGGCACAGAGTGATGCGCTGAGATCGGTAATCCTTTGCTCAAAGTCTTCGATGCGCGCACGCTCATCACGGCGTTCGCGGCTATAGCCGAACACATCAAAGGCTGTGCCGCGAAGAAATTTAAACCTGGCGAGTAACCACAGCAGCGGTCTGATCCAGGGGCCAAAAGCGATCTTGCGTATTTTTCCTGTTTTACTGTCGCGGCGAGTCAAAAAAGGCGGCGCAAGATGGTGGGTGATTTTGAATTTGCCGGAGATTGTCGCCTGCAGTTGGCGCGTGAACGCTGCTCTGGTATGCAGCCTTGCAACCTCGTATTCATCCTTATATGCCATGGTGTGGAAAAACCCGTCAGCCACCGCACGGCTGAAGGTTTCGCTGCCGGTATCAAGCTGCCGCTCTGCCTGGCGGGCCCTGTCGACCAGTGACAGGTAGCGCCGGGCATAGGCGGGATTCTGATAATCACCAAGATATTTCTGATGCAAAGCGATGGCCTCATCCAGTGATTTTGCTGGTTGCGAAACTCCTGATTTACCCACACCGGTAAGTTCCTGCATCAATGCAGGGTCGTGTGCAGCCAAACGCCCGTAGTCAAAGCAACGTGTATTTACTTCGCCGCCGGCACCGTTAAGACGGATGGCCTGACAGATGGCCTCCGCGCTGATGGGAATCGTGCCGGCCTGCCAGGCATAACCCAGCAGGAGCATATAGGCCGTGATGGTATCGCCGGCAAGCTTTTCACTGAGTCTGGTGGCATTGACAAATAGCGGTCCGGTATCGCCGACGACGTCGGAGATCCTGTTTCTGAGCCGCGCTGCATCGATCATGCTGTCCGGATTCAGCACGTTGCTACCGGTGGGCGCGACATGGGTGTTTACAATCGCCAGCGTGACATTTTTGCGAATCCGGCCCACTGTTTCCCTGTCCAGCGCGGTCACCATGTCACCGGCCAGCAACAGGTCGGCTTTTCCCAATGGGATACGCGATGCCTGCACGGTGTCCCCATGCTCATTATCTGCGTGCTGGTAAATCCGGACATAAGACATGACACCACCACCTTTTTGTGCCAGCCCGGGGAAATCGAGGACCGAACAGGCCAGTCCCTGCAGGTGTGCGGCCATGCCGACAACGCGGCCGATAGTGACGACGCCCTGGCCGCCGATACCGGTGATCACCATATCGAAGGAGTCTTGCAAGTGCGGCAACTGAGGCCTGGGCAGGTCGGTGATCGCCCGTTCCAGCCGGCTGCTTTCATTCGCCAGGATCGTCGCCGGCCTGGCGCCGGTGATACTGATGAAACTGGGGCAAAAACCTTGCAGGCATGACATGTCGATGTTGCATGAAGACTGGTCAATTTGCCGCTTGATGCCGAATGCCGTTTGCGTGGGTATGACAGACAGGCAATTGGATTGCACCACGCAATCCCCGCAACCCTCACACACCGCTTCGTTGATGAACAGGCGGGTTTCTGTGCCGGTCGATTTTTTGCGCCGTTTGCGACGGCGTTTTTCTGCAGCGCAAAGCTGGTCATAGATCAATGCAGTCACACCGGTAATGCCACTCAGTTCCTGTTCAACCGATTCCAGCTCGTCGCGATGATGGCTGGTGACCCCGGGTGCGAAATTCGTTGCTGATGAATACTTGCCCGGCTCATCCGATAGCACCGCAATACGCCTGACACCTTCGGCATGCAGTTGGCGGGTGACCTGGGGCACGGTTAAATTACCATCCACCGCTTGCCCGCCAGTCATGGCCACGGCATCGTTATGCAGAATCTTGTAGGTAATATTGACCCCGGCGGCTACCGCCTGGCGTATCGCGAGTGAGCCGGAATGGGTGTAGGTGCCGTCGCCTAAATTCTGGAATATATGTGTTGTTTTGCAAAACGGAGCCTGGCCGACCCAGTTGGCACCTTCAGCACCCATGTGCAAAAAGCCGCTGGTATCCCGATCCATGAAGACTGCCATCAGGTGGCAACCGGTGCCTGCGAGTACGCGGCTACCCTTTGGCGGGACCGTGGAACGATTGTGTGGGCAGCCGGAGCAGTAAAAGGGCGTGCGCGTGGTGGCTGCCGGCGCGATCAGGCTTTCCTGTTGTTCGATGCGTGCAAAATACTCCCGCGCACGTTGTGGTGGCGCAATGCCGGGCCATAGACGGGATATGACCCTTGCGATCAACTCGGGTGAAAGTATTCCGCTCCCCGGCAGCAGGGTTTTACCTTGCTCGTCCGCTTTTCCAAGCACCTTTGGCCGTCTTGATTCCGGTAAATCGTAAAGCGCATCCTTGAGCTGGCTTTCGATGAAACTGCGCTTTTCCTCGATCACCAGCACAGTTTCAAGCGCGGAGGCAAAATCAATGGCAGCACCGGTTTCAAGCGGCCATGGCATGCCGACCTTGTAAATGCCCAGGCCGGCCTCAGCGGCGCGGGCCTGGTCTATACCCAGGTCTGCAAGCGCCTGGCGGACCGAAAGATATGCCTTGCCGGTGGTGATGATGCCAAAGCGCATATCTTTTGGCCTCCATACCACCTTGTCGACAGGGTTAGCGGCTGCAAACGCGAGCGCGGCGGGCAGCTTGAAATCCAGCAGCCTGGCTTCGGCTTCCAGTTGCCGGTAGGGCCAGCGGTAGTGGAGGCCTCCCGGCGGGAGTTCAAAATCAGGCAGGACAATTTTCGGGCGATCAGGATCGATGTGTACCGAGGCTGCTGACTCAATGATTTCGCTTTCAATCTTCAGACCGACATAACAGCCTGAAAAGCGCGACATCGCCCAGCCGAGCAGCCCGAAATCCAGTATCTCCGCAATGCAGGACGGATGCAGTACCGGCATCATCCAGGAAGCAAACAATTGCTCGCTCTGGTGGGCCATGGCGGAGGAGATGGCATTGTGATCATCGCCAACCACAATCAGCACGCCGCCATGAGCGGATGAGCCCATCGAGTTCGCATGTTTGAGCGCGTCCCCGGCGCGATCCAGGCCGGGACCTTTGCCGTACCACAGCGAGAACACGCCATCACAGCTGACATCGGCCTGGGCTGCGACCTGCTGTGTGCCGATGATGGCTGTTGCTGCAAGTTCTTCGTTGATGGCGGGCACAAAGGTGATCTGCTGAGCGTCGAGTAAATGCTTGATCCTGGCCAGTATCATGTCGTAACCGGCAATGGGTGAGCCGCGATAGCCCGAGATAAACCCAGCCGTGTTCAGGCCGGCCCTGAGGTCGCGTTGACGTTGCAGCAAGGGCAGGCGGGCCAGCGCCTGGGTGCCGCTGATGAAAACGCGGCCATTGTTTAGAGTGAAGGTATCTTCCAGCGTGGTTTGCGGCTGCGGTTTCATGTCTGTTGTTGTCCCAGGTTCTGCCAGAGCCGCGTCAGAAGTTTGTTCAGATCTTCCAGTTCAGCCGGTTCGAAGCCTTCTATAGCGCGTTGATATTGACGTAATTCAAGTGGCCGGATAGCTTTGAACATCCGGTGTCCGGCGGCGGTGAGATAAACCCGCACCACCCGGTTGTCATCGCTGGCGAGACGCCGGATGACCAGGCCATCGCGTGCCAGCTGGTCTACGACGCGGCTCAAAGCAGGCTGCTCAATAACCATGTAAGCCGCCAACTCCCCCATGCTGCGGCCATCTGATGCCGTTAACACCGATAATGTCCGCCAGCGTGACAGGGTTATTTTTTCTGGCCGAAGGTCGTGTTTGAGGTTCAGCGTAAGGCGGTTGACGATGCGGAACAGTTGGTAGGGCAGGTAATCCTCAAGCGGTGCGCCCGCCGCCAGTTCCCGGGGCATTGCCGCTTCAGCCGGACTGTGTCGTTGCTTCTTTCTGGCCATACATTTCCACCGAGACCCCGCCTGGGAGCCTGCGCTGTAGAAAGTAGTTCTGTTGCGAAACTGTCACACCGAGGACAGTTTTTCGCGACGAATATTTCTACAGCGCAGGCTCCTGGGTTTTGTGAGACAAAAGATAATATGTAATATTATATAAAATTACACACAAATAGCGAGTGATTAAGGTGTTCCTGTCGCTCGTGCCAGGGGAGTCCTGCATAATAGGCCGATGAACAGTCCTGACGATTCGATCCGCTATGAATACGACTTTCAACCGGAGATCGGCGAAGCTGTTGATGTCCTTGCCGGCCTGAAATGGTTGCGCTTGCCTTTACCGTTTCTGCTGGGGCATATCAATGTCTGGTTGCTGCGCGATGGTGACGGCTGGGTGATAGTCGATACGGGCATTTTCACCGCTGCCACACGGGAGGTCTGGGCCAATGTGTTTAGCCAGACCCTGGATAATGCCCCGATCACGCGCGTGTTTGTTACCCACATGCACCCCGATCATGTGGGCTGTGCGGGCTGGTTGTGTGAGCGCTTCGGGGTTGAGTTATTCATGTCCCGTGATGAGTACCTGCTGTGCCGCTTGCTGGTGTCCGATACCGGCGTGCCGGCGCCAGAGGAAGGACAAAATTTTTATCGCTCGGCCGGGTTCTCTGCAGATCAAATGGTTCGCTACGTCGAGCTGTTTGGCTCATTTGGCAAGCTCGTCGCGCCATTGCCGCAATCCTATCATCGTCTTGTTGAGGGCCTCACGCTCGATATCGGTGCTTACGAATGGCAGGTTATCAGCGGCCATGGTCATTCGCCTGAACATGCCTGTCTGTATTGTCCGGAGCAAAACGTGTTGATCTCCGGAGATCAGATACTGCCCACCATTTCATCCAACGTCAGCGTGTTTCCCACCGAGCCCGCTGCCAATCCGCTGGCCGGCTGGTTTGAATCGCTGCACCGTCTGAAGGACGTGTTGCCGGATGATGTGCTGGTCCTGCCGGCGCATGGCAAGCCTTTCCGTGGGGTTAAATCGCGTTTGGATGCATTGATCGGGGAACACGAAACCGGGCTGGAGAAGCTCCGGGAGCTTTGCCGCCAGCCGCAACGTGCGGTGGATGTATTCCCGGTATTGTTCAAAAGCAAGATTACCGACAGCAATCTCATTATGGCCACCGGCGAGGCCATCGCACACCTGCATTACCTTTGCTATGAGGGTAAATTGGAGGTGGCAAAAGTTGAGGACGGAGTACGTTGGTACCGGACCAGGTAATCGTAGGGGCGGCCCCCCGTGGCCGCCCTGGTTCGGGGCAGGCACGGGGGTGATGGGAATGGTAATGTGGGTGGGGATGAAGAAGAAGGGCGGCCACGGGGGGCCGCCCCTACGGGGGTTCTTTTCAGCACGTGAATCAACATGCTGGCGAGGTTGATGGCGGTACCTGCGAGTAACAATCCTGTGAGCCTTGCGAGTATGTCTGACTGCAGGATAATCGCGGCAACACCGATAACTACCGAGCTTGAATGCAATATGAACCCGGCCTGGATGCGGCGCTGCGACAGCAGGCTGCGCATCGAAGGTACCGGTTGCAGGCCGACGCGTGCCGAGTAGCGGTGAAACCAGACCAGGAACGGCACGATCCGGCTCAACATGCCGTGCATGATCAAGGCGGCCCATCCCCAGATCGCCAGCCAGCCGAACAGCACTTGCCAGCGGGGATCAGGCAGCAAAAGGGCGGTGATTGCGACGGGAATCAGTAGCAGGGCGGTACCGAGGCCGGCTCTCCAGAACAACAGCGATGCATCGCTACGCTTGCGTTTGCGGCGTGCAATACTGCGCAGCAGCAGTAGCGGATGCACCAGCCAGACAACCACGGCGGCCGGCAACGCGCCGATGGCGGCAATATTGCCCGGGGAAAGCCCGGCATGGGTTTGTCCGGCTGTGAACATTGCCGCCATCGGCAGTATCAGTCCCGCCAGCAACATGCCCAACAGCCAGCGCTGCGTGCCTTTATCCATCGCAGGCGCCAGGTAAAACATCGGGATCACCTGCCAGGATACGGCCATGATCAGTCCGCCAACCCAGCCGAGCAGGGCCAGCGTCAGGTGAATTTGCACCCACAGGACCCGGTGTTGCGGAAATGAATCACCGCTAAACCCTGCCGCCATCATCACGCCGATCAGGGTGATGGCTGCCAGGCTGAGCAAAGCCAGACGCATACCCTGAACCGTTTCGCTGCGAGTGGCGGGGCGCAGCAAGGCCCAGCCCAGCTGTAGCAGGAATGCCGCCAGGGACAGCTTGAAACTGATGATCGCCCATGCCATCGCTGCCGCCGGCCCGCCCAGCAAGCGCCAAACGAACCCGGCCAGGCCGGCCAGTAATAATATGAGTACGAGGTGGGCGACGCGGGTAAATGGTACCGCTGCGCCGGCAATCACGGGGGTCATCTGGTAGAGCGCACCCATCATCCCCATGGCGAGAACACCCAGCGTTCCGGCATGTGCCAACGCCAGTGTCTGGTCGGCCCAGGGGGAGGCCAGTGCCGCGGTGCCGTTGACCAGCAGGATGCAGGCTGCGATCAGGATGCCGGGCGGTATGCTCAGGAAAAAGCCGGCGGGGACAGATAGCGGCGGCGCCTGGTCAAGGCTCAGGCCGCCGGTCTTCAAGCTTCTTTCCTTATCAGTAACAACGCGCTCTGGTCCGCTTCTTCATGTACCCACCAGCGCAGCCCACGGGATTCCAGCTGCGGAAACAACATGACAGGTACACGCGGCACATGCGCCAGGAAAAACTCCCCAACGACCAGTTGCGAGCATGCCAGCAGCACTTTCTCCATCGGCCCGGGTGCTTCCAGATCCCGCAGATCGACTATTTCTGGCACCTGGCTGCCAAGCACAGAGAATTTATATGATACGGATTTAACCATTAAGTCTTCAAATTCTGTAGCATTTCGCTAAAATAAGCTATCCGCCAAACATTTACCAGAACACGCCTGAATTATGTCGGGTTCTGTACAGGAGATACCCATGACAAGCATAGACATCGAAGCCGGTCTGGCCGGCTTTTTCGCGCAAGACCACCGTGATTGTGATGCCCGCTGGGCAGAGCTTGAAGAACTTCTTGACGACACCGACACCGGTCAGGCCACTGAGGCCTGGAAGGAGTTTGACCAGGGCATGCGCAGGCATTTTGCGATGGAGGAAGAGGTGCTGTTTCCGGCCTTCGAATCCCGCAGCGGCATGGGTGGTGGCGGACCGACTGCAATGATGAAAATGGAACACCGGCAGATGCTCGGCTTGCTCGACCAGATTGGTGTTGCGATGGATTCCGGTGAAACTGAAGACGTGCTGGATCTTGGTGATACCCTGCTGATGGTGATTCAGCAGCATAATATCAAGGAGGAAGGTATGCTGTACCCGATGGCTGAGAACATGCTGTCCGGGGAGTGGGCTGAGTTGGCCGCCCAACTCGACAAGTACTGACCAGCAGATCATCACGGTTGATATGAAGAATCCCGACGTCACCTGCGACTATGACAATGTACCGGACCAAACGGTCGCCGTGCGGGATTTGTTCGGTATAGATTCGGATATGCAGGTGCCGATGTTCTCATCCGCCAGTGAATATGTTCCGGCGATCGATGAGACCTACCGGTTTGATGCGGAAACCACGCTCGCCATCCTCGCCGGCTTCGCCTACAACGCACGGGTGATGGTGCAGGGTTATCACGGCAGCGGCAAGACCACGCATATTGAGCAGGTGGCGGCGCGCCTGAACTGGGCCTGTGTGCGTATCAACCTCGATAGCTATATCAGCCGCGTGGATCTGATCGGTCGCGATGCCATTGTGCTGAAGGATGGAAAACAGGTCACCGAATTTCGTGAAGGCATTCTGCCCTGGTCTTTGCAAACACCCACCGCGCTGGTGTTCGATGAATACGATGCCGGCCGCCCGGATGTGATGTTTGTCATTCAGCGGGTACTGGAGGCCGAGGGGCGACTGACCCTGCTGGACCAGAATCGCATCATCCAGCCACATCCGGCATTTCGCCTGTTTGCGACCAGCAATACCATCGGCCTTGGCGATACCACCGGTCTTTACCACGGCACACAGCAGCTCAACCAGGGCCAGTTGGACCGCTGGAATATCCTCACCACGCTGAATTACCTGCCACACGATGAAGAGCTCAGCATTGTGCTGGCCAAGGCGCCCGGTTATCAGAACGATGCCGGCCGGGCGTTGTTGAGCAAGATGGTGCAGGTTGCCAACCTGACGCGGCAGGGTTTTATGCACGGCGATCTGTCTACCGTCATGTCGTTGCGCACGGTCATCAACTGGTCGCGCAACGCGGAGATTTTTGCCGATGTCGGCTACGCTTTCAAAGTGACCTTTGTGAACCGTTGCGACGAGCTCGAACGCCCGCTCGTGGCCGAGTATTATCAACGGTGTTTTGCTGCAGACCTGCCGGGGTTTATTAATCCCATCAGCCCGGACGTGGTCGATCCCTGATGCTTGCTGCCGCCTGTGCTTCACCGGAGCAGTTCGAGCAGGCGCTTGAATGCGCCAGTCGCGCGCTGGCGTGTGACCCCGGTTTGCGGCTCAGTTTCTCAGCTCAGCAAACCGATGGCGACAGTGTGCATATCCAGTGGCCGGCAGCGGGTGAGAACATGACTGCAGCGCAAATTGCAGCGGCCCGTGGCAGCTGCGATGCCATCGCGATGAAAGTCCGTTATCACGATGACGGTCTGCACCTGGCGATGGCGCCGGCGGGGCCTTTATCGCGCGCCATGCATGCCGCACTGGAGGATTTACGTGTTGAGGCCTGCGCCTCCCGCAGCATGCAGGGTGTTGCAGACAATCTGTCGGCATTGTTTGCTTATAAATTCCAGTTGCGCGGCAACAATGTGCTTGCGACGGATACGGCCACATCACTGGCGAATGCGGTTGTGCTTAACGTACGTGCCCGCCTGGTGGGTAAGCCGCTGCCGGGGTCCGCAGACCGGTTTGTCGGTCGGTGGCAGGACGAAATTACCCGGCTGGCGGGCAATGACATCGATTCGTTGTGTGCGGTAACTGACGATCAGGCGGCCTATGCGCGACGGTCGCTGCGTTTGATTGAGAACCTGGAACTGGTTGATGAGCCGGACCAGGGGCCACAGCTGAAACCGGCCGAAGTGGCCGCAGACAATGAAGCAGGCGAGCCCGCCCCTGACCAGGGTGGCGCAAGCAATCAGGGTGATGATACCGGCTCAGAAAGCCCGGACACGGGCGCACCGCAATCCGGGGATGATGAAGACGATGAGCAGTCATCAGCGGGTCACAGCGACAGCGACCCTGAAGCGGGTACATCCAGTCAGGTTATACCTTTCCCGCAGGCAACTGACCCAGCGCCTTCCGCCCCCCATCCAGATCCCATGCAGGGCACACCTGAGGAGCCGGATGCTACAGCGCAGGCTGCAGGCCGCGCGGCTGCCTACCATGTATATACCAGCCGTTTCGATGAAGTGGTACATGCCCGTGACATGATCGGCAGGGATCAGTTGCTCCGCCTGCGGGAGCAGCTTGAGCGGGAGATTCTTGTACACCGGCGGGTCGCAATGAAACTCGCCAACCGGCTGCAAAACAGCCTCAGGACATTGCAGAAGAAAGCCTGGATCTTTGACCTCGATGATGGCTTGCTGGATACCACCCGTCTGTCCCGCCTGGTGATTGACCCCGCCAGTCCGCTGATCTACAAACAGGAGCAGGACAGCCAGACCCGTGACACCGTTGTTTCCTTCCTGATCGATAATTCCGGCTCTATGCGTGGCCGGCCGATCGTGCTGGCGGCGATGTTTACCAATATTCTTGCCCAGGCACTGGAACGATGCCGGGTCAGTACCGAAATACTCGGATTTACCACCCGTCAGTGGCGCGGCGGTCAATCCAGCCAATGCTGGCGGACAAGTAGCAATGTGGCTGGCAAATCGGGCGGCAAGCCCGGCGATCCCGGCAGGTTGAGTGATTTACGCCACATTATTTACAAGACGGCAGACGAGCCATGGCGCCGGGCCAGGCAATCGCTGGCGGCGATGCTATGGCCGGATCTGCTGAAGGAGAACATCGATGGCGAAGCCCTGTTATGGGCACACGGCCGTTTGGCCGGCAGGGCGGAGCAACGCCGCATACTGGTGGTGATTTCAGACGGCGTGCCGGCGGATGATGCCACCCTGACAGCCAATGGCCGGGATTACCTTGCAGCGCACCTGCGCCAGGTGGTCGACTGGATCGAAACGAAATCTTCCGTGGAATTGCTTGCCATCGGTATCGGCCATGATGTCAGCGCGATATACCAGCGCAGCGTAACCATTGCCGACAGTGAACAGCTTGGCGACGCCATGGCGCATGAATTAATTGAATTACTAGGTAACGTGCCCTCCGCGGCACGTCAGCCCTTCGCGATTAACTATTAACCCAGGACTAAAATAAGTATGAGCTATCAATTCAAGAGTATCGAGCTGGAGAAAATCACCATTATCGGCGCCGGCAATATCGGTCCGGATATCTGCCTTCATTTCGCCAAGGTGTTCGCCGCAGACGGTGTCAAGATGGTTCTCGTGGATATCGCAGAGAGCGCGCTGGAAAGTGCACAGGCGCGGATTGAGAAAAAAATCGCCAGCGGTGTAAAAGCGCGTGCTTTCCGGGCTGATCACGCGGAATTGATGCTGGAGAGCATTCGTTACACGAGCAATTATGATGATATTGCCGGTTCCAGCCTGGTGCTTGAAGCGGCCACCGAGGATGCGGGTATCAAGGATGCTATTTTCAAACAGGTCGATGCGATCTGTGACGCAAGCACCATCTTCCTGTCGAATTCATCGCATATGCGGCCCGAAGTCATTTTCCGTAACATCTCAAATCCCGGCCGCTGTCTCGTTGCGCATTACTTTTTCCCCGCAGAGCGCAACCCGATTGTAGAAATTATTCCGGCTGCCGCCACTGATAAAACGTTGACCGCGAACCTGCTGGGCCTGTACGAGGCGATTGGCAAAGTACCGATGGAAGTGGCCAGTTCCTATGGTTACGCGATCGACCCCATCTTTGAGGGCTTGTTCCAGAACGCAATTTTGTGCCTGCAGAAGGGTTATGGAACGGTCCGGGAAATCGACCAGGTATCCATGGATGCCCTGGGTTGTGGTGTCGGCCCTGTGACTGCGGTCACGTTGGCTGGCGGCAACGAGATTACCGACCATGGTCTGGATGAAATGCACACTGAACTGCTGCCCTGGTTCAAGTCACCGGTGATGTTGAAGGAGCTCATCGCCAAAGGTGAAAGGTGGGATATCGCCAGTAAAGGTGATGTGGTTGAGGTTGCTGCGGACACCGAAGAAGTGCTGCGGAATCAGGTTGTGGGCGCATATTGCGCACTGGCATCGTATATCGCCGAATTGGGCATTTGTGACATCAGCGACCTCGACAAGGCCTGCGAAATTGCGCTGGTCATCAAGCCGCCTTTTTCGATGATGAACGCCATGGGCATCGACAAGGCCTATGACATTGTCGAGGCCTGGTGCGCTGATAACGAGGGATTCCCGCTGCCGAAAGCATTGGCGGCTGCGCGTGATGCCGGCGGCTGGAAGCTTTCCAATGTCACCCGCAAGACGCTGGGTGATGTTGCCGTGCTGACCATCAAACGGCCCAAGGTGCTCAATGCGGTTGACACCACTGTATTAGCGGAATTGCAGGAAAAATTCGCCGAGGCGGAAAATGATCCGGCAATTGTCGGTACCGTGTTGACCGGCTTCGGGGTCAAGGCCTTTGTTTCAGGTGCAGATATCAATGACCTGGCGGCCTGCAAAACAGCACAGGCAGGTTATGACAATTCGCAGAACTTTCAGAAAGTCTGCAATTTCATTGAAGGCCTCAGCAAGCCGGTGGTTTGTGCCTGGAACGGATTTGCTTTTGGCGGTGGCGCAGAGCTGGGCATGGCCTGCACGGCGCGTGTCTGCAAAGCGGGCATGCCGATTACCGTGTGTCAGCCCGAAGTCAACCTGGGCTTTATCCCGGGGGCGGGCGGCACCCAACGTCTGCCCAGGCTGGTTGGAATCAGCACAGCAGCAGAGATTTTACGCACCGCCCGGCCGGTACCGTCCAGTGAGGCGGTAGAGATAGGTCTGGTGCGCGAAGAGGTAGAGGGTGACCTGGTGGAAGCAGCCGCTTCGCTGGTTCAGCGCATAGCGAGCGGAGACGTCGTTGTGCCTGCTATTGAAACCGGGCCGCTGGCTGATATCAGCGAACCTGAAGATCTGGATATCGGTTATCACAGCCGCAAAATCGACAGCATCCTTGTGCATGCAATATACGCGGGGGCGGCGATGACCCTGGCGGAAGGCCTGGAGCTGGAATCGAGATCATTCGGGCAATGCATCGAGACCGAGGATATGTGGATCGGGCTGGAGAGCTTTATGACCAGGGGCGCGGGTTCAAAGGCCGCGTTTATTCACAAATAAGTGCGCGCGTTCGTCAGCCAGGTGGGTCAGACGTACGGCTTTGGCGGGAGCGGCCTGAGAAAAGGGCTTTCATTCTCCCGGTAAATTAGTTTACACTTAAAGTAATGTACGCCAGGTGGCCTGCACGTAGTATCCTGATTTGAATAACATGTGGTAGATATAAGATCGTCAATTCAATAGTAAAACTGAATAGGTGGATAATATAGTGAACAAAAGTAAGCATAGCTCGTTCAAGCGCAAGACTCCGCTGGTTGCGGCCCTGGCTTTTGCTGCAACCTTTATAACCGGTACGGCGATCGCACAAGACGATCAGGGTGACTATTTCGCGGGTTTGGAAGAAGTCATTGTTACCGCTACCAAGAGAGCTGAGTCGTTACAGGAAGTTGGCATGGCAATCACAGCCATCAGCAACCAGGAACTGGAGCGTTTGGGCGCGGTTTCGCTGCTCGATTTTGCCGTCCGGGTGCCAAACCTGGCGATGGCGTATGAAGCAGATGGTCGTTTTGATTCCAGTTCACCATCCATTCGCGGTATTTTTGGCGTCAATACAACCGGTTTCTACTTCGATGACACGCCGGTCAATGCATCCATTTTGCCACGGGTAATGGATCTCGAAAGGATCGAGGTGTTACGTGGGCCGCAGGGTTCTCTCTACGGTGCCCGTTCGATGGGCGGCACTATACGTATGATCACCAAGCAAGCAAAGGTCAATGAGACAGAAAGCAAGGTTCACGCGACCCTGTCATCGGTTACAGAGGGTGATCAGAACTGGAACTTTGACGGTGTTTTCAATATCCCGGTGGTCGAAGACAAGTTTGCCATTCGCATAACCGCTTATTACGGCTCGAATTCCGGTATTTTTGACCGCGAGTATATACCCACCTGGGTCGATTCCGGTGGCAACCTCCGCCAAAGCCCCGGACCGGGTTTTGCCCGCAATGAGAACGTTGATGACGAGAAATACTGGGGCGGAAACGTTGCCGGCAAGTGGATATTTAGCGACGACCTGAGCCTGGACGTGAAGATCATGGGTCAGAAAGTGGAGGCCGACGGACTGCCGTTTGCAGATATCGAACCCGGCAATACAACCAGGCTCCGCTTCTTTGATTCGGACGAGCCCGGCACGGACAAGTGGACCATCGCCAGCGGTACGTTTAACTGGCATATCGATGCGGGCGACTTTGTCTCTACAACCTCCTGGTACGACCGGACCACCAGTGAGTGGGAAGAAGAAGCTGCATTCCTGCACTGGCTGTTTGACGTGGTGATCGGTATTCCTATCGATCCCATAGAGTCGACCCTGAACACCACTGAGAAATATAAAAGTTTTGTGCAGGAAACACGTTTCAGCAGCAACAATGACGGCGCCTTGAACTACACGGTGGGTGTCTTCTACCAGGACGCGGAATGGGACCATCACTACCCGCGTGCGGTATCAACGGGTCTTGCTGATGCGATCGATGCCTTTACTGATTTCCCGGGTTTGGGCCAGAATTGTGAATTCGGTTTTTGTCTGACCGATGACGACCTGATCTTCACCACCACAACCCTGACCAAGACCAAGGAAATCGCGTTCTTCGGTGAATTGACCTGGGAATTTAACGACAGATGGTCGGTCACCGCCGGTGGTCGTTGGTACGATACTAAAATCACCGCTGTCAATACCGCTGACGGATTTGCCAACAGCGGCCCAAGCAGCTTCGATGAAAAACAAAGCGAATCCGGTTTCAATCCCAAGATATTGGTACAGGCGAACGTCAATGATGACTTGAATATCTACGGCAGCGCTGCCAAGGGCTTCCGTATCGGTGGTGTCAACGGCAACGTACCGATTGGTTTATGCGGGCCTGAGCTTGATGTGCTGGGGATCGACCCGTCGAACGCCACCACCTACGATTCTGACAGTCTGTGGAGTTATGAGCTGGGCTTTAAGGCGACACTCGCAGATAACCGTGTGACCCTCAACGGTGCTGCGTTCTTTATCGACTGGTCTGATATCCAGCAACTTAACCGCCTGGCATGTGGTTTCCAATTCACCCAGAACGCCGGCCAGGCCGAAAGCAAGGGTTTTGAGCTTGAATTGATGGCCGTGCCTTCGGAAGGCCTGACCCTGTCAGCTGCGGTAGGTTATACCGATGCTAAAATCACCGATGATGGTGGTGTTGCCGGCGTGGCCATAGGTGACAAGGTCCAGGGTGTGCCCGATTGGACCGGCACTGTGAGCGTGCAATACATCTGGCCGGCCTTCGGTGACTGGGAAGGCCTGTTCAGGGCCGACGGCAACTACTACGGCAGAAGCTTCAGTGCCAACAATGAAGGCGTCGGAGCGGATGCACGCTTGCGTGACTCGTGGTCAGCTTTGAATATACGTGCTGGTATTATTAGCGAAAAATGGGAACTGATCCTGTTCGCAAACAACGTGACCGACGAGCGCGCCAGTCTGGCGGACAGCCGCTCCATCGCTGCGGAATTACCTGGCAGACAGCGTCTGGTCGTTAATCGCCCCCGCACCATCGGCGTAGAGGCCAGAATGCGGTTCTGACAGCAACGGTTACTGGAGAGTAAACAACGGCCCGGGTCTGAACTGCCCGGGCCGTTTCTTTGTGTACGTCTTGATCAAATGTTGAGTCCTCAACCCGGTCTGCTGCCGGTCGAACTGCCTGATAGCGTTGAGCAAAAGGCACAGGAGATCCTGGCACGACTGGTCGCAAGTGAGCCAACCCCATCAGGTCAAAGCCCAGGCGCTGCCGGGGCTGATATCCAATCGGTGGATGTCAACTCGCTGGAATTGGTCAGGCCCCGCTCAGTGG
>ENA-OSCG01000071-OSCG01000071.1-marine-sediment-metagenome-genome-assembly--contig:-NODE-71-length-18215-cov-8.042401_pt1 | contig 18215 bp, 16 predicted proteins | sample MGYA00237880_ERZ529332 | MGnify/ENA primary metagenome ERZ529332 (study PRJEB26373, sample SAMN05710708) | marine sediment metagenome | biome: marine; feature: ocean trench; material: sediment... | reverse complement strand
AAATCGTGCATACCAATAGCGCATCCAGGCCGGTGAAAAAGGAAGCGCATAAACATTGAGTCAACAGGGTCGCAATCTCACCAATTTTGGACAAGGTTCCAAATGGATAGTAAGGAAGACAGCTATATCCCGGCGCTCCGCTATCGCTGGCTGACACGTTTTTATGATCCGGTGGTCGCTGTCACTACCCGTGAAAAGGTGTTTAAAAGGAAATTGCTGGAACAGGTCACATGCGCCGATGCTGGCAGTGTCTTGGATCTCGCCTGTGGCACCGGTACATTGACCCGCATGATCAAGCTTGAAAACCCGGCCATGACAGTCCGCGGCCTGGATGGTGATCCGGACATTCTTGAACTGGCACGTTACAAATCCCAGCAGGAGGGTCTGGACATCCACTTTGATCAGGACATGTCTTTTTCCATGCCGTATACGGATAATTCATTCGACCTTATAGTCTCTTCGCTATTTTTCCACCACCTGACAGCAAACAACAAGCGCCGCACGCTGACCGAAGTGCAGCGCGTACTCCGTGCAGGTGGCAAGTTTCTGGTTTGCGACTGGGGCAAACCGGCAAACCCGATGTTGAGGCTGGCGTTTTACCTGGTGCAGATACTGGATGGTTTTGACGTTACCCACGATAACGTTCAGGGCCATTTGCCGGAATTCATTGCCGCTGCGGGGTTCAGTCAGGTTATGGTCACGGAGCGCATTTCAACCGCACTGGGTACGCTTGATCTAATCACTGCGACTAGCCCGCCAACAAGGTTGTATTGATAGTTTCAGCGTGTGCTTCTGCCCATGCGGGTCGCGTACCACCCGACCTTTCCATCGTTATCCACACTGAGAATTTGGTATGCAGATGGGTTGGGGACTTCCATACCCGGTGAACCCGGCGGCATTCCGGGTACCGCAATACCTTTGATGTTTGCAGGCTGCTGTTGCAATAGCTGGCTAAGCAGATCCGCCGGTACGTGGCCCTCCACCCAATAATTTCCTACCACAGCGGTATGACATGAGGCCAGTTCCCGCGGCACACCAAGACGGGTTCGAACCGGACTGGTATCATTAACAGTAATCACGTTAACGTCAAAACCGCTTTTCTCGAGATGGTCAGTCCACTTGGTGCAACAGCCACAAAACTCCGTTTTGTACACGGTAACGTCTGCCTTGCCGTCAGCGATGATCGGCGGGCCTGCCCAGGCTATCCCAGCTGAAAAAACCGCAAGTAAACTGACGGTAAGAAGCAGCCTGAAGCGCTTACCCAACAAACGTTGTTCGGTCATCAAATTGCTGTAAATAAAGTCCATAATTCTCTCCAATAACGTAATAATTTTGGGCTTACAAGGTTTCATTGCCCCCGGGATTTCCATGGGCATGACCCGATTTACATCCTCAGATCAGCTCCGTGTCCGATTTAGATTATTCGGGCTGACGTGCCGCCGCCAGTGTTTCAGGATTCGGTGACGAGTAGTGCGCCAGTTTATAAAATTCAGATTGCGAATTCTAAACAGATTGGACCAGCAGATCGCTAATAAATTCTGTTTTTGGCATCCCAATTCTTACAATAGTTGATCTAAATCAAATGGAAACAACATCAGGGCCAGTGAGCCATCCACCACTGACCCGTTTCGAAAGCCTGTTCGGCGACAAAACCAGTATGGCGGTAAATCCGTATGCTGACCTTGCCAGCAAAAAGGTCTGCCGTGCATAAAAATTCATCGCAGTACACAATTTTAAGATAGTCTTGAAATATGTTTGCCGTGAAGTTCCCCGGGTATCGTAAACGCCTGCCGGTCAGCCTGGTTCTGGCTGCCTGTGCCGTTCTCACCACGGCCACTCCAGCCCATGCTGATTTCGAACAATGCAAAGCCGGTCTCAAAGCCCAGGCGAAAGCGGAGGGCATTGACGGGCCAACCGTTGATCATGTTCTGGACGCTGCACAATACCGCCCCAAAGTCATTGAACTCGACCAGCGGCAAGCGGAATTCACACGGTCTTTCGGCAACTATTATCAGCTCAGGGTTACAGCAACGCGGGTGGCGCTGGGCCGGGCCTTATTGGCAATACATATGAATCTTCTGCAGCGGGTGCAACAGCAAACCGGTGTGCCGCCACACTACCTGGTCGCGTTCTGGGGGCTGGAGACCAATTTTGGCAACGTCTTTGGTGACATACCGGTGCCCGATTCGCTCACCACGCTGGCCTGTGATCCCCGCCGCAGCGAGTTTTTCACCGCTGAGCTGATGGCTGCCCTGAAGCTGATCGAGGCAGGTGATATTGGCGCTCAGCAAATGCGGGGCTCCTGGGCTGGTGCCATGGGCCATGTGCAGTTTATGCCGTCCGCCTATCTGCGCTACGCGCTTGACGGGGATGGCGACGGGCGACGCGATCTGTGGGGCAGCATTGCGGATGTCATGTTTTCAGCCGGTAACTTTCTCCAGCATCTCGGCTGGCAGGCGGGCCTTCGCTGGGGCCGTGAAGTCATCCTGCCGGTGAGATTCAACTATGCACTTGCCAATACCGGCCGGGCCTTGCCGCTGAGGGATTGGCGTGCATTGGGTATCAAAGATGCATTCGGACAACTGCTCGCTGAAACGGACATCACTACCCGGCTACTGGTGCCTTCAGGACACAAAGGCCCTGCGTTTGTCACTTATCAGAATTTCGATGTCATTATGGGCTGGAACCATTCTGAATATTATGCACTGACCGTCGGGCGGCTGGCCGACCGTATCGCGGGCGCGGGAAAGTTGCAGAACACGCCACCTGACGGTGATCTGAAGCTATCACGCGAGCTGGTGCTGCAGCTGCAGCAGAATCTGAACAGGCTTGGCCATGATACCGGTGAACCTGATGGTATAGCGGGCCCCGTGACACGCTCGGCTGTGAGCCGTTACCAGCAATCAAAAGGTGTGATCGCTGATGGCTATCTTGATGCTGCCATCTTTGATGCTGTTGGCCTTGATGCTATTGGCAGGGGCGTGTTGCCAGAATGAAAAAAGCCGTTCTGGCTTACAAATTGCACAAATGGCTGGGGCTGTTCGTCGGTCTGCAGGTGTTGGTCTGGCTTTGCTCAGGCCTGTACATGGTCATTGTCAACCTGGATTTTATTCATGGCGACCCATTGGTAAAAAACATGCAACAGACTATCGTGGTACCCGCTTTGGCGGATACCAGCGTGGCGGATTTGCAAGCACAATACCCCGCTGCGCACGATATCGGCTTGCGGGTGGTGAAGGGCAAGACTTTTTATACCGTCACCACTCCGGATAAACGTTACCTGGTTGATCCTGTAGCGGCCAAAGTGATTTCTCCGCTGGGTGAGCAGCCAGCCCGGGACATCGCGGTGTTTCATTTTAACGGTGATGACCCGGTCGTCACAGCAACGCTCATTAGCAGCAACCCGCCCGGAGAAATCGGCTCACGGCCGTTACCGCTGTGGCGCATAGATTTTGATGACCGCTTCTCAACCACCTTCTACATTGACCCGGATAGCGGCAGGCTGGTTACACGGCGACATCAATACTGGCGCATTTTTGATTTCCTGTGGATGCTGCACATTATGGATTACGCCGAACGCGCGAATGTCCATAACCTGTTGCTCAGAACTGTGCAGATTATCGGTCTGAGCTTTGTGCTTACCGGATTCTGGCTGCTGTATTTCCGTCTCAAGCCACGTAGAAAACAGCTCAAGTCCCAATGAAAATATTTCTCAGAAAATTGCATAAATGGGTCAGTTTGGCGATTGGCATACAGATATTTCTGTGGTTGCTCAGCGGTGTGATGATGGCTCAACTCGACCCGGACAAAGTCAGTGGTGACAAATGGGCGAGCACGGCAACAGCAAAACCGCAGCCAATCACACACCAAGCGTTGCTTGAACCACACCAACTGCCGATTGAGCAGTTAGAAAACGCACTTGGCATACACCTGACGATGAACCGCGGAATTCCGGTCTACCGTATTGAGCGCCGCGGCGGTGTAACATTACTTGATGCAACTGACGGGTCAGTCATTACCTTTACCCAGCAGTTTGCACAACAGCTCGCCAGTGCTGATTTCACCGGTGAGGGTGCTATCGACTCGATCGAGCCCGGCGAAGCGCCGGATATGGAAACCCGCAACTCCAGCGGCCCGTATTGGCGGGTCAATTTTTCAGACAGGGCCAATACATCACTATATATCTCAGCCTCTACCGGAAAAATCCTGGAGAGGCGCAACGGTTACTGGCGTGTTTTCGACTTCTTCTGGATGCTGCACATCATGGATTATTCAGGCCGCAATAACTTCAACAATTTGCTGATCATTACCGTCGCCTTAACTGCCATCTGGCTCGGCATCAGCGGTTTTATCCTGCTGTTCTACAGTTTCCGGCGACGCGACTTTGATTTCCTGCGCCGGCTGCGCTGACGGTGCCCGACGGGCTGGAAGCATTGCATGAGTTTCAAAACAAACCCACAATTTTCTTATTTTCATTCACACTGATGTTCTCGGACGAAGGCTGGCGGGGTAGACCCGGCATGGTCATCATGTCTCCACATATCACCACTACGAACTCGGCTCCGGTCGCCAGGCGAATTTCCCTGATCGGCACATCATGACCGGTCGGCGCGCCAAGCAGCTGCGGGTCTGTTGAAAAACTGTACTGGTTCTTGGCCATGCAAATCGGAAAATGACCGTAGCCTTCTTTCTCGAACTGTGCGAACTGCGCGCGTACCTTTTTGTCCGCAATGATATCTTCAGCACCATACATGGTGCGCGCGATGCGGCGTGTCTTGTCCCAAAGGCTTAAGTCGTCGCTGTACAGTGTGCGAAATTGCGATTGCTGGTGTTCGATCATATCAATCACACGCTGCGCGAGTACAACAGCCCCCTCACCGCCAAACTCCCAGTGCCTGGCGACGATACATTCGACCCCAAAGCCGGTGCAAAACTCTTTTATCACTTCATGCTCAGCCACGGTGTCGCTCTGGTATTCGTTGATTGCAACAGTGACCGGGACACCATACTGGCCGATGTTGCGGATATGCCGGCCAAGGTTATTGCAGCCTGCCTGCACAGCATCGGCGTTTGCTTCTGTGAGTTTTTCTTTAGCAACGCCGGCCTGCATTTTCAGCGCCTTGGTCGTTGCCACCAGAACCACGGCATCGGGATGCAAGCCGGCTTTTCGACACTTGATATTGAAGAATTTCTCAGCACCGAGATCCGCGCCAAAACCAGCTTCAGTGACGACATAGTCACCGAGTTTCAGCGCAGCCCGGGTGGCCACAACAGAATTACAGCCATGGGCGATATTGGCAAACGGCCCGCCATGCATAAAAGCAGGGTTATTTTCCAGTGTCTGCACCAGGTTAGGCTGGAACGCATCACGCAACAGTGCAGTCATTGCGCCCCCCACCTTGAGCTCTCTGACGGTGACAGGTTGGCGTTTTCGTGTGTAGCCGAAGACGATATTGCCAATGCGGGTTTGCAGATCATCGAGGCTGGTTGCGAGACAAAAAATCGCCATGATCTCGGATGCCGCGGTAATATCGTAGCCCGACTGGCGCGGGATACCGTTGCCAGGACCACCGAGACCACAGGTAATGTCGCGCAGAGATCTGTCATTCATATCGACGACGCGCCGCCAGGTAATGCGGCGCGGATCAATATCCAGCTGGTTGTCCCAGTGAATGTGATTATCGATCACCGCAGACAGCAAGTTGTGGGCGGCGCCGATGGCGTGAAAGTCACCGGTAAAATGCAGGTTGATATCTGTCATGGGTACAAGCTGGGCATAACCGCCACCGGCCGCACCGCCCTTCATGCCAAAACAGGGTCCGAGGCTGGGCTCGCGCAAACAGATGACCGCCTTTTTACCCAGCTTGCATAAACCATCGCCCAGGCCAACCGTCGTGGTGGTCTTGCCTTCGCCAGCCGGGGTCGGGGAAACTGCCGTGACCAGGATGAGCTTGCCGTCCGGTTTGTCATTGAGACCGGCCAGAAACCGATAGCTGATCTTGGCCTTGTCGTGGCCGTAGGGAATCAGGTCGTCCTCAGGAATACCGAGTCCGGCGGCCACCTCGACAATGGGTAGCTTGTTAGCAGCCTGGGCAATTTTCAGATCAGAGGGTACATTGGTCATCATTGATTTCCCGGTCATTGTGCGCCGTGCAGTGAAGTTTAGCAGTGTGTGTTTTCCACGCCAACGCCCAAACAAGATCGTAGCCCCGGTAAGCAATGGATGGATGACCAGCTGCGCGCGCTGGGAATGTTATATTACCGCCTCAAAGATATGTTGCAGGCTTCCATTCTAATAATTAAATTAAACGAGTTGTGGCGAGAGTGTGTAAATGGACCGTTTGTTTTTTGTAGTTGCCAGCCTTTTCGGGTTTCTCGGTGTGGCATTGGGTGCTTTTGGGGCTCATGTTCTTAATCAACACCTGGATGCGGACCGGCTGATGATATTTGAGCTTGGCGTGCGCTATCAGATGTACCATACCTTTGCGCTGCTGGCAGCTGCATGGGCTTATACAAAGTGGCCCGCCACGGGCCTGATAGTAAGCGGATGGCTGTTTATCATCGGAACGGTTATCTTCTCGGGGAGTCTTTATGCACTGAGCTTAAGCGAGCTACGGTGGCTGGGAGCCCTGACCCCTTTGGGGGGGCTCGCGTTAATTGCCGGATGGTTGTGCATGGCATGGTCTGTCTGGAAAAGGTGATTGCCCAAAAAACGGCGGCACAATGCGCCCCTGCTGTGGTCCTATGGCAAGGCGGTTATTAATGGAACTGCCCGGCAGGCCAAGTGCATCCGTATCACGTCATTTTTGGTGGCCTGAGAGGTGGCTTATCAGAAATTCTTCGAAATAGTCAACCTAATCTCCGGGCCACGTAATCGGCGAGCTATCTCAGTACTTTTGAAAGTGCCACCTCTGTCATCTTCATAGATAAAACGTGTTCGATTGAAATTGGCAGTGTTTGCGTTGGTGATCTCCAACTGTGTTTTTACACCAAAAAGATGACTGGACTCAATGAAAAGTCTCAAACGTTTATTACCACTAAAGATTTGTTTTTCATCAATAAAAAAATTAGTTTTGGTAAAACTTCCCCGGTATTCAACCCCCCAGGCCAGTTTATGCTCGGTAAGATCTTGACGTAACTTAAAAGTTAGCCAATTGGGACTGTAACCATTGATGGTTCTGGTGCTGTTGGTAACAGGATCATCAAAACTGGAGTCACGGTAGAAATGGGATATTTCTATCAATCCGTTTTTCAAAATAAAATCAAGAGGTAAATTTAAGTCAATCGATATCCCCCAAAACCTGGCATCACCGGCATTTCCTATTCCCTGACCACCGGAGGGCAACAATATTTGCTCAAGTATGTCATCTTTCCATTGATGAAAAGCTTTGATTTTTAGACTGCCTCGCTCACTAAAACTCCAATCATAAGTAATGGCTATTTCAGAAGTCTTGTCTGGTGCCAAGTCCGGATTGCCAAAAGTGGTGCGATCATCGGATGCTTGAGAACTGGCAGCAAAATCGTTGAAATCTAGCTGTCCTACCCTTCGCTCCAATTCCAATGCCAACTGGTGCAGTTTATTAAATTTGTAGGTTGCTGATATTCTTGGCTTTAATAATTTAAAGGTTTGTTCTCGTCTTGCACCACCTGAAACTTCAATCTTTGACACTTCTGCTGTTAGACCACCCTCAAGAATGAGTTTTTCAGATGCTGCATAAACAAATGTAGAAAAAACTTCCCCGCGTAATTCTTCAACCTCTACGTCATCACCGTTAAGTTGTTGCTGTACACCATTCTGAAAAAATTCCGACCTGCTGGTTAGTTTATTTTTAGCCAACTCAAAGCCAAACTCAGGCTTGAATGCAGATCCTGCGACTTTGCCGAAGGTGGTACGAACAATATATTCCGTATTACGCGCATCCTGAGCGAAATTACTATCAGAAAAATCCCCACTAGCTACTGTTTGTAAGTGGAATTGGTTTTCAAATTGATTATCCTCTATCAGACCAAATCCAATCACCCGCCACTTCCAATCTTCAACAGTTCGACTCCAATTAATACCAAGTTCAGCAACTTCAAATTTAGTGTTTATATCCAGCTCCCACAATTGGTCGCGAGTGTTGCCCTCTGGTAACTGTCCATCAAATATGTCACGTGTAGTATATTGGTCGTACTGATTGCCACCAATGCGTGCATTCAAAGTCAACGTGCCCTTGCCAACTTCCCGCACACCTTCACCATTAATAAATAGAAATTCGTACAGTTCAATAAGACGTTCATCCGCTCCCGATTGCAGCTGCCCTCCAGCATCAGTGGTTTCAATATCGGCGGTTCGGTATCCAGGCACAGCACCAATTTTAATATCAAAAGAAGAATCCCAATTCCCCAGCTTAGTTGTTATTGCTGCCTCCAGATCTGGTTGTGGCTTGCCCTTTAGTGCCCATCTTCCTTTAAACGCCCAACTTCCGCTTGATCTGCTTTTATTACGGATCACATTGGCCACAATAGATTGGCCCGCAGCTTCTCCAAAACTAATACCGCCACGGAGAATTTCGATACGCTCTACCTGAGTAGCCGGTATGCGTATTAATGCGGCTCGCAAGCCTCCAGATTTTGAGGTCGGTCGAGCACCATCTATCAACACGTTACCCGCATTACCCCCAAATCCCCGAGCATTCGATCCTTGATCAAAATTAAATCCAGGCAATCGCTCAATCATTTCTAACGCATTTTGAGGTAAATATTGATCAAAAAAACTTGCGGGATAAACGGTGTTGTTTACTGCAGCGGGTTCAGTTTCGCCAGGCACGTTTTCATTCGCTTTAAGTGCAAAGGCAGGGATAGTGAACAACATTGACAACCCCAGGCCGACTAAAGGTAATTGTCTGACAATTGCTTTTATGTCATTGGGGCCTGTTATTTTTTTTCGCACTTTTTCAATATAACCTCTCGATATCAATAAAATAATGGTCAATATTGGATACAAATTAATATCCAGAAATCACTGGGCATGCAGAGGGAACCCAGAGGATCGCGGAAGGACAGCAATTGGCCCGTTTACATCTTTGCCCAACGCATCCGTGCCAATTTATTCTTTCTTCCCGTGTATTCAGTATAGACACCTAGCAGCATTTTACCTGGACATAAAACCAGGGTGGTGCCAGGATCACTCACTTGGCATATCGCTGCAACAGACAGTAAAAAAGCTGGATGCTTTTTATACCGGTGAGCGCAAGCCGTCAGGCGGCTGGCAGATAAGGTTGTTAGCCTCGCCAATCGAATTACACAGCAGGAGATATTGATTATGGATCGTCCGGTTATCGCTCAAACAGCACCCATCCCCGTTGATGTTGAAGCAGGCAAAACCTATTTCTGGTGCGCGTGTGGGAAAAGTCAAAAGCAGCCATTTTGTGATGGCTCGCATAAGGGCACAGCGTTTAGTCCGATCAAATACGAGGCGAAACAGGCTGCAAAAGTCTTTTTCTGCTGCTGTAAACATTCGAAGCGCGCGCCCGTGTGCGATGGCACGCATAAGCGATTACACTCAGGCCAATAGCCGGGAAGCGAAGAAAAATGTTGGAACTACTACAAAACTGGCTATTGAGTCATGGCATTGGTGCAAGCCTGACATTCTATATTGCGCGCGGGCTTGCCGTCCTGGCTGTTCTTGTCCTGAGTGCCAGCGCAAACTTTGTGGCGAAACGCTACATCGTCTCAGCGCTCAGCTATGTTATCTCCAGGTCAAAATCCAAATGGGATGATGCTGTTCTGCGCCAAAGAGTCCTGAGCCGGTTTGCGCACCTCGCCCCGGCGCTGATCATTTATATGCTCATGCCGATCGCGCTGGAGAGCCTCGATCCGGCAATCGCTTTCATCCGCAGCGCTGTGCTGATTTACATGATTATTATCCTGATGCTGGTGCTGGATTCTCTGCTGAATACGGTTGAGGATATTTACCAGAACTTCCGCGCAGCCAAAGAGATTCCGATCAAGGGGTTTATCCAGGTTCTGAAAATAACGCTGTATTTCCTCGCCGCCATTTTTGTTATTTCCATACTTCTGAACAAAACGCCGGTCTATTTGCTCAGTGGAATCGGCGCGCTCGCGGCGGTGTCGATGCTGGTGTTCCGCGATTCCATCCTTGGCTTCGTAGCCGGCATTCAGCTGGCCGCAAACAGGATGGTAGCGGTGGGTGACTGGATTGAAATGCCAAAATACGGCGCGGACGGCGATGTGCTGGAAGTGGCACTGACCACGGTCAAAGTACAGAACTGGGACAAAACGATTACCACCATCCCGACCTATGCGCTGATCAGTGAATCATTCAAGAACTGGCGCGGCATGGCTGAGTCCGGTGGCCGGCGTATCAAACGTGCGGTGAATATCGACATGAGCAGCATCCGCTTCTGCGACGAGGAGATGCTGGGGCGCTATGAGAAGATTCAGTATATCTCTGCCTACATCCAGAAAAAGAAGCACGAACTGGAACAATTCAACCAGTCTGCAAACGTTGATAACGCCAGTCTCGCCAACGGTCGACGCATGACCAACATCGGCACCTTCCGGGCCTATGTTGTGGCCTACCTGCGCAACCACCCGATGATCAATATGGACATGACGTTTCTGGTCCGGCAGCTACGCCCAACCCAATACGGCCTGCCGCTTGAAATTTATGTTTTCAGCAAAGACAAAGTCTGGGCAAATTATGAAGCCATCCAGGCCGACATTTTTGACCATATCCTGGCGGTGGTGCCAGAGTTTGACCTGCGCGTCTATCAAAACCCCACCGGCGCTGACTTCCGCATGCTGAACTCTTAATCGCAGGAAAGAACCAATCGGAACTTGAGGGTAAAAATGGAAGTTTCACCGGTAAGGCCGGGTGATTCGATGACACCCACCGAAATTTCCCCATCATGCACCAGCGGCTCCTCACCCGGCGCCGGGCAATTGAGGTAAGTGTCAAGATCGGTTATTCCGACATCATTTCTGAACAGGTCAACTTCGGTGGCTTCCAAAGTCAGTTTTACCTGCACTTTCTGACCGCATTCACCCGCAGGTAATTCCAACGGCGCAGGCGGGCCGGGTGGCTGCTGCGTGGTGCCGCTCGGTAATGAATGCTTTTTAATCTCGATTTTTCCCTTAGCCTTCAGCCCCTGGTTGAATACCTTGGCCTCGACCCAATACCTCCAGTCATCACCAATCGGGCCTGCATGATTCTCCTGCAATATCGAGAAAACAACTTTTGCTGCCATCTTTTCCTCCTTCTTGTGCGGCTGCGGCCAGGCTTATTTTACTGCTTATCCGACAATAACATACAACGTCATGGCTGGTTTATGCCATAGCTGCCGAATTTCTTCAGCACGGTTGCCATTTCTGTATCACTGAGAAATTCCGGGGCAGCCATGCTGAGGATGCGGCAATAGACCGCCGCAAGGTGTTCGACTTCAATGGCCAGAGCCAGCGCACGCGGCAGGTCTTTTTCAAAACAGGTCAAGCCATGGTGTGCCATCAGGCAGGCCTGGCGATTTTCCAGTGCTGCTATGACGTTTTCTGAGAGTTCCGCCGTGCCAAATGTGGCATAGTCGGCACAGCGGATATTCCTGCCACCGGCAACTGCCACCATGTAGTGGAATGCCGGCATGCCCTTGCCAAGACAGGCCAGGGCTGTACAGTTTAGCGGATGGGCATGCAGGATTGCCTGCGCTTCAGGCCGGTTCTGATAGATAGCCGCATGGAAACGCCATTCGCTCGATGGCTTGCGGTCACCCTCGCCGGCTCCGTCATAGTCCAGCCATACGATATCATCCACACTCATCGTAGCGTAGTCCATCCCCGATGGTGTGATCAGCATGCCGCTTTCCGAGCGCACACTCAGGTTGCCGGATGTTCCCTGGTTCAGGCCGGCGGCATTCATGGCCCGGGCGGTTTCTATCAATTGCCTGCGCAGTGCTTGCGTCATGAGACAGCCCCGTTCTGTTCCGGGTAAAGGCTCAACAAGCCCGCTTCACTGGCGTCACAAACCCCGCGCTCGGTGAATAATCCGGTGACCAGTCTGGCCGGCGTGACATCAAAGGCGTAGTTACAGGCGCTGACACCGTCAGGCGTGATCTGGACTGACTCGACCTCACCAGCAGCGTTTTTACCCATAACATGGGTCACTTCGCTCGCATCCCGTTGCTCAATCGGAATGCCGTTCACACCATCATTCATTTGCCAGTCAATGGTCGGTCCGGGCAAAGCCACGTAAAAAGGCACGTCATTGTCGTGCGCCGCCAGCGCTTTCAGATAGGTGCCTATCTTGTTGCAGACATCACCATTACGGGCCGTGCGGTCGGTGCCGGTAATACACATATCCACCTGGCCCTGTTGCATCAGGTGGCCGCCGGCGTTATCCACGATGACATCATGTGCAATGCCGTGAGATAACAGCTCCCAGGCGGTCAGCGCCGCCCCCTGGTTGCGCGGGCGGGTTTCATCCACCCACACATGCACCGGTATGCCATCGTCCCAGGCCTGGTAGATGGCAGATAGGGCAGTGCCCCAGTCCACCGTGGCGAGCCAGCCGGCGTTGCAATGGGTGAGGATGTGAAAAGATTCAGAACCAGCAGGCTTTTTCTGCCACAGCTCACGGATCACAGCCAGCGCATGCCGGCCGATGTCGTGATTGATAGCGACATCCTCATCACAGATTTCTGCAGCCAGCGCATAGGCTTTCACCACTCTGTCACCAGCGGGCAGCTCCGCCAGCGCCTGGCGCATCCTGGCCAGCGCCCAACGCAGGTTGACTGCAGTGGGCCGGGTAGCAAGCAGGGTCTCATGGGCACTGTTGAGATTAACGTCACTTGCATCCTCGCGCATCGCCAGGGCCAGGCCGTAGGCAGCGGTCGCACCGATCAGGGGTGCGCCCCGAACCCGCATTACGCTGATGGCCTCAGCGACATCCTGCATGGTCCGCAGGGTTTTGATGATGAACTCATGCGGCAGACGGGTCTGGTCAATGATGTCTGCGCACCAGCCGTTGTCATTCAGCCAGATTGAGCGGTAGGGCGTACCATTAACTTTCATGTAGAGATCGTAGCATTTTGTACTGTTTTAATGTGATATTGACAGGGTAAAAACCACTGCGATTCTTTATACTTGCTTACCCAATTCAACCAGAGATTATTCAATCATGCGTGTTTCTTTTCTGTTGTTAAGCGTTCTTGCGCTGGTAGCCTGCAACCAGCAGGAAGCTACAGGCCCGGAACAGAAGGCCATTGATCTGAGCCACGACTACTTTTCCTTTGCCAATACCGATCAGTTTGTCACCGACCACCTGCAACTGGACCTGACGGTTGATTTTGCCCTGCAGGAATTACGCGGTTTCGCCATCCTGAAAATGCGCAGGCTGGACCCATCCGCAACCGACATCATTCTTGATACACGTGACCTGCATATCAGCCGCGTACTGGTTGGCGGCACCGAAGACGATGGTACCGAGGCAAGCTTCGGGTATGCACAAACCGATCCGGTACTCGGCCAGGCACTGAAAATTACATTGCCGGACGGACTGGATCAACAACAGGACCTGGTGGTCAGGATTCACTACAAAACCGACCCCGGCGCATCAGCCCTGCAATGGCTGCCACCAGAATTGACAGCAGGTGGAAAACATCCCTACCTGTTCAGCCAGTCCCAATCCATCCACGCACGCAGCTGGGTACCGTTGCAGGATACCCCGTCGGTACGGATCACCTATGCGGCCACCATCCGTACACCGCCCGGGCTGCTGGCGGTCATGAGTGCTGATAATGATCCGCTGACACCACGCAACGGCGAATACAAATTCACCATGCCGCAACCCATTCCTTCCTATCTGTTGGCGATTGCCGTGGGCAACATTTATTTTGCGCCCATTGGGGAGCGGACCGGAATCTACACGGAACCCGAGTTGCTGGATGCATCTGTGTTTGAATTTGCCAGTACCCAGCAAATGCTGGAGACGGCAGAATCCATGTACGGACCCTACCAATGGGGCCGTTATGACCTGCTGATCCTGCCGCCCAGCTTTCCGTACGGTGGTATGGAAAACCCGCGTTTGTCGTTCATTACCCCCAGCGTGTTAGCCGGGGACCAAAGTCTGGTATCCCTGATCGCGCATGAACTGGCACATTCCTGGTCGGGAAACCTGGTCAGCAACAAGACCTGGCGTGATATCTGGTTGAACGAGGGTATCACGAGCTATCTTGATTCACGCCTGATGGAGGTGCTGTTCGGCAAGGACCGGGCGGATGAAGAGCGGGTGCTGAACTACCGTGAACTGCTGCAGGGCCTCGAGAAAATCAGCCCCGCGATGCAGGCCCTGGCACCGCTTGAGCGCCTGGATGATCCGGATGAATCCCAGGGCAGTCTGCATTACAAGAAAGGGGAATTATTCCTGCAGCACATGGAAAATATATTCGGGCGTGAGACTTTCGACCCTTTCCTGAACGCTTATTTCAAGCAGTTTGAATTCCAATCCATTTCCAGCGAGCAGTTTCTCGATTATCTGGATCAAAACCTGCTGCAGAAATATCCAGGTAAATTCAACCGTGTACAGGCTGAAGAATGGCTATTTCAGCCAGGTCTGCCGACAGATGCACCGCTACCGCATTCCGAAACTCTGGAGCGGGCCGGGAAAATGGCAACCAGCTGGGCGGCTGGCGACGTGCCCATAGAAGATATCCCGTTGCGCGAATGGAGCCCCCATGCAGCCGTATATTTCATTAACAGCCTGCCAGCTGAGCTGACGAACGCACAGCTGAACGGGCTTGATACAAACTTCCACTTCAGCCAGTCACGCAATGCAGAAATCAGTCGCGCATGGTTTATACAGGTTGCTGCGCGCCGCTACTTACCGGCTTACCCAGCCATGCAGAAACACCTGGACCGCTATGGTCGCACGCGTCTGATCAATCCTGTGTACCTTGCGTTGGCAAAAAATGGTGAGGATGCAGATTTGGCCGCCGAATTGTTCGCGGGTGCGCGCAACAAATATCACCCGCTGACGATTGCCAGGATTGAAACCGGCCTTGACGCGGCCAAACAGTAAACCTCAGCATGAGCCTCATTTCACACCTGCAATGCACTGCTTGTGGAGCGGAATACCCCGCGGACACCGTTATGAACCTGTGCCCGGTGGACCAGCGTCCGGTAGAAATCATCATGGATCTGCAGAGGCTGAATACAGAACAACCGGAGCTCGCCTGGTACCGGCCTGACCGCAACGACATGTGGCGTTTCGGCGGCCTGTTACCACTGGATATCAATGATCCCGTAGATCGGCCCCATATCTTTAATCTTGGCGAAGGCCATACGCCGCTGCTGCCATACAATGATCATCCACTGGCTGTGAAAGCCGGCTTTTCACTGCTTGTGAAAGATGAGGGCAGGTCACACACCGGCTATGGCGCCAATCCCACGCAAAGTTTCAAAGACCGTGGCATGGCCATGACCATATCCATGGCACACAAGGCGGGCATTGATAAACTGGCAGTCCCGACCCAGGGCAATGCCGGCGATTCCCTGTGTGAATATGTACTGGCAGCCGGCATGCAGGCAGTCGTTGCCATGCCGGACAATACCCCCGCACCGATACTCGACCGGGTGGCGCAACTGGCCAGGGAATCAGACCGGTTTCACCTGGAACTGGTCACCGGCACCATCCTGCAAGCCGCTGCCCTGCTGAAGGAAAAATGGCTGGACAAGGGCTTTTTCAGTGTCGCCACTTTCCAGGAGCCCGGTTGGCGCATTGACGGCAAAAAGACCATGGGGCTGGAAATTGCTGAACCCGCACAGCCCGGCGGCCCCTGGGGCTTGCCGGATGTCGTTATCTACCCCACCGGCGGTGGTACCGGTGTGCTGGGCATGTGGAAAGCCTGGAATGAGCTGGAAACCCTGGGGCTGATAGATCACTTCCGCCCAAGAGTCATCTGTGTGCAGGCCGAGGCCACCCAACCCGTGGTTACCGCATTTGAAAGCGGCGCTGATGACACCACGGCGACAACACCTGGCGACACGCTGGCTTATGGTATCAATGTGCCGGGCGGCGTTGGCCACTTCAGGGTGCTGGAAATAATCCGTGCATCCGCTGGCGCAGCCGTGGCAGTTGCCGAACAGGACATTCACTCAACATTAAGCCAGGTCGTCAAAGACAAGGGTTGGTCGATATGTCCCGAGGGTGCGGCCTGCCTGGCTGCATTGCCGCAGTTGCTTGAAGCCGGACTGATTAAACCCGGTAACAAGGTGGTGGTGTTCAATACCGGCTCGCTGGAAAAGTACCTGCCGGTTCTTCAGCATTTGCTCTGACATACGCACAAATGGCATTGTTAACCGGCGCAAACATACCTTCTTCTGCCACCGTGCTGATGCAGCTATTGCGCTACGCGCGCAGGCACCACCAACGCATCCGCCTGGCTTCATTGTGTTCCGTACTGAACAAGCTGTTCGATATCATGCCGGAAATCCTGATCGGCATGGCCATCGACGTTATCGTGCGCCAGGAACAGTCCTTCCTGGCTGATTTCGGTATTGCCGATCCGTTCAATCAGATGTTGTTTTTGGGTGTGATAACCATCGCGGTCTGGGCACTCGAATCGTTATTCCAGTTCTTTTTACAGGTTTTGTGGCGCAATCTTTCCCAGAGCCTGCAGCATGATTTGAGACTGGATGCCTACGGCCATATGCAGGATCTGGACATGGCCTGGTTTGAGGACGCATCGACCGGCAAGCTGGTGGCCATACTGAATGATGACGTCAATCAACTGGAGCGGTTTCTCGATGGCGGTGCGAATGCGCTGATACAGGTCGCAACATCCATCATCGCCGTGGGGGCAGTGTTTTTCTATATCTCCCCGCAAATTGCCCTGCTGGCATTCACCCCGATTCCGGTCATCGTACTCGGCGCGTTCTGGTTCCAGCGCCGGGCCCAGCCGCTATACGCCACGGTGAGGGAAAAAGTCGGCTTGCTCAGCACCCGTCTGGCCAACAATATTGCAGGCATAGCGACCATCAAGAGTTTTACCCGTGAAAAGTACGAGCTGGAACAACTGGCGCGCGAAAGCGAGGCCTATGTGGCCGCCAACCGCAGCGCTATCCGCATCAGCTCCGCTTTTATTCCGGTCATCCGCATGGCGATCCTGGTGGGCTTTGTGGCGACCCTTGTTTACGGCGGCAAACTGACACTGGACGGACAGCTCAATGCCGGTGCCTACAGCGTGCTGGTGTTCCTGACGCAGCGTTTGTTATGGCCCCTGACCCGCCTGGCAGAAACCGTCGACCTGTTTGAACGGGCCATGGCGTCTACCCGCCGCATCCTGAACCTGATCGGGGAGCCAGCACACACGCGCAGCGGTTCAGTGGCTTTGCCCATCGACCAGGTTCGCGGTGAGCTTGTTTTTGAAAACGTCAGTTTCGCCTATTCCAACGGGGCCAAAGTCCTGCATGGAATCGACCTGCGTATTGCGCCCGGTGAAACCATTGCTGTGGTCGGTCAAACCGGCTCCGGCAAAAGTACATTGATGAAACTGCTGCTGCGGTTCTACGCCCCAACCGGTGGCTGCATAAAGCTGGATGGTATAGATCTTAAGGAACTGAAAATACCCGACCTCAGGGCTGCCTTCGGGCTGGTCAGCCAGGACGTGTTTTTGTTCCATGGCAGCGTGGCGGAGAACATTGCCTACGGCCGCATCAATGCAAACATGGCTGAGATCGAAGCTGCAGCGCGGGCAGCGGAGGCGCATGATTTTATCCGCCAGCTGCCGCAAGGCTATGACACCATTGTTGGTGAGCGTGGGCAGAAGCTGTCAGGCGGCCAGAGGCAACGTGTATCTATCGCCCGCGCCGTGCTCAAAGACCCGCCGGTGCTGATACTGGATGAGGCGACCTCAGCGGTGGACAACGAAACCGAAGCCGCCATCCAGCGTTCCATGCAGGTCATTACGCAAGGCAGAACCACGCTGGTCGTTGCCCACCGGCTTTCAACTATTGTCAATGCCGACCGGATCTATGTGCTTGATAAGGGGCGTATTTCAGAACAGGGCACCCACACCGAACTGCTGGCCGCTAATGGGATTTATGCTGCGCTGTGGCGGGTGCAGGCAGGTATTAGTAACTCAGGTTGATCATGCCAAATCAATCGTGCTGGTGGCCGCCCGGGCCATGCACGTGGCCATGTTTGGTTTCTTCCTCGCTGGCAT
>ENA-OSCG01000070-OSCG01000070.1-marine-sediment-metagenome-genome-assembly--contig:-NODE-70-length-18384-cov-8.041901_pt1 | contig 18384 bp, 21 predicted proteins | sample MGYA00237880_ERZ529332 | MGnify/ENA primary metagenome ERZ529332 (study PRJEB26373, sample SAMN05710708) | marine sediment metagenome | biome: marine; feature: ocean trench; material: sediment... | reverse complement strand
CACCACTGTTTGAGGAACTCTGTTCCATCGTTAACAAGACGGTAGCTTTGGTTGAGCCCCTCAAAGCTGCATTTCAGCCGTTTTTAAAGCATATTGAGATGGCGTTTGTGTATGGATCAGTGGCGAAAAAGAGCGACACCGCATCCAGTGATATTGATCTGATGATAATTAGCGATAGTCTGACTTATGCCGAAGTATTTCCAGCGCTGGAAAACGTCTCCGCTAAATTGCAAAGAAGCATCCAGCCAACTATTTATACACCGGATGAACTAACCAAAAGGATTCAATCCGATAATTCGTTTATTAAACGCGTGCTGGAGCAACCCAAGATCTGGATCATAGGGAAGGAAAGTGAGCTCACGGCTGGATAACCTGACGGGTCATAATGGCCCGTTGGCAGCGGAACCGCCTGCGCGTGATGAATTCAACGGTCTGAAAAGATCAGGCCTTGCCCGCTTGCATGATGCTGCGAACACGGGACTATCATTGGAAAGCCGCTTTGATCTGGCTTATAACGCTGCGCATGCATTGTGTTTGGCCGCATTGCGCAGTCATGGCTATCGCGCCAAGCACCGTTACATCGTTTTCCAGGTGGTGCCAGACACACTTGGGCTAGGTCCTGAAGTGTGGCGCATCCTGGCAAAGGCGCATGATACGCGCAATCTCGGAGAATATGAGGGGGATTTAAATGTGGATGAACGTTTTGTGACTGATTTGGTTACAGCCGTGCAGGCAGTAGCGTCAGCAATTCAGGAACTGACCCCACCGTGACGGATTAACGGCCAATGCCCAGTCCTGGCCGACCGCACCCCCTGCGCTTTTAAATCAGTCGTCTATACTGTCTTTACATAGCTATCTTGCAATTCACTAACGGCTGTGATCAAGCCAGGTTAAAAAGTATACTGAAGAAGAGCTATTGAGAAAAAACATTGTGGAGAAAGCAAAAATGAATAAAGGCATTATTTCTAAATCTGTGTTAACGCTGGCATTGGTTGTGGCCGGAATCGGCACCGGTGTTGCAGGCGATGAGGTTGATAAATTGATTGCCCACGCACGAGGCGCGGCACCAGCTGCGATCGGTGCCGGTGCTACAGTGGTGATCAACGGTGAAGTCGTCGCCGAAGGAAGCAACGGATGGACCTGTTTGCCAGAAGTTATGCCTGGTGATGGCGCCGCCGTTTGTATTGATGCTGTGTGGGGAGAAATGATGGCCGCGTTAGGTGCGAAGGCGCCATTTTCGACATCCGGTGTCGGTATCTCATACATGTTGCTTGGCGAGCCTGCCGGTTCCGGGGTCAGTAACTCCAATCCTTATCATGAGGATCCTGTGAACGCGGATGATTACGTAGAAACCGGCCCGCATTTGATGATCATTGTGCCGAAGGAATCACTGGAAGGCCTGACGACGGATCCCGCTTCTGGCGGCCCGTTTGTGATGTGGAAGGACACTGATTACGCACATATCATGATACCGGTAGACAGGGGTCGGTAAACCCACACATCCGGCCGGTGCAATATGCGGCTTATCCCCTGCGGGTGGTTTGCTACACAGATTTCAGCTGATATTTTTCCTGGCAGGGAAAGGGTCCTTCGATGAACCAGTGCGCATGATGCCCCTGGCTCAGGGCCGAAACCTGGCTGCCCCGGGTTTCAAAGTCGCCGTGGCAGCAGATATTTCCCTTGTGGTCCCGCAGGATGGACTTGGCGATTTCCACGCTGAATTTACCTTCATAACGCCGGCAAAGTTGCCTGACACGGCCTTCCCTGGACAGGGGCGAAAGAGCACCCCCAGCCTCTGCCCCGGAGAACAAGCGGGCGAAATCAAATTCCTGTCCATGGCCCTGGACACGATTCAGCTCTGCATGCCGCAGATCACCCTTGCCATGGATGCTGAGGCTATTGGATATCGAGCGGGTTCCGTGGGTGATTTTCTCGGCGACCCAGTAACGCCCCGCGGTCTCCAGCACCCAGGCCTCCATCTGATCTGCAATCAGGTAGGAGTTGTGATAGCTGAAGGCAAAGTGCTCGGCACAATTCCCGCCCTGGCCGTGTTCCTCCATCAAGTCGACGATCACTTGCAAAGCCGCGCGGGCCGTTGCCCCGCGCTCCAGCCCCAGGCGCACCAGATCCATACCCAGCAGCCCTGTTTCTGCATAGGGCTCAGTGGTCCAAACGGCTTCATTGCCGATTACCACACCGTGTTCGTTCGCCCCCATCTCGGCGCCCCACATCCAGTGTGGTTTGGAAACAATGACCGCGTTGGTCTGTGGGGGTTGGGGGATTTGCAGGTAGGTGCACTGTAGTAAGTCGCCGGCAGCGTGGCGTTGTGCCGGAAAGGCCACCACGTCCTGGACCTCACCGCTGGGGCGGTCGCTGTTCTTAGCGAAGATCAGTTCCCCGCCCAGGGTCGCGTCGGGTAAGGCTACAAAAGTATCGCACATGCTGGTCTCATGGGATGCGGTCGTTGGATAGGATATACCATGTAAATTGTGTTCGGTTTGATCTCGGGCTTTCTGTTCCCCTTTTTAGGCAGCTTAGCCATTCAATTGCAGCAATTGCTTGAAATCAGTTTGTGGTTCCAGTACATCGGCCAATGTGAAACTTCCCAACTCATCGAGATAGGCCTGCAGCGCCTGACGTAAGAAACTGTTGAGGCGGGTTTCAGCGGTGACTTCGGCGCTGCCGCTGGCGTTTTCTGTAACCAGCGCTTGCAGGTGTTTCTCCGTGCTGCCAATGACTTCATCCAGGCTGATGTCTTCCGGCAAACGGTTTAATTGAATTCCACCACCAGGTCCGCGCTGTGCTGTAAGAAATTGCAGGCGCGTAAGGTTGCTGACCACCTTCATCAAGTGGTTCTTTGAAATCCCGTAGGCTTCTGAAATTTGGTTAATGGTTACCCTGCTTTCGCTATTCTGTCCAAGATAAATCAGGACGCGCAGAGAATAATCTGTAAATCGGCTGAGGCGCATGGCGGTTTTTCTACTCCAAGGTTGAGCCCCCCCAACTTGTGTTCTGTATTATACCTGTGCTGGTGAATATCCTGATGGTATAAATCGGAAGGTTCTCAGAATTTATGCAGAAAAAAAGCCGGAATCAAATCCCGGCCTTTCTGCAGAGCGTTATAAGGTGCTACAGAGAGCTGTAATAAGCAGCCAGGTTGGCAATGTCATCATCACTGAGGGCAGCTACCATGGGCGACATCATCGGATCTTTGCGATCTCCGTCGCGGAAAGCCTTCATCTGCTTGACCAGGTATTGTTCCTGCTGTCCTGCCAGGTTGGGCCACATTGGGTTGCTGCTGATGCCGGCCGGGCCATGGCAACTTGCGCAGACAACAGACTTGGCTTTGCCCGCCGCTGCATCACCGGCTATAACGGATGATGAAGCGAACATCAGCACCGCCAGTAAAACAAAAAGGAATGATTTCATTTAAAAGTTCTCCGTTGGGGTGTCAGGTTTTTTGATTGGAAATGATGGCGCTGATTTTAACGGATTTTGGCTCACAGGTGTACTGTGATTGCCTGGCAATACAAACTTGTTGAACCAGTAGCCTGGCCGTGGTTACATCAAGGTGGGTCGGTAGCTGCTACCGGGCGCAACAACAGCGCTGCTCTGTTACGCTCGCAGCAGCCCTAAGACTTAAGCAGTCAATTTTGCCAGGAATACTTATCCGGCCGGTGCGAAATTTGCGCAGCAATTTTTGTCTGTTTTACATGCTGGCTGAGCGATTCTTCCAGCGGTGTAGCAGCGGTAAGTGTGGTTGAAGTGGCCAGGCCTGCCGGCACTTGCCAAATAGTTTGTCCAGGCTCGGCTGCCATCATCGGGTGCGCGTTGTTTGCCGATAAAAAGCCGGCCGATAGTTCAGAAAGCGTGTTGGAGTCAGGCGAGGGCGCACTTGCTAAAAACAATGCGATCGTCAAAAGGGCGATGGATTTCATAGCACTACATCCCTGTATTTTTAGTTTAAAAACAAGCATTTACTCCATGTAAATGCCGTTGGTTATATCCAGTAATCCTTACTGGAATAACAACCAAGCCACTCAGTATACCTCAAACAGGCAGATGATTTCCAACCAGGAGCTTTTCATGGTCTTATCGTGTGGAAATTCTGCAGCGTGTTGAAACACTCATGGTGCACATTTCAAAGCTGTTTTATGCCACTTTCTGTGGCAATCAGGACAATATCGGCGGGTCGTAAAGCAAATAACCCGCAGGTCACAACACCGGCCAGATTGTTGATAGTCTGTTCCATTCTGACCGGATCAAGCAGGTCCATATTATGGACATCCAGAATCCAGTTACCGTTATCGGTGGTAAATCCTTCCCGCCACTCCGGTTGCCCGCCAAGCGCAACCATCCTGCGGGCTACCAGGCTGCGTGCCAGCGGGATCACTTCAACAGGCAGGGGAAAGGCGCCGAGTACACTCACCTGCTTGCTGGCATCGGCGATACATATGAATTTCCTGCATGACGCCGCTATAATTTTTTCCCGGGTTAACGCACCCCCGCCGCCTTTGATCAGGCGGCGATGCGGGTCGAACTCGTCAGCGCCGTCGATATATACATCCAGGCCGCCGGTCTGGTTGAGATCCATGACCAGGATACCGGCATCCTGCAGTAACCGGGTGGTGGCTTCAGAGCTGGATACCGCAGCTTCGATACGGATGCCGCTACCGACCAGCGCCTCGATAAAGCAATTGACCGTGGAGCCCGTGCCCACACCTATGATGCTGTCAGGCTGAACATAGTCCAGTGCTGCGGTACCGACCAGGCGCTTTAATTCGTCCTGGTTCATGCCGCTTGCAATGCCATGATGTAGTCCCACTGTTGTGGTGCAACCGGCATCACGGACAGCCGGTTGCCGCGGCGGATCAACGGCAGATCCCCCAGCGCCTCCATGTGCTCCTTGATGGTCCTGAGTGAGATTGGCTGATCAAGCTTGCTGATCAGGCGGATATCAACCAGAAACCAGCGTGGGTTTTCCGGGTCGCTTTTAGGGTCAAAATATCTGGATTCGGGGTCGAATGCGTCCGCATCCGGGTAGGCTGCCGAAACGATCTCGGCCAGCCCGACGATGGCGGGCATATCTGTGTTGGAATGATAGAAGAAAACCCGGTCGCCCGGCTGCATGTCGTCGCGCATGAAGTTGCGTGCCTGGTAATTGCGTACATGCTTCCACCAGCGGGTCTGGTCCGGGCATTCAGCCAGGTCATCAACGCTGAAAACAGTCGGTTCGCTTTTTACCAGCCAGTGCTTCATTTAATTCTCCAAATATGAGTAGGTGATCATTGCCATGTTATCGTGCCGGTGATTTTCACCTGTTTACTGGCCAAAGGGAAACCACCCGTTTTCATTGACCACGCCATGTAAGGGAATATCCCAGTCATGGTGGTCGATCAACTCGACTTCCTGCAGGCTATAGGCGATGCCAACCCTCAACGGGGCCGGGGAATCCCGCATCGATTCCAGATGGTGGTCGTAATACCCTGATCCCACGCCAAGACGATTGCCAAGATGGTCGTAACCGACCAGCGGTATGATCAACACGGCAAAACCGGCCAGTGATTTCTTTTCAGTATTGCCTGGTTCGTGTATTCCGAACCGGTTTTTTTCCAGCGCCAGGTCGGGTCGCCAGGCGTGGAATTCCATGCTGTTGCCGATTTCAGCAATTTTTGGCAGGGATATCTCGACACCTTGCTCAAGCAGCTGCTTGCACAGTGGAATCATGTCTGGTTCGCCGTCGAATGGCCAATAGGCCGCCAACGAGGAGGCAGCCCTGGATTCCATCAACTGCAACAGGTGTTGCCGGATCGCCTGATCGAAGCAGACACGTTGCCGGCTGGTGATATCCCGCCGCATAGCGCGTAGTTTATGGCGTAATGCTTGCCTGGAAACCTGGGCGGAAGTCTGGCTGGCAGATTCAGTCATGCCGGGATTGTATTATCGCAAATGATGAACGGACACGGACGAACCCTCCGTGAATGCCGCTACGGACCCGATCACCTTGAACCAAAGGTTCAAGTGGGTCGGCGCTCCGAGCTTCAGGCTTTTCGCTCTTCGGCGAACATGCACACCGGCTATCGGATATGCCAACCCGAGTTTATAAATTAGGGACAAGGCTTTTATCGGGCCAGCTGGCTAACACCACAGAGGGCATACCCATTCTAGCCTAATTAATCTTCGAGTGCATCTTCCAGCTCATCTGCAAGCTTTCGAATGCGGCTATCCACGTTTTGCTTGCGATGTCGCTCAAGCTTTTGCATCTTGAGCAACTCATCAGAAAGGTTCAGTGCGGTCATCACTGCAATGCGCTCAAGCGCCATCAATCTGCCTGCACCCTTGACCGAGAGCATACGCTCATCCAGATAAGCAGCTGCTTCCCGCAGCGCCTTACGTTCTTCCGGTTCGCAGGCGAACTGGTACTCCCGATCAAGAATGGTAACCGAGATAGGCTCAGATACTGATCCCATGTTTATTCAGACCTGCTCCAAACCCTTGAGACGATTAATCATCGCTTCAACTTTTGTGCGTGCGCCCTCGTTCTTGGCCACCAAAGATGCACGCTCTGCCACCAGCGTTTCCTGGCGGACGTGCAATGACTGGTTTTCTTCCCGAAGTTTCTGAATCTGACCGAGCAGAGTATGTAGTTGATTTTCGAGCCGTTGCAGATCTTTATCGGTTTGTTCCAGGGAATCCATGGCAACACTATAATTTGGCCGGTAATGAGGGTCAATCAGCAATGTGATATTTGTAGGCCCACCTGATAACATCGCGGTCAATATTTATATGCTATTGGGAACGAAGTATGAGTGCCGCCAGGCTACCCGATTTTGAACACACACTGGTTGTCGCCCGGGGAAATCTTGAAGCATCGGAGCTGGCTGAGTGTCACGGGGTAGCCTGTGGGTTGCTGTGCCACCTTCCGCAGAGCAGTTTTGCTGCCTATGCCGGTTTGCTGGACATGCTTGGGCTGGTCAGAACACCGGGAGCAGGTTTCAAAATGTCACTGCGAGAACTGCTGGATTCAAGCAGGCTACAGTTAGCAGATGAAGAGATGGGTTTGTCTTTGTGGTTACCGGATGACAATGAAATCCTGGAAGAACGGACCATGGCACTTTCGCAATGGTGTAGCGGGTTTCTCGCAGGACTCGGCAGCAGTGAGGATGACAGCTTGAAATCCATGTCGGAGGATGCCAACGAAGCACTGGCAGATCTGCGCCAGATCGCAACAGCCGATGTGACCGATACAACTCAAAGCGAACAGGATGAAAACGCATACGCCGAAATTGTTGAATACATTCGGGTCGTGATCCTGCTGATCCGGGAAGACCTTCGCGGTCCTGGCGGACAGGACTTTATCCATTGAGACTATTTTTCAGAACTCGGACATCATGATCAAACAGAAAGAATACGCGAAACGCCGCCAGCACCTGATGGAAACAGCCGGACCAGGCTCCGTGGTCATCATCCGCGCCGCTGCCCTTAAAATCCGTAACAGGGACGCTCACTACCCGTATCGTCAGGACAGCGACTTTCTGTACCTGAGTGGCTTTTCAGAGCCTGATGCCATGATGGTGCTATTGCCTGAAAAAAAAGGCGGCCATTCCATCATGTTTTGCCGCGCAAGGAATCGCCAACGCGAACTGTGGGATGGTGTAATGGCCGGTACCAAGGGAGCGACAGAACAATTCGGCTTCGAGCAGGCATATCCTATCGCTGAAATGGAAAAGCGTCTGCCCGGTTTGCTGCATGGTCGTGAAAGAATTTATTACGATCTCGGCAAAGATCCTGACTTTGACCAGCTTCTGATCGGCTGGCTAAATGATTTCCGGCGCAAGACACGCAAGAAATTCCTGGTGCCCGATGAGATCACTGCACTGGATCACAACCTGCATGAAATGCGTTTATTCAAGAGCCGCTCAGAAATATCCACGATGCGGAAGTCCGTACGCATTGCAGTAACCGCCCATCGGCGCGCCATGCAGGTATGCAAACCCGGGTTGAATGAGGCGGAAATACACGCGGAACTGTTGTATACCTTTACCCGTAAGCAGTGCGAGGCGTCTTATATTCCTATTGTAGGCGGTGGCGCCAATGCCTGTATATTGCATTACATCGCCAATCGCGATCAGCTCAACGATGGTGATTTGTTGCTGATTGATGCCGGTGCTGAATACGACGGCTATGCTTCTGATATCACCCGCACCTTCCCGGTCAACGGAAAATTCAGCGGGCCGCAGAGGGATTTGTACGAAGTGGTGCTGGCGGCACAGCTGGCAGCCATTGATGTGGTTCGTTCGGGTACCCCCTGGGAGCATGTGCATGAAACAGCGGTACGAGTCGCAACTGAGGGCATGCTGGACCTGGGCATATTGAAAGGCAGCCTGGAAGAAGCCCTGGAAGAGGAACACTTTAAGGATTATTACGTGCATAACACGGGTCACTGGCTGGGTCTGGATGTGCATGATGTGGGCGAATATGAAATAGACGGCCATTCCAGAGTGTTAGAGCCAGGCATGGTGCTGACGGTGGAGCCGGGGATTTATATCCCGCTATCCGCCACTGCAGTGGCGGAAACCTGGCGGGGTATGGGCATCCGTGTGGAAGATAATGTGGCAGTAACAAAAGATGCAGCCGATGTCCTGTCTGCCGATCTTTGCAAGACGGTAGATGACATCGAGGCGCTGATGGCGGCATGAACTCAGTGCAGTGTCGACTCTATAACGTAGCATCAGTGTTCACCAGAATGTTCAGTACAAGGCACATTCGCGCCGGAATAGTGGTTCTATGCCAAGTGAATGTAACGCCGTGATGGGCATTCTGGTGAGCACCCGCAGGGCGAGCACACAAGCCGTCATCTGCTGCGTTAACGCTTCTTGGCGTAGAACCACTAGGCCTTCGAAGCGCTGCCTTGCAGCTTACAGCTTGTGTACTCGCTGATGCTACGTTATAGAGTCGACACTGCACTAGCCTGCGACATTGCCATCGTCGGCGGTGGTCTTGCCGGTGCGTGCCTGGCAATCGCATTGGCGCCGCTGGGTTATGCCATAAAGGTCATCGAGGCGGTGGCTTTCAAAGCGGCCGATCAACCCAGTTATGATGACCGGACCCTGGCGCTCGGCCACTGTTCATGCCGCATCCTGTCCGGCATGGGACTGTGGAAAGAGCTCGCAGCTGATGCTACCGCCATTCGCAAAATCTTTGTAACAGAACTGGAACGCCCGGGGCGGGTGGTACTGGATCCGGCAGAAATGGGCCTGGATGAATTTGGCCATGTCGTAGAAGCACGCAGGTTTGGTGTTGCCGTCAACAGGCAACTGGAGCAGATTGGGAATATCGAAGTCATTTGTCCCGCCAGCGTTACAGGCATCGATATTGGTGAAGCAAGCAGCATACTGAGCCTTGACTGCGATGCAGGGGCAGGCGCGAAGACACTGGTGGCCCGCTTGGTGGTTGCGGCTGATGGTGCCGATTCCTTTATCCGCAATTACCTGAAAATCCCCACCCAAACACGTGATTACGGCCAGACAGCCGTCATCTGCAATATCACACCTTCATTGCCACATGAAGGTCAGGCGTTTGAATGTTTAACCCCGACCGGTCCTTTCGCAATGCTGCCGCATACAGGGATGCGCTGCGGGTTGGTCTGGACGGTGGCAAGTGCAGACGCGGCCGGGCTGATGGAGCTGGACCAGGCCACATTCCTCGCCCGCGCAGAACAACGATTCGGGACAGAGTTGGGTGCTTTCTTAAAGATGGGTAATCGTTCGGCCTATCCATTAAAACTGGTGCGCGCCAAACAGGATGTCCGCGGCCGGCTGGTGATTCTCGGCAACGCGGCCCATGCCATTCACCCGGTGGGCGCGCAGGGCTTTAACCTTGCTCTGCGTGATGTCGCCGTGTTGGCGGAGATACTCGCTGACGACGGCCAGGATGACCCGGGCGACTACCGGCTGTTGCAGCAATACAGCCGCTGGCGACAGGCTGATCAACGCAGCACAATTACCTGGTCCGACGGAATCACCCGGCTTTTTGCACACCCCTCGATGTTGGCAGCCGGGTTGCGCACGGCGGGATTTGTGGCGCATGCTCTGTTACCGGGCTTGCGGCGCCAGGTAGCCAACCAGGCCATGGGTTATCGCGGCAGGGTTCCGCGCCTCGCACTGGGGGAGCCACTGAGGTTCGAATGAACGACTCCCATTATGACGTCGCTATCATCGGTGCCGGCATGGTTGGCCTGGCACTGGCCAGTCTGCTTTCACGCAGTGGTTTCTCAGTGGCGCTGGTAGAGGCGCATGAACCGCAGCCGTTTGATGCACAGGCCGATGTAGGTCTGCGGGTGTCAGCTGTTTCGACCGGCTCTGCGGCGGTGTTGCGCCAGGCCGGCGTCTGGAAGTCGATCAGTGCACAGCGATCACGGCCATACCGGCGGATGCAGGTTGAGGACGGCGCAGAACTTGAACCGTTGTTGTTTGATGCGCCGGCTTTCAATCTTGAGAGACTGGGCACCATCATTGAGAACTCGCTGCTGCAATGGTCTTTGTGGCAAGTGGTCAGTGCAGGCGGCCTTGTCGATATTTATTGTCCGGACAGGCTGGATGACATTGAGCCGGGCCCGGAGCGAAACTGTGTAAGCCTGAAAAGTGGCAAACACATTAGCGCTGACCTGGTGGTTGGCGCTGACGGTGCTGCATCACGGGTGCGCAAGGCAATCGGCATACGCCAGAACTATTGGGCCTATAACCAGCATGGTCTGGTGGCTGTGGTTGGCAAACAGAAGCCCAATCCCGGTGTGGCCTGGCAAAGATTCATGCCGGGTGGACCACTGGCTTTTTTACCGCTTGTCGACGGCCGGTCTTCGATCGTCTGGACACGACCTTCTATAGAAGCAGAACGTCTGCTGGCACTTGACAATGAAGCGTTCATGACCGCGCTGGATACTGCCAGCAGCGGCTGGCTTGGCAGAGTTGAGGATTGTGGTCCACGGGCAGCTTTTCCACTCAGCATGCGCTTGAGTGAAAGTTATGCGGCTCAACGGACTGTGCTGATGGGGGATGCGGCTCATGTAATTCATCCGCTGGCCGGCCAGGGGGTTAACCTGGGTTTCGCGGATGCGGCTGCGTTAACTGAATCCCTGATCCGCGCGCGGCTGGCGGGAAATGACATTGGTTCTGCCAGTGTGCTGCAACATTATTCCCGCTGGCGTCGGGCTGAATCCGAAACGATGGCATTTGGCATGCATGCCTTACGCAGCTTGTTTAATCACGATGGCCTGTTTCCGTTGAGGCGCGTCGGTCTGGCTCTGGTCAAACGCAGCTGGACTGTGAAAGACATGTTTTTGCAAAGAGCGGCAGGGCTGGGCAGGAATGCACCCAAACTGGCGAGAGGGGCGAGCTTGCGGGATTTAATGCAGGGGTGAGAAACTTGTGGACGCATAATGTCCATCCTACGGGTCTCCCCGACATATAAGCAGACCATCGGCATTATTATTAGCGAACCCGGCATAATTGACCTATATTAGGATTTAACACCCACCAACATAAGGATTCAGCGTGATTTACAACACTATCCTGGATACCATCGGCTCCACACCTGTCGTACGCATTAACAAGCTGGCACCGGATGGCATTGAAATGTATGTCAAGGTCGAGGCCTTCAATCCCCTGGGTTCGGTCAAAGACAGGCTGGCCATCGGCATTATTGAAGACGCCGAACGCAAGGGCCTGCTCAAACCCGGCCAGACCGTTGTCGAGGCAACCTCTGGCAATACCGGTATATCCCTGGCCATGGTTTGTGCGGTCAAGGGTTATCCTTTTGTATCGGTAATGGCCGAATCATTTTCTATCGAGCGCCGCAAGTTAATTCGTGCACTGGGCGCCCGTTTGGTGCTGACCCCGGCCGCAGAGAGAGGCACAGGAATGGTTCGGGTCGCCAAAGCACTGGCTAAGAAGCATGGCTGGTTCCTGACCGAGCAATTCGATAACCCGGCCAACCCGGATTATCACCGCAACACCACCGGGCCGGAGATCATCCAGGATTTCGTTGGCAGGCGGCTGGATTACTTTGTCTCTGGTTACGGAACCGGCGGCACCATCTCCGGCGCCGGCGAAATCATCAAGCTGGCGCGGCCGGATTGCAAAGTCATTGCGACTGAACCGGCGGGGGCTGCATTGCTCAGCGGTGAAGAATGGACTCCGCACAAGATCCAGGGCTGGACCCCTGATTTTATCCCGGGTGTTCTTGACCGGCAGGTGATCGATGAAGTTCTGACCGTGACCGATGATGAAGCGATTGAGAGTGCAAAAGCACTGGCTACAGATGAAGGTATTTTTTGCGGGATTTCATCGGGAGGTACGTTTGCAGCCGCGCTGAAAGTGGCCGAACGTGTCGGGCCGGGCACAGTCATCCTGGCCATGTTGCCCGATACCGGCGAACGCTACCTTTCTACCCCCTTGTTTGAGGGCGTAAAAGAAGGCAGCGACGACGAATTACTCGAGGGCCTGTAGGCAGGAGCAACGCTGCTGCGCGTGCGCTTAAAGTCAGCAAACCAATCAAAACTCAAGCAACGAGGCCGGTTTCACCTTGAGGCTTTCGGCCAGTTTGCGCAGGAACCCCCCCAGCGGCGAACTGCTGCGCCATACCAGTGCAATCGTGCGGCTGGGGGCCGGTGCCGCAAAAGGCCGCAGGGCAATATTGTCGGTAGGCGGTATCGGCGGTTTAACCGACAACATGGGCATCAGCGTGACGCCGGCATTGGCTGCAACCATGTGCCGCAGGGTTTCCATGCTGGTGGCGTGGAAATCAACACGCTCGTGTGCACCCGCCAGCTGACAGACAGCAAGCGCGTGTTGCCGCAGGCAATGGCCCTCTTCCAGCAACAATAATTCTTCACCTTCCAGATCCTGCAAGCTGATGATCTTTTTGTCGCTTAACGGATGCGAGGCCGGCATGGCCACTACAAACGGTTCTTCAAACAGCACTTTAACTTCCATACCCTGTGCTTCAAGGGGCAACGCAAGCAAACCAGCATCCAGCTGCCCCTGGTCAAGCATTCTAAGGATATCGTCGGTTTTTTCCTCAGCGAGTTGCAGGCCCAGTTCGGGGTAATGCTTGCGGATTTCAGGAATGACATGCGGTAGCAGGTAGGGTGCCAGCGTGGGGAATATTCCCAGCTTGATGGTGCCTGTGGCCGGGTCCTTACTGCGCCTTGCAGCAGTTTTTATGTGCTCAATATCACGCAAAACATGCCTGGCCCGATGTGCAATGTCCTCACCGATCGGGGTCAACATGACTTTTCGTGGCGCCCGCTCTACCAGTGAGACACCCAGTTCCTCTTCCAGTTTGCGGACTTGAGTGCTCAGTGTGGGTTGGCTGACAAAGCATGCTTCAGCGGCCCTGCTGAAGTGTTTGAGTTCAGCGAGCTTTACAAAATATTGCAGTGCTCGAAAATTCATGGCGCTATTATAGGTCTTAACTATATGTTTGTGCTAATCGATATGTGGTAATAATGAATGCAACTGGCACAAGTGTCGGTCGCCTTCCATGTTTAGTTCCTATAATCAGTTCCTATAATCAGGTTTATATGCGAGATAAAACAATATTCAGATCGAGCCTGGGAAAATCCAGCCTGGCAACAGCGCTGTTTGTTTTTGTCGTTTCAACCAGCACGGGTTTTGCCGGAACCACTTCAACAGAACTGTCTGATGATGACCTGGTGCGCTTAAAAAGTGGTGAAATCCTGCTGCAAACCACACACAGCGACAAGCCGGGTGGTGCCGCACAGGTTACCGCCTTGTTTCATGCTACAGCTGATGCGGTGTGGGACGTCATAGGCGACTGTAAATATGAATTCATTTATATCCGCGGTCTCAAGCTGTGCGAAGTGCTGAAACCCGGGCTAAGCCATATGCTGATGCGTCATCGGATACGTAACAGCTGGTACACCCCGACCCTGGATTTCACCTTCGAAGTCAGCCGGAAATCGGGCCACTTTGGCGAAGCCCGGCTGGTTGAGGGTGACCTTAGAGTTCTGCAAGGGCAGTGGAGGTTGGTTTCAATGGCTGATGGTCATTATGTCATCGTCACACACCAGATCAGGATTCAACCCAAAATCCCCGCCCCCAGGTGGCTGGTGCGCCGTAGTTTGCGCAAAGACCTGCCTGACATGCTGGCCTGCATACGCGGACTGGTAAAGGCCTCGGGGAACAGCGGTCGCATAACTGCCGATCTCAGGCGCTGTCCCGGTGATGTTTCCGCGACCCTGAAATAAAGCCACTATTAGCCGGTTGCTTGGCTTAAAATGGCGCATCCGGAATTCACACAGGCAGTCGACCAGACCATGAGCAAACGCATCGTTCTGACCGGTATCACCACCACCGGCAGGCCTCACCTGGGGAACTACGTAGGCGCCATTAAGCCGGCTATCGAAGCCAGCCATAAAGACGACGTTCAGTCCTTTTATTTTCTTGCTGATTATCATGCCCTGATCAAGTGCCGTGATCCGCAAGTTATACATCAGTCTACTTTGGAAATTGCCGCCACCTGGCTGGCCCTGGGTCTTGATACGGACGAAGCAATTTTTTACCGGCAGTCTGATATTCCTGAAATCAGTGAGTTGACGTGGCTGCTGACCTGCATTACTGCCAAGGGATTAATGAATCGTGCCCACGCCTACAAAGCCGCAGTACAGGATAATGTCGAGGCCGGGGAGGACCCGGATTCGGCCATTGCCATGGGCTTGTTCAGTTACCCGATCCTGATGGCGGCCGACATCCTGATGTTTAAAGCAGATGAAGTGCCGGTCGGTCGTGACCAGGTTCAGCACCTGGAAATGGCACGCGATATTGCCCAGCGTTTCAATCACCATTTCGGAGAACATTTTGTTCTGCCCGAAGCCGTGGTAGATGATGATGTTGCAGTTTTGCCGGGCCGCGACGGTCGCAAGATGTCCAAGAGCTATAACAACACCATTCCTTTATGGTTGCCGGAAAAGCAACTGCGCAAGTCCATCATGAAAATCGTTACCAACTCACTCGAGCCAGGTGAACCGAAGCAAACCGAAGACTCCGCATTGTTCGCTATTTACTCGGCCTTTGCGAATGCGGAGCAACGTCAGGAGATGCAGCGGGCATATGCCGATGGGATCGGATGGGGCGTGGCCAAGCAGCAATGTTTTGAACTGATAAATTCAGAAATATCTTCAGCCAGATCGGCATATGAAGAGCTGATTGCTGAACCTGCCAGGATCGAGTCCTGTCTGCATGCCGGTGCGTTGCGTGCCCGTGAAGTGGCTGCGCCGTTCATGCGGCAACTGCGTGATGCGGTGGGAATCAGGCCACTGGGTTAATGGTTGGAACCCGGGTTGATCACGGCTAAGATATACCCGGATTTAAATTCAGGCGCAAGTCATGCAAGAAACTGAAACAGCTATCACCGCACCCGCGAGTGCCGAATTCAAACCTGACCTGGACGTGGTGCAATATATTCCGGACTGGCTGCAGCCCGCCTGGGATTTCCTTTCGCCATACCCCGGGTTGCTGGCACTTTTCTTGCTCTTGGCGGCCTATGTTTTGGGCCGACTGCTGAAGCTGGTCATTACCCGGGCAATGATGAAGGTGGCCGCTAAAACCAGCACCAAGGCAGACGACCACCTGATTGAGTACCTGACCCGCCCGCTGGTGCTGACGACAGTTACGCTGGCGCTGATGCTGGCGGTTGCTGCATTCCAATTGCCCCGGGGTTTGCATGATGCAACCCTGTCCATGCTCGCAACCATCTTGTTGTTCTCCTGGATGCGGGCCGGGTTTCGCACGGCACGCATTATGCTGGAACTGATTGGCAGCCACCACCACCGCTTTGAAATTATCCAGGAAAAAACAATCCCGCTGTTTGATATGGGTCTCAAGATGTTGTTGATCGGTCTCGGCGCTTATCTGTTCCTGCTGATCTGGGGAATAAACCCAACCGCCTGGCTGGCTTCAGCCGGTGTGATTGGTATCGCCGTGGGTTTTGCAGCCCGCGATTCCCTGGCAAACCTGTTTTCGGGAATTTTTCTGGTTGCCGATTCGCCCTATAAAATAGGCGATTATATAACGCTTGATTCCGGTGAGCGTGGTGCTGTAACTCACATGGGTATGCGTTCGACCCGTTTGCTGACACGTGATGATGTAGAGGTGACCATTCCAAATGCCGTTATTGCCAATGCGAAAATCGTCAATGAAAGTGGCGGGCCATGGGAGAAAGGACGCATCCGCGTGCCGGTGGGTGTTGCCTATGGCAGTGATGTAGAAGAGGTTTGCCGGGTACTTGAAGAAGTTGCGCTCAATCATGCGGAAGTTTCTGAGCATCCAGCGCCAAGGGTGCGGATGCGGGCTTTTGGTGCCAGTTCGCTTGATTTCGAATTGCTGGCATGGATTGAGCAGCCCGTGTTGCGTGGCCGGATACGGCATGACTTGTTGAAGGGCATCTACAAAGCCTTCATTGAGCACGGCATTGAGATTCCTTTCCCGCAAACGGATGTGCATTTACGCAGTATGCCGGAGGAGTCCAGATCTCCGCAGGATTGAAGCGCAGGTCTGTCTCTGCAGGGCGAATTTATCCGCCCTTGAGTTTTTCCAGGATTGCCGCCAGCGCGCCTTCCAGCGGAAGGTCGGAGTTTTCCGTGTCATTGCGCCGACGGTATTCCAGCACGCCGTTGTCGAGGCCGCGCTCTCCGATGACCACCCGATGCGGGATGCCAATCAGTTCGATGTCATTGAACATGACGCCGGGGCGCAGGTTGCGGTCGTCATAGAAAACGTCTACCCCGGCAGCGTTCAGTTGTGCGTAAAGCTGATCCGCCGCTGCACGTACACGGTGGGATTTTTTGGCGTTCATCGGTAGCAAAGCCAGTTGGAAGGGCGCGATAGGATCAGGCCAGGATATACCTCTTTCGTCATGATTTTGCTCGATAGCTGCGGCGACGATGCGTGAAACACCGATACCGTAACAACCCATATGCATGACATGAGATTTACCGTCCGGACCCAGTACAACAGCCTTCATTGATGCAGAATAAGCGGTTCCCAACTGGAATATGTGCCCGACTTCAATACCGCGTGCCAGTTGCAGTTTGCCCTGGCCGTCCGGGCTCAAATCTCCTGCAACGGCATTTCTGAGATCGGCTGTTGTGGGCAAATCCACGTCGCGGTGCCAGTTGATGCCGAAATAGTGTTGATTATCACTGTTGGCGCCGGCAGCAAAGTCTGACATCAAGGCGACTTCATGGTCTGCAATGACAGGTAGCTCAAGGCCGACCGGACCGAGAGAGCCGGGTCCTGCGCCGATGGCATTGCGAATATCTTCGGCGCTGGCAAACGTCAGTGGACTTGCAACTTGCTCCAGCTTTTCAGCTTTGAGCTCATTGAGCACACGGTCTCCACGCACCAGCAAGGCGACAAAGTCTGTTTCACCCCCCTGCGCTGCATGCACGATCAGGGTTTTAATGGTGTTTTCAATGGCCACACCATAGCCGCTGACCAACTCGTCTATGGTATGCGCGTCCGGGGTATCAACCGTACGCAACTCTTCAGTGGGCGTAGCCAGCTTACCCTGTGGCTGGGCCACGGCGGCAAGCTCTATGTTGCAGGCATAGTCTGACCGGTCGGAGAATGCGATTAAATCCTCACCGGAATCCGCCAGAACGTGGAACTCATGGGACTTGTTGCCGCCGATTGCTCCGGAATCCGCCTCTACCGAGCGGAAACGCAAACCCGTGCGGGTAAAGATGCGTGAATATACCTCGTACATTTCCCAGTAGGTCTGATCCAGGCTGGCGTGGTCGATATGGAAGGAATAGGCATCTTTCATCAGGAATTCACGGGCACGCATGATACCGAAGCGGGGACGGATTTCATCACGGAACTTGGTTTGAATCTGGTAGAAAGTGACGGGTAATTGTTTGTAGCTGCGTATCTCGTTACGGACAAAATCCACCACCACTTCCTCATGCGTCGGACCAAAGCAATAATCACGCCCGGCCCGGTCCTGAAGCTTCAGTAACTGGCGGCCAAATTTTTCCCAGCGGCCGGTTTCCTGCCAAAGCGCTGCTGGCTGAATTGCAGGCATCAGCATTTCCAGGTAGCCTGCTTTGTCCATTTCGTCGCGCACGATGGCTTCCACTTTACGCAGCACGCGCAGGCCGATTGGGGACCAGGTGTAAATGCCCGATGTGAGTTTGTGAATCATGCCGCTGCGCAGCATCAGCCGGTGGCTGGCGATTTCCGCTTCGGCCGGGGTTTCCCGGGTCGTGAACAGGTGGAATGCGCTGGCTTTCATGTTAAATCCACTAGCCCGAACATTTCATCAAGGATCCGGAGTTTGTGCTGTAGCTGGCGAAACAGTTTG
>ENA-OSCG01000069-OSCG01000069.1-marine-sediment-metagenome-genome-assembly--contig:-NODE-69-length-18527-cov-8.867583_pt1 | contig 18527 bp, 16 predicted proteins | sample MGYA00237880_ERZ529332 | MGnify/ENA primary metagenome ERZ529332 (study PRJEB26373, sample SAMN05710708) | marine sediment metagenome | biome: marine; feature: ocean trench; material: sediment... | reverse complement strand
TCGGCATTGGAAAGCAGCGTCAGGGCCAAAGGCTGATCGGCCTGTTCCAGCATCGATGTCAATTGATCAAGTTGATGCTTTGATGGTTGCAGGCCAGCGCGCAGAAAAACAACCGGTCTGCCGGGAAACCTGTCGGCAAGCTCGACCAGCAACGGACCCGGCTGGTCAAAACCGTGTACCGTTTGCACCATGTCACCATCGGCAAGCCGGCTGCACAATGGCAAACCCAGTTCCAGCAGGGCCTGGATATGCGCTTCAGTTGCTTGTTCACACCCCCTGGCGTGCAGGTAAATTACGGGCGCCGGGGCCGGGCTGTTAGGCGGTTTGGTATCAGTCATTTTATCCGGCACGAAGCTCGATGGCTGTGATGAGTGGTCCTTGTTGGTGTTAACAGACACTGGCTAACCGGTGGATTATACCAAGACAAAGCGCGGTCATTATGGATAATGGTTGAAATGGTCAGGAAAGCAAAAAGTAAAGTAAAAATGACCAGCTTAAAGAAAGCCGGGACGGCACGGCGAAACAAAGGACGCAAAAAAGCAGCACAAAATAAAACCAGTGTGCTGCGGCGTTTATTTCGATTATCCATGTTGTTGCTGGGTGTTGGCATCGGCCTTGGTGTGCCGTGGGCCATTTGGCTGGATATCCAGATTCGCAGTGAATTTGACGGCAGAAAATGGGACTTGCCCAGCCGCGTGTACGCACGTCCGCTTAGCTTGTACGAAGGTAAAGCCATTTCCAGACGAACACTGTTGGCAGAACTCGAAGCCGCGGGATACCGGCAGTCTGCAAGTGCCGGCGTACCCGGGAGTTTTTCTGTCAGCGGCTATCGGTTTGATATCCATCGCCGCGCTTTTACATTTGAGGATGGTGCAGAGCCGGCAACACGCTTTCAGTTGCAACTCCGTAACAATACTGTCAATTCATTGCGTGGCGACTCCAGTATTACAGGGCAGGGTCTGGTACGCCTGGATCCGGCTGAGATAGCCTCGATTTACCCCCTGCACGATGAAGATCGCACGCTGGTGGTATTGCAGGATGTTCCTGAACTGCTGGTGACCGGATTACAAGCGGTGGAAGACCGGCAATTCAAACATCATCACGGTGTCGCATTACGCGGTATCGGACGGGCAATGCTGGCCAATGTCAAAGCAGGCCGGACGGTGCAGGGTGGCAGTACACTGACCCAGCAACTGGTCAAGAATTATTTTCTGACCAGCGAACGTACGCTGATACGCAAAGTCAACGAAGCGATCATGGCCGTGCTGCTTGAATGGCATTACGACAAGGCACAAATCCTTGTGGCCTATATCAACGAAATCTTTCTCGGCCAGCAGGGCAGGCATTCTATTCATGGTTTTGGCCGTGCCAGCAAGTTTTATTTCGACCGGCCCTTGAAAGATCTCAATGCTCAGCAGATTGCTTTGCTGGTCGGCATGGTGCGTGGTGCGTCCTTGTATAACCCGAGACGTAACCCGGAGCTCTCCATGCAACGCCGTAACCAGGTGCTGGATATTTTTGGCAGCACCGGTTTAATCAGTGATGATGAAGTCGCGACAGCAAAATCGCGACCACTGGGTGTAACGGACAAGCCACGCTCCGGTGGCAGCCGCTACCCTGCTTTTGTGGATTTGGTCCGGCGCCAGCTAAAACGTGATTACCGGCCATCCGACTTGAGCAACGAAGGCTTACGAATTTTCACGACGCTGGCGCCTTCCGAGCAGGAGTATGCGCAGCAGGCAGTATCAGAGGGTCTGGACGACTTGCAGCAACGCGGGTTACCTGCAGATTTGCAGGGCGCATTGGTGCTGGTTGACGTTGCCAGCGGAGAAGTTCGTGCGCTGGTAGGTGATCGTGTGGCTGGGCGCAACTATTTTAACCGTGCACTGGATGCGCGCCGGCAGATCGGTTCAGTCATCAAGCCGCTGGTTTACCTGCTGGCCCTGGAACATGTTGGTGATTACAGCCTGATCACGCCGGTAGTAGATGAGCCGATTTACCTGCGCCAGGCAGATGGTTCTGTCTGGTCGCCGGTGAACTATGACCACAAATCGCATGGTGAAATGCCATTGTTGGAAGCACTGATTCACTCGTATAATCAGGCGACCGTACAGCTGGGCCTCAAGATCGGTGTTGTTCACCTGATCCGGAAGATCAGGCAACTGGGCGTGAAGGCAGCAGTTCCGGCAGTACCCGCTACGCTTTTGGGCGCAGTTGAATTGACGCCCATCGAGGTGGCTCAAATGTACCAGTCGCTGGCAGCGGGTGGCTACAGCGTGCCGTTGCGCTCGGTTACGGCAGTGCAAACTGCGCGTGGCGAACTACTCAGCCGCTATCCATTGAGGCTTATGCCATTGGAGCATCGTGCAGCGGTCGCAGTGCTGAATTTCGCCTTGACCCGGGTGGTTGAGGAAGGTACTGCGCGGAATTTGCACGCCCTCGTGGGCAATGACTCATTGATCGCGGGCAAAACCGGCACAACCAATGAACGACGTGACAGCTGGTTTGTCGGATATACTCGCAACCGTGTGGCGGTAGCATGGGTGGGACGCGACGACAACAAGCCGGCGGGTGTGACCGGCAGTAACGCAGCGATGCGGGTGTGGGCGGCCTTGTTCAGGCAACTGCCTGTTTCTGCTGTTGATTTACGTATGCCCGATGGCGCAAATTTTGTTTGGGTAGATATGCAGCACAATGCGCGCACCGATCCGTCATGTGCTGATGCGGTGCAAATCCCGTTTATTGATGGAACCGAGCCCGTGTCTACGACAGCATGTCTGGATAAACTGGACCGGAAAAACAGGAAGTCTTTATGGAGAAAGTGGTTTGAAGGCGATAACTAGCCCGCTCTGCTTGTTAGTTCCCGTATTGCTTGTTGCATGCAGCAGCCAGCCTCCCACGTCGATTGAAGACCGGGAGGTGACTACGCGTGTGCGGGCGCCGGCCAAAGAGGAAAGTGCCGGCGTGCAGGTTTATTCCTTGCAAAACCCGGCAGTCAGGCAACTGACAGCGCAGGCCGAAGGGGCCGAACGTGCTGGAGACCTGGATCTGGCGACCGGCTACCTTGAGCGTGCACTGCGTATACAGCCGCTGGATCCGCAGCTACTGCAGTACATGGCCGAGCTCAAGTTGCAAAAAGAAGATTATCAGCAGGCGCTGTATTTTGCTGCCCGCTCTTATGACACAGGTCCCCGGGTCGGGGAAATTTGCAGCAGGAACTGGCGCACCATCAGCGTCGCACGGGAGCATCTGAGAGATGCCACTGGCGCCAATGAAGCCGAAGCACGCGCGACGCAGTGCATGAATACGCGGCCAAAGGCGTTCTGAGTAACACCAGTGACAGGTTTGGGGTGACAGATTTGGAAAGCGCCAGCGCGCAGTTACTCGATGCAGGCGGGCCGTTTGAAACGGTATTATCGGGTTTTGCGCCGCGACAGGAACAACTGCAACTCGCTGCAGCGATTGAGCAAACAATTTCCACCGGTGGCACGCTGGTAGCGGAAGCGGGCACCGGGATTGGCAAAACCCTTGCCTATCTTGTACCGGTGCTCGAAAGCCGTCAGCGGGCAATTATTTCGACCGGTACCAAGACGCTCCAGGATCAGTTGTACTTCCGTGATTTGCCGATGGTAAAAAAGGCGCTTGGCAGTTCGCTGAAAACAGCTTTGTTGAAGGGGCGCGCAAATTACCTTTGTCTGTATCGCATGGAGCAGGCCCGCACACAGGGCAGACTGCCTTCCAGGGATTCTGTATCTGAGTTGGAGAATATCAGGCAGTGGGTAGCTGTTAGCGAAGACGGTGATTTGTCAATTTCATCTGTTATTGCCGAAGACAGTGAACTTTGGCCGCTGGTGACATCGACGGCTGAAAACTGCCTTGGCTCCGACTGTCCACAATTTGAACAATGCTTTGTTGCCCGCGCCCGGCGTGAAGCGCAGCATGCCGATGTTGTGGTTGTCAACCATCACCTGCTGTTCGCGGACATGGCCATCAAGCAAAGCGGCTTCGGTGAAGTCCTGCCCGGTGCGTCAGTGTTCATCGTTGATGAGGCACACCAGGCCCCAGAAACTGCTTCGCGGTTTTTCAGCACAACCCTGTCTTCGCGGCAGATCAGCGACTTGTGCAGTGACATTCTGGTTGAAGCAGCAGAAATCAGCGGTGGCCTGGCTACGGTGCGCAACGAGCTTGCACATTGCCAGCAAACGCTCAAAGAATTCCAGGCCGCTTGCGCCGCGACGCTCGAAGATCGTGGTACGTGGCAGGAGATGTTGAACCAGGCGACGGTAAGAGATGCATTGCAGTCCCTGGATACTGCTATCGCAGCACTCAAACCGGTCATCGGCCCTCTGGACGGTGCCAGCAGGGGTATGGATGCCTGTATTCAGAGATGTGTCGAAATCCAGGCGCACTTTGATCGTCTCGACAAACCGGTACCTGCAACAGAAGTGCGCTGGTTTGAACGCCGTGGCCGCGGGGTTGCAATCCACACCACGCCGCTGGATGTCTCGAGTGTGTTTTCCGGTTATCGTGAGCAAATGGAAGCGGCCTGGGTGTTTACCTCCGCAACCTTATCCGTTAATGGCAAATTCGATCACTTTTTGCAACAGTTGGGCTTGCAGGACGCCAATACCTTAAGCCTGGATTCACCATTTGACTATCGGAATCATGCTTTGCTGTGGTTGCCCGAAGACTTACCGGAGCCCCGTGAACAGTCTTTTGTGCCGGCATTACTGGAACAGGTCCAGCCGGTACTCAAGGCCAGCCGGGGTCGCGCTTTTATGCTGTTCACGTCGCACCGGGCATTGCGTCAGGCCGCGGAGTTGCTGGCCGGTAAGACCGGTCATCCGCTTTTTGTCCAGGGTGAAATGCCGCGTAGTATGTTGCTGGAAGAATTTCGTCGATCAGGCGATGGTATCCTGTTAGGTTCCGCCAGTTTCTGGGGGGGCGTGGATGTGATGGGTGAAGCCCTGTCACTGGTGATTATTGACAAGCTGCCGTTCGCCCCGCCCAACGACCCGGTCATGGTTGCACGCAGCAATGAGTTGCGCAAGCATGGTGGTAACCCGTTCATGGAATTGTTTTTGCCCCAGGCTGTGATTGCTTTGAAACAGGGTGCAGGCCGCCTGATACGTGACGTTAATGACCGGGGTGTATTGGTGATTTGCGATCCCAGGTTACGCACCAGGGGCTATGGCAGTGTTTTCCTGGACAGCCTTCCTCCCATGCGGCGAACAGCAGAGCGGGATCAGGTAGTGGAGTTTTTTACAAGTGGTAACGAGTTGTCATGAATCTGCTGGCGATTGAAACAGCAACTGAAGTTTGTTCCGTTGCGCTGGCAGTTAACGGTGAAGTTCAGCAGCGCTACCAGCATGCGCCAAGACAGCATGCCGAACTGGTGTTGCCCTGGGTTCAGGATTTACTGGCACAAGCCGGTATCGGTTTCGGCTCTGTAGACGCCATTGCTTTCAGCCGTGGGCCGGGAAGCTTTACCAGCCTGCGTATAGGTATTGGAGTTGTGCAGGGTTTGGCGTGGGCGTCTGATTGCCCGGTGATACCGGTTTCCAGTCTTGCTGCAACGGCGCAAACCGCAGCGGCCGATGGGATCAAAGCCGCACTTGTGGCCCTGGATGCGCGCATGAACGAAGTTTTCACGGGCTTTTTCAGGGCCAATGACGACGGTATCATGATCGTGGACCGTGCAGAAAGGGTTTGTGCAGCGGGGCTGGTTCAACTGCCGGATGAGGCTGAAATTTATGGCGTCGGTATAGGCTTTAACCGTTATCCGGAATTAACAGAATTAGCCGGGCGCCTGGCTGGAATTCAGGCGGATACCTGGCCCAGTGCTATATCTGTCCTCAAGCTGGCACAGGATTGGCTGCGGAGCCACGATGCTCTGCCTGCTGAAATGGCTCAACCCGTTTACCTGCGCGACAACGTGGCGCAGAAATCGAAGATCTGAGTTCTGGAGAACACGCCCCGGAGTACGCAGGCTCAGGCGGGAAGGGATCTCAGTGGCAGGTTATAGCCCGGGATACGGGGCAGCAGCGCACATGTCAACCCCCCGGAACCTGGAGACGGGATCGCCGGGAGGCATAAAAAAATCACAGAAAATCGTTTTTGAGGCACATTTTTGTTAGAATTAACGCTGATGCACCGGCCTCAATGCTGATTTTGTGGCAAAAAAAACAGGTAATTTACATTTAATTAACGTTTTCTTTTGTTAATTCTGCGAGAATTGCCTGTTATAAGCATGGGTGGGGAAAGAACCAGGCTTGTGAATGTTGACGGACCAGCAGCCTATTGAACAAAAGCAGAGGCCACTTGGCTAATGAAAAAATGCTACGAACCGGCGCGTTGCACATGAGTCTCGTGCAGCCAACGTCCACTAACAAATCATTACCGGTAAAGATCTCGGGATACACCAGTCTGGTGGATGTGCTTGAATATGCTGCGCAGGGTGACACCGGTTATAACTTCTATGATGGCCGCGGTCATCTTGGATCCGTACTTTCATATACAGATTTACGTGATCAGGCAAAGGTGCTGGCGCAGAAATTACTCGGCCTGGGTTGTGAGCGTGGTGCCCGGGTCGGCATCATTGCTGAAACCGAGCCAATGTTTCATCGTTTCTTTTTTGCCTGTCAGTATGCTGGTTTGGTCCCCGTTGCTTTGCCGGCCGGAATTCAGCTTGGAGCACATGGGGCGTACGTCGGACAGGTGCGGAGAATGTTGAAAAGCTGTGCCGCATCCATCGTCGTTGCGCCCGACACCCATGCCAGTTTTATGGCGGAAGCTGTACAGGGCCTGGACTTGCTGATGGCTGGCAAGCAAGAGGATTTTGATGCCTTACCGGAAGCAGGAGTGGAACTTGTGTCGCCCGGCGCAGATGATCCGGCGTATCTGCAATACACCTCAGGTAGCACAACTTTCCCGCGTGGGGTGGAAATTACCCAGCAAACGGTATTGCATAACCTGGTGGAAATTGCCCGTTATGGGCTGAAGTTAACTGCTGAAGATCGTTTTGTGTCGTGGTTACCTTTTTATCATGACATGGGCCTGGTCGGTTTTATCCTGGTGCCGTTGATCGGCCAGTTGTCGGTAGATTATCTCGGTTCGCGCACCTTTGCGATGCGTCCGAGGCTTTGGCTGAAAATCCTGTCAGACAATAAGGGTACGATCTCCTCAGCACCGACATTCGGTTACGCGCTGTGTGCCAAACGTTTGCGACCTTCAGACGTCGCCAGCTATGACCTGAGTAATTGGCGGGCCGCGTGTGTGGGTGCGGAGAGAATTAACCCGGAGCCTCTGCAGGAGTTCGCACAGATTCTGGAGCCCTGCGGTTTTGATCAGAAAGCGTTTATGGCTTGTTACGGGATGGCCGAGTGTGTGTTGGCCACCAGTTTCGCCCCACTGGGGGAAGGTCTGAAAGTTGATGTGGTGGACCGGGATTTGATGGCTGCCACAGGTGAAGCCAGACCTTATGAGGGAGATGCACTTTCCACTTCACACTATGTCGATTGCGGCAAACTTCTGCCCGGTTTTGAATTCGCAATCATCAATGATGATGGCGACACTCTGGATGACCGGCACTGCGGCCATATCTTCCTTAAGGGCCCCAGCGTGATGCGCGGATATTACAAAGATGAAGAAGCCACACGTAAGGTCCTGTCTGAGGATGGCTGGCTGAATACCGGTGATATCGGTTATTGCATTGGCGACCATCTGGTTATTACCTCCCGCAGCAAGGATGTCATTATCATCAAGGGGCGTAATATCTGGCCCTATGATCTCGAAGTGCTGGCTCAGCAGACCGGTGGTGTCAAGCTTGGCGGTGTGGCGGCGTTTTCCGTGACTGCCGATGGTCAGGAAGAACAGGCGATACTGGTGGTAGAAACCAAGGAAAGGGATCTGCAAAGACGTCAGCACATCATCGCGGATATCAGCCGTTCCATCCATGCTCATTTCGGTATTAATGTACTGCTTGATCTGGCACCGCGTGGAACATTACCAAGAACATCTTCCGGTAAGTTGTCCAGATCCCAATCCAAGCAGGATTATCTGGCGCGCCAGACCCTGCAGAAAATAGAGCAGTCAGCGACCCGGGTCACTGAATCCCAGCCTGCCTGAATTGCGGGCATCTAACGCGCATATCGCACCAGCATCCGCGATACTGGTGCAATATGCGGGCTGATTCATCTGTATTCATTACCGGGGCTACCGGGTTCATCGGGCAACACCTTGTCACTGCCCTGTTGGAACAGGGTCATGCTGTGCGGGCTTTGGTTCGCCCGGAAAAGGTCACGGATAAAAGGATACCGGCTGCCTGTGAGCAGTTCCCTGTCGGCTTAAGCGATGTGGATGGCCTGACGGCCATCGTAGCCGGTTGCGATGCTGTCATATATTGCGCAGGCAACGTCAGGGGTAGCAGCCCGGATGACTTTTTAAGCGCCAACATCAACGGTGTGAGGGCAATGCTGGAAGCCCTGCAACGCGTATCCAGGGCGCCGCCATTGCTGCTGGTATCATCACTGGCTGCCAGTCGCCCACACCTTTCAGACTATTCGTTCAGCAAGCATGCAGGTGAGCAGTTGCTGTTGGGCAGGCCTTCGCTGGCCTGGACCATACTTCGCCCACCCGCTGTATATGGACCAGGCGACAAGGAGATGCTGCCGGTGTTTAAAATGGCACGGCGTGGCCTGCTGGTACATGCCGGCCCGGCTGACCAGCGCTTGTCGTTGCTGCATGTCGATGATCTTGCCAGGGCGGTGCTTGCCTGGCTGGCATCATGGCAACAGTGTTTGCACAAGACTTACGCCATTGATGATGGCAGACCGGATGGTTATGACTGGCCGGCCATAGGGGAAGCAATAAGTGGCGGAAAATACCGGCAGCTTATATTGCCCCGCCTGTTGCTGGATGTCACAGCGATATCGAACGTGATGCTTGCGAAATTGATGGGCTATCAACCCATGCTGACACCCGGGAAAGTCAGGGAACTGGTGCAGGCGGATTGGCTGAGCGACAACTGTGATTTCACCGCCGCCACGGGCTGGAGACCGAATCTGGACTTGCGCACCGGGGCACAGCAACTGTTTGCTACCCTGTCGAGTGAGCTTAGATAAATTTAGCGTGCATTCCTATCATCCTGCGCTACAATTCCACAAACCTGCAGATTCCAAACCTGCAGATTCAAAACCGGTAGATTGGCCTGGCGGAGAATTTTTTGAAATTATCGACTGAAGCAGTGAGTGGCCAGCTCGCGGAGATCCTGGCGCAATACCTCAAGAATAATTGGGTCGACACACCGGCAAGCACGCGGGCAGTCACAGCGACGACCAATATGGTGTCCGACTTGCAACTGGACTCATTCCAGGTCATGGAGTTTATGTTGGAAGTGGAAGATCATTACGATGTCGCCATCGACCTCGAAAGTCTGTCAAATATCCACACCATTCTTGACCTTGCCGGTGTAGTCATCGCTGCACATAGCGAGTAGATTCACGCTCGTTATGTCACTTTTCGAGAAATTTACCGCTGTGAAGCGGCTCAGATCAGGGCTTGCCAATGCAGGTACAGATCCGACCCAAGTCGTGTTTGATACCCTCAATTCAGCAACTGAAGGTGTCGTCAAAGGGCGCAGGATCATACTCGCGGGTACCAATAATTACCTTGGCCTGACGTTTAACAGGGAATGTATCGTTGCCGGCGTTGCCGCGCTCGAATCGCTGGGTACCGGTACCACCGGTTCGCGCATGGCGAACGGCAGTTACGCTGCGCATGGTGCGCTTGAAGAAGAGCTGGCTGATTTTTACCAGTGCCCCAACGCCATGGTCTTTTCAACCGGTTATGCCGCCAATCTGGGTGTATTGACAGCATTACTGGGTAAGGGTGATGCGGTGTTGCTGGATTCTGATGCCCATGCGAGTCTTTACGATGGCTGCCGCATGAGTGGGGCAGACATTTTTCGCTTCAAACATAATGATCTGCAAAGCCTTGAACGTCGTTTGGTAAGACTCAAAGACCGTGCCAGCCGTTGCCTGATAGTTGTTGAGGGTATGTACAGCGTGCTGGGAGACTGCGCCCCCGTGGCGGAATTTGTTGCGCTGAAGGAACGTTTTGGCGCCAGCCTGCTGGTCGATGAGGCACACTCCCTGGGTGTGTATGGGGAGCGCGGTTGTGGTGTGGCCGAAGCGCAGGGTGTACTGGATAAGGTTGATTTCATTGTTGGAACGTTCAGCAAAAGCCTGGGTGCAATGGGTGGATTCTGCGCCAGCAGGCATGCCGTGTTGGGTTTGTTCCGTTATGTTTCCCGCCCCTTCATGTTTACTGCATCCCCCAGTCCGGCAGTGATGGCTACTACCCGTGAGGCCCTGAGGCAGCTACGCTCACGGCCTGAGTTGAAACAAACCCTGTGGTCAAACGCAAGACGGCTTTACTGCGGTTTGCAGAACCTGGGCTTCGAGCTTGGGCCGGAAATCAGTCCGGTTGTGGCTGTGCGCTGTAAGGACAGGGAATCAGTACTTGCCAACTGGAACCGACTATTGGAAGCTGGTGTTTACGTTAACATGATGCTGCCGCCGGCGACGCCCGCCGGCGGCAGCTTCCTGCGCTGTAGTGCCAGCGCGGCGCACACGCCAGAACAAATCGATACGATCATCGAAAAATTCGCTGAGCTACAGGAGTAACCACCTGGCTAATTGAGAACGCCCCCTAGCGGTGTTCTTATGTTTTCCGCACCAATTTCAACATCAACAGTAACGTCAACAAAGTGCCTGCACTGGCCGCCACACCCGGTCCTGGCAAGCCGATAACGGGTGTCAGTACGTAAAACAAGGCGAGGTAAATCAAAATACTGAACACATGAATGCGCAGAACCTGTGCAACTTTGCCCATGGCATAGGCAGCAGCGCGTAACGGCGACCCGGCGAGTTCAAATGTCGCCGCCAACAGCATCAGGGTCAGCAGCGAAGCAGCCTGGGTATATTCAGGGCCGATGATTCCCAAAATCGGGGCTGCCGCAGGGATTGACAGCAATACCAGCAAGAGTCCTGCGGCACCCGCTGCTTTGACCGCACGGAAACCCAGTTCATGGAACCCCTCTGCCTTGCCGTGCAAAATACGCGTCAGATCGGGGAACAGAACTTCACGCAGCATCATGGCCGGTTTGCTCAAAATACTTGAGAAGTCGCGTGCCAACCGGAACATGCCTGCGGCAGCCGGTCCCAACAGACTGCCGGCAAGCAACACGGAAAGATGTTTCGGCAGCAAGTCAATATTGGTCTGCCAGTAAACCACGGCGATGAAATGACGGAACTCCTGGCTGGTTTTACCAATCAACTGCCAATTCCCTCCTTTCCAGACTGGAGCGTCGAGATGCCTGTTGAGTTCAAGGTGGCCGCGAATAAACAACCATGTATTTTCCAGCACGAACGCCGCGGCCCAAATGGCGATAAAAACATGCATGCCGGCATCCATCGTCCATGCGATCGCTACACCGGTGATGCGGATCACCGGGCCGACGGTGTAGAAAACGCCGAGCGCATCAAAGCGGTCATACAGGCGCAAAATGCCGTTGGGCGTGTTGCTGACGGTGGCCAGCATCACCAGGCTGTACAGACCCGCCAGCGCTATCATCTCTGTGTCCCAGTGCAGCAGACCGCCAGCGACAGAAGTTGCTGAAATGCCTAATAAGGTGGCTGCAACAGCAGATGTCAGATCAATCGCCGTGGTGGTACGGAGCAGTTGTTTCAGGCCTTCATCCTCACCATTTTCATGCAGCGGAACACCAAACCGCACTATTGCCTCGTAGGTTCTGAAATTCAGGATGCCCCGCACTGCCAGCACATAGGTGTGTAACAGGATTACCAGTCCAAATTCGGTCGCGGCCAGGGCATTTGCCATCAGTGCAGTTGCTGCCAGGTTGAAAATCGCCCCTATCCCGCGTCCGCGCAAAACCACACCGAAATTCTTCAGTACCCGTCCCGGAACACCTTTTTCCATCAACGGAAAGCCCCCTGCCGGTGGAGTTTCCATAATAATGGCCACGCGAAGATCAACGGATGTTTAAGTTGCCGTGCGCTCGGCTCGATATAAACGCCGGTATGTCGTTCTATTTTCCATAGCAGGTACTGCAGCGGATCATTGAAGGTGAAGGTTGCCTTGAAAAGCCGCAACACAGACAGCAGCTTGCCCAGCACCCGACGCAACCACCAACTGGTCGAAGAGAATTTCCTGGCGATCGCGCTGCTCTGATTACAAAACACATCGTGCTGCGCAGTCGTGCACAGGCTGGTGCCGGTCCCGGCCAGCGACCGGGTAAGCCCGTCATACCAGCCAGGATTAAAGTCGTATAGTAATTCAGCGCGATTGCTGCTTTCTGTGCGCAGCTCACAACGGTAGGTCTGTGACAGACCCCCGGTCCATAGTTCCCGGCTGGTGAATCGGTCTGGCAAGGTCGGCACTACTTGCCTCACGAAATTGGCTGAGGCTGTTTTGAACGCGTTTTCCAGAGCTGTTTTGCTGGCCTCATCACGGCTAAACAGCACTTCACAGGGCTGTGCAAAACGTGCCCAGAAATAGGAATGAAAATCATGCCGCATGGCGTGGCAAAACCTGTCCAGCGTCAGCAGGGCGTATTTTGCGCGCATATCAGCCCTGTCTGGATCGGATTCGGTTGTTTTGGTGTGGATGTGGTACACATTGGGCGGAAGCAAGCGGCACATCCATCCCTGCCAGGCCGAATCAAGCGTTCGGTAATTCTCAACCAGCACATAGAAATCCAGCATGGTGTCGCGCTTGCCGCGTAGCCAGGAGCCGTAGACCACTATGGCCAGTAACGCTGTGCCATGTTGTTGCTTTATTTTATTGAGTAAAGGTTCGAGGCTGGTATCAGCATGCAGTGTAGCCTGGTAGTCATTGTCCATGCTATTTGGGCGCATAAGCCCCCCGGGTCGTGCCAAAGATTGCATAAGTCCTGGCATTTGGGCCTGTTGCGACATCATCTTTGCTCAGCCACGAGCTTAGCGGTCCCTGTGTCAGCCTGACCATCACCGCATAAAGCAGCCGCAGTACAAGGATCATGGAGGTAAAAACGGACCAGAATACGACCGCAACGAAGCCCCATTCGGGTTTGGCGACAAGGATGCTTAGCGACAGCAGGATGAGGTTGGGATTACGTCTTGCGGTGACCAGCCTGAACCAGGCATCGTATGGGCGCCAGGTGAAAATACTACAGTTTCCAAGCAGCGGGAAAACCCCCTCAACAATCCGGCCCACGACGTAAGCGATAATGATCAGCCAGTACATCTGTTGCTGGTCAATACCCATCACCGGTTGAAAATCGAGCAGTGACATACCCCAGTATATGTACCAGAACGGTGGGTGAAACAGGTCAATGCCATGGTCGAACAGGTGGCCAAACTTGCTGGATTTGATGGTTACGCGGGCCAGTTTGCCATCAACGGTATCGAGGAACGTCATTATCCAGCCGGCCAGCAACCCCCAGCCGTATTGTCCTTTCCAAAAGAAATAACAGGCGGCAATCACCAGCAACAGTCCTGCGCTGGTGACCATATTCGGTGTTACGCCGGTATTGGCACACACATGTACCATCCGCTTGGCCGGACGTGGCCAGGCGAACTTGGTGACCAGGTCAGTGATTCCACGGTACGCATTGCCGTACAACTGGTCTTCAAGTTCATTTTTGCGCTGTGTTGAAATGGTTTCCAGCAACGGAGTTGTCGACCTGCGCAGGCTTTCATCAAATGCTGCCATGTCGCCGGGCTGAATCATCTTCAGGCCAGGGGGCAGGGGGCGGTTGTCTTCACGGAAATACGCCAGCACCCCGGGCAGGCGGCAGCTATCGACAAAAGCTGCCGCTGCCGAATGATTATCCGGGTGTGACAACACGGTATCCGGCCGGGCTAAAACACCACGGAGGGTGCGGCTCTCAAACAGGAAATTTCCATTGATCACCAGTATCCGGCTATTCTCCGGTACCTTGTCCAGATCATCCAGCCATTGGATATCGCTTAAATCGCCACTGAGCGTTTTGCTGATTTCCAGCAACTGACGTTGCAGGCGACGGGTGGAATCCAGCCCCCACAGGCGCGTGGAGGAAGTTTCAGAAGTAGCTGCGTAGACGGTCATGTTATATTGCGGCTCACGTCAAAGACGGGAATGGCTGGTCCGCATATTGCACGAAGGCGGACCAGAGAATGGTTAAATTCAATAATATTCATAGGATGATGGCTGAAATTGTTCCAATTCAGAAAGTACGGTTCGTCCTGTCCGGGTTCAGAGCGTATCTGGCTTTGCATCTCGAAGGACCCCCCGTGAGCCATAGCTGTCGCTATGACTCTGAACGTGATTGTCCCACCTGCTTTGCCAGCTACACCCTGATTCCCGAATCCTTCACGCGATATGTGGGCTGGGAGCCTGTCGGACTTAGCATGATCTGCCCGGCAACTGCTCTCTGCGTGGATTATACATTGAGCGGCCATAAAAACAGATGCGCCTGATTCACCTGACCGATCCACATCTCAGTCAACTGGACGGGCTTAAGTACTCAGCCTTACGGGGCAAGCGCTGGTCCGGTTATATCTCGTGGCGTAAGAATCGGCGCAAGCGATACTTGCCGGCTGTGTTGGAAAAATTGACTGCTGCAGTCAAGGCTGAAAATGCTGACCAAATCCTGTTGACCGGGGACCTGGTACAAATCGGCCTGGAAAATGAGATCAGGCAGGCCGCAGAGTGGCTTGTCAGTCTTGGCGCCGCGGAGCGGGTTATGCTGGTGCCGGGTAACCATGATGTATACGCCCGGGGCAGTGCCGCGGCGGTTTATGATTGCTGGGCTGAATATTTGTTTCATGGCGGACTGCCCGGTCACTTTCCGGTGCTGCGAAAACTGGCAAAGCTTAGCCTGATCGGGCTGTCTACCGCCTGTGTCAGCCCCCCATTCATGGCCAGCGGAAACCTCGAGACGGGTCAGCTTGAAGAATTGGCCCGGTTGCTGGAAACCGCTGCCGCTGAGCAACAACTGACCTGTTTGCTGATCCATCACCCGCCATTGCCGCGAATGACCAGGTGGCGCAAGGCTCTTGCCAACGCGCAGGCTTTGCAGGATGTCCTGGAACGCTTTCCGCCGCCGCTGATTTTTCACGGCCACCTGCACCGTAATCGTGAGCAGCAATGGGGTAATACACGTATTTTTTGTACCGCTGCGGCATCCAGTGTCAGTGACGCTTCATACCGTGTGATTGATATTGAAGACGATGGTGAATGTTGGTCCTTGCGCATGGCGCTGAAATCAGTTGTTATTAAAAATACGGGTGAGTTGGGGTTTCTGACGATTGACGAGCAGACCTGGTCAGTGCCCAAACAGATCGGAGGCTCCTGAATCCGTAGTTATCACATTGAAGGAGTACTAGCTCCGGTGGCGAATCGCTGCAATGGCCAGCGCGAGCAGGATGAAGGGCGGTGTGAGGATTACCAGGGCAGGATTCATACCCAATATTCCGGCCAGGTGGCCGCTCAGCTGCTGTACAAGATAGAAACCGATACCGATCAACCCCCCAATCATGACCCGCTGGCCTGCGGACACTGAGCGCACCGACCCGAGCAGGAAAGGCAGCGATAACAAAGCCATCGCCAACAGGCTGGGCAGCAGGCTGACCTGCTGCCAGAGCACAATTTCATAGGCATGGGTATCCAGTTGATTACGCTTGAGGTTGGCGATAGTTTTGACCAGGTCATTGGGCGCCAGCGCCTGTAGCGGCAACATCAGGACAGACGCCTGTTCGGCAGACAGCAGGCCTTTCCACAACAAGCTTTCGTGCCTCATCTCCTGTACTTTCGTTCGCTGTAGTTTGCTATGCACCACTCCGCTTAACAGCCAGTTATCATCACCGGCATAATCTGCACTGGCCGCCTGTATCAATTGCACCAGGCGGCCGCTGGAATCGGTGGCATAGATTTCGATATCAGCCAGCGTGCGGTCAAACTTCACTGCATTGACGCGGATAAAAAAAGAACCGTTGCGGGTCCAGAATGCACCCGTGCTGCCGGGACCTTTTTCGGTGCCCTGCAGGGACTTGCTACGCAGCTGTGCAGATTCTCTTTCAAACCCCGGTACGACAGAAAATTGCAGGATTGTGATAAAGACAGCGAGGAAAACTGCCAGCACTGTTACGGTTTGCGCAATGCGCCGCTTGGACAGGCCGCTGGTACGAATAGCGATCAGCTCCTGATGATTGGCCATAGCACCCAGGCCTAATAGCCCGCCTAACAGCGCAGTGACCGGCAACAGTTCCACAATGCGTTTGGGCGTGGTCAAAAAGACGATCATGATGGCATCCGGCAGGGTGAAATCGCCTCTGCCGACTTGTTCCAGTTCTTCAGCAAGCGCCATGAAGCTGAACAAGGCGAGCAATAGCAACAAAACCGGGAAGATGCCGGCCAGGAACTGTCGCATGATGTAGCGGTCAATCTTCAGCATGATCTTTGCCGACCTTATCCTTGCTGTTCTTCCTGCGGATTACCGGAAAGTATAGCCCGGCAACGACCAGCCCAAGCAATCCCGGTACCCACCAGATAGAGTCGGAGCTGCCCTGTTCCACCCAGCTTCGGCTGACATCCAGCAGGTTGAAATAAACAGCATAAATCCCAATCGCCAATAACATTTTGGCGTAACGTCCCTGGCGCGGGCGGCTGCGGCTCAGCGGGATGGCTGCCAATGCCAGTAACAAGGCAGACAATGGTGTGGACATGCGCCATTGAAATTCCGCCTGGTCTTGCGGCTCCGTAGATCGTTTTAATGCGCCGGTTGGCGCTGATTTGGCCTTGTAGCCCGGTGTTTGCGGAGTCTGTACGGGTAACCATAAGGTAAATGAGCCGAATCGTGCCGAAAAGTCGGTGCCATCCTGAACCTTCTTGAATACCTGTGCATCAATGAGTTTCAGGCTGTGAAACATCGGTCTGGCAAAAGAGCTGAAAACACCCTTCGAGGCCGTAATCACCTGCAGGTCGTCGTCTTTGCGTGTCCGGATAAAGATGCCTTCCAGATCACTGCCGTTTGCAGCAATGTGCTCAATAAAAACCGTACGCTCATTCTCGCTGAATGTATAAAAACGCGACTCCCGAATACGACCTGTTTCTGCAGAGGCTTCGGCAGCCGCCTTAATTTTGTACGATTGTGCATAAGCCCACGGCCGCACCCAAGTCGATAACAATGCAACTACAATGGCGACAACAAGCGACAGACGCATCAGCGGGCGCAGCAGGCGGGCCTCGGAGATGCCCCCTGCGCGCATGGCATAGATTTCTGAGTCGGTGTATAAGCGTCCCAGGCCGGTCATTACTGCCAGGAACAGACTGAGCGGCAGCAATACGTCGAGTGAAATCAGGGATTTGAGAGCAGTTAGTTTTGCGACTTCAGCGGCTTGCAAAAGGCCCGCATCAGCGTCTACCAGAAACCGGCTCAGGCTGAAGGTGATGAAAATAACCATCAGCGCTGTGCAAATAACCAGCAATGGTTGCACAACCTCCCGGATAAGGTAACGGTCAATAATCATATGATCGAGTACAGGTTTTCATTTTTCATTTTCACACCGCACTTGCCAGACCTTGTTATGATCAGGCAGACAGGAGATTGCCCGGGAACGGAGAACCTACTGCGGGATAGCCCTTTTGGCCGGATTTTCCGATTAAACTCGTTAAATATACCCAATATTCACCTCACTTAATCGAAAAAACTGACTCAAAATAGCTTCCCCTCACTACGGCTTCCATTCCCGGACAGTCTCCAAGATACCTTTCAGCAAGAGTTTTGTATGCTAAAAACAGTCCTGCATTGCCAAATTGTACTACTTGCCGTGATGATCCTGCCCTGCGACGCATCATCGCCGGATGACCGCGTCATGGAAACAGTCAGTATCAGCGCAGATGAAGCCTATGAGGATATTCGACCCGGCATCCTGCATTTTAACGGTCATTTCATTATGCAAAGCCACAACTGGCTATTGAAATCCGCGCAGGCAACAGTTTATGGACGTCCTGAAAGACCGGACAAAGTGGTTCTTGAAGGTTCACCGGCGCGCTTCCTGATCAACCACAATCAGGGTGCTGGGCAACACACGGTAGAAGCTACCGCTCCAGTGGTTGAATATCAGCGTTCGACGAATATGCTGAGATTATCAGGCGGTGCCATGCTGAAGCTTGACGGTGAAGTAATCCGGAGCAATGTAATTGAATATAACATCAGCACTGACCGTTATCGGGCCGCGGGTGCTGATGGGGTAATGATTGAAGTGGCGCCGGGAACTGAGTGAATGTCTCAGCGCCGGATTAGCCTATGTCGGCCACTGCGAAACGACATCTACCGCAGCAGCAAAATCGGTCGCGTCATCGACTTCGCACCAACTGAGGCCCTGTATAGGGCAGATACCGGCGATCCCTTCGGAGGCAAGCTGGTCAATGGCTGACAGGTACCAAAGTTTTAGTGCATCTTCCTTGTCCATCATTTCTTCGAG
>ENA-OSCG01000068-OSCG01000068.1-marine-sediment-metagenome-genome-assembly--contig:-NODE-68-length-18616-cov-8.103119_pt1 | contig 18616 bp, 14 predicted proteins | sample MGYA00237880_ERZ529332 | MGnify/ENA primary metagenome ERZ529332 (study PRJEB26373, sample SAMN05710708) | marine sediment metagenome | biome: marine; feature: ocean trench; material: sediment... | reverse complement strand
GGGCTGCTTCACTGGCTACATACCGAAATTCTTTATTTTCTTCCCCGGGAGTCCATGCGTTTCCCTCCAGGATGATTTCGCGTAACTGGTTTCTCAGATGTTTTTGCGACGCCTCCGGCAGCTTATCGAGCTTTTGTGTGCCTGACTGATCGGCATTGACTGCCAGGCTGCTCCGCTGGGTGTGCTCGTCCCTGAGTTCCATAAAGCGCCGGTAATTGTCATCGTTGTATTCCACTTCCTGGCTGCCGGGGTTGGTTTTTGCCGCTGCAGCCCCTGCATCACCGGATTCAGCAGGAGACACCTCAGTCTGCGCAAAAACCAGCGAGTCAAGCAGGAGACACGACAATGCCAGCCATGCTGTAAAAAAGATTTTATGGATCATCAGTCATCAATCTTCCGCACCAGCCGGAAGCCGGTGAAATCGTTGCGGTCCCCATTTTTAAGATCGAGCCGCGCGGGCAACCTGATCTCCTTGCTGCCGGTTATCCATGAACCGCCGCGTGTCATGTGTGAACTGCAGATGCCGCGACCCCAGGCGCTGCCATCCACCGGCGCGTCGAGATAGGACAGGTTCATGCAGTCCGAAGTCCATTCAGAAACATTGCCGACAGTATCATACAAGCCGAATGAATTAGCCCTGAACGAACCTGCCGGAGCGGTTCCCAGGGCCAGTTTATCGCCACATTCCTGGTGTTGCCAGCTGAAACCAGTTTCTGTTCCGGCAATATTGCCATAATGACACAGCTGGGCAGGTTCGCCGCCCTGCCAGTCGCCTGCCTCGCCGGCCCGGGCAAAATACTCCCATTCGCTTTCACTCGGCAGGCGATAGCTGTGGCCGGTTTTTTCACTGATCCAGCGCACGAACTCCTGTGCGTCATGCCACGAAACCATCATGACCGGACGCGTACCCCGGCCCCAGCCATTGTCATCCGGCCGGGAGGTGCAGCCGTTATCATCAAAGCAAGCGTCCCATTCGGCCATCGTGACCTCATGTATGCTGACCGCGAATGGCGCAGTAATGGTCACCTGTCTGCGTGGCTTTTCCATGTTCAGCGACAGCGCTGATGACTCGTCGGAGCCTTGCCAGTAGGTGCCCGCCGGTACCACCATCATGGCTGGGCAGACGCTACAGTCCTGGAAAGACTTGCCCGGGCGTAAGTCCAGATCATCCAGATGTTGCAGGGCGGCAGCGACATTTTCGCCATGGGGAAACGCGCCAATATATGCCTGGAAAGCAGCCTTTGTGTTCAGCTTTGTGGCTGCTTCATAGGCTTTATGGTCATTGGCCCGGTCGTTGAGAAGACGCCGTATCCGGTTCGCTTCTTCAACATGCAAACCGGATGGCCAGGCGCTGATGTAATGATCGAATGATGCGATCGTCCTGTGGCTGCTGGCTGTCTCCCAGGCCTGTCTTTCCAGCCTCTCCCGTTCCAGCCGTTGCCGTTCTTTGCGCGCTTCTTCCTGCTTTATTTCATCGATCCGGATCATCGCTTCGGTTTGATGCAGCCCGTCGGGAAACAACTCCAGGTAATCCTGGTAAGCCGCCACGCTGTCTTCGGCTGCCAGCTCCTGCCAGGCTTTCTTATCGAGGATGTCCAACTGCGTCTGGGCCTGGTTTCGATAGAATGATTTCGGGTAATCGGTAATAAAACGCCGGTAGGCTTCGGTGGTATCGGCCTGCAAAGCGGCCTGCCAGCGGGTGGTTTCTTGCGTGGTCGGTTGTTCTGCACGTTGTCCTTTGGCCGCTGCAGGTGAATGTTCTGTACTGCTGAAGTCCGGCAGCCGGACTTGTTCGTCGACTGATTTATCGGTGAGCAGGAAAATTCCGATCGCCGTCATGGTCAGCAAAAATATCCCAAGCAAAATGCGCGGCAACCATTCCCTGCCTTCCTTCGGGTATGTCTCAGCGGGTCCAGCGCCAGCTACCGAGCGCCGCCAGTCAAGGCTTTTGAAAGATTTCCTCCATTCGCCGACATCCCGCGGCCGGTCTTGCGGATTAATGCGCAGGCCCCGTTCAATGGCATCCCGGAGGCCGCCGTATTGCCCCCCGGGCACAAGCTCTGAAAACGGCTTCAACGGATCCTCGGAACCCCGATCAAGCGCCGCTTGTCGGTCTGCTGCCGAGGCTGGAACAGAGCCGGTGATACAGCGATAAAGCGTTGCTGCAAGCGCATAAATATCGGTCCAGGGCCCGATACTGCCATCGGCATCAGACTGTTCCAGGGCTGCGTAACCAACACTGCCCAGCCTTGCATTAGCCGGCGAACGTCCGCTGGCTGCCGCAGCCACACCAAAGTCCAGCAGCACAGGTCCACTGCTGTCGGCCATGTAAATGTTGGCCGGTTTTATGTCCTGGTGGATGATGCCTTGCGCATGGATAGCCTCCAGAGCTTCCATCAGCGGCAGCAACAAGGCGCGTGCATCAGCGGGGCTGAATGTACCCCCGGATTTCAACAATTGATGCAGCGGCTGTCCCTGGTAATAGGGCATCAGGAAATAGGCGGTCCCATTGGCTTCGAAATAGCGCAATACTTTGACGACATTGGGATGATCCAGTGCCGCAACCAGGCGCGCCTCGGTAAGAAACTGTTGCAGCCCCGTTGCGAACAATTGAGCGGCTGAATCGTTGTTTGGCACGACGATGCCGTCGGACCGTCTGGAAACATGGTTTGAGGGCAGGTATTCCTTCAGTGCAAAGCGTGTACCGATGGCGGGGTCTGTGACCAGGTAGGTTATTCCAAACGAACCAACGCCAAGAATCGCGTTGATCTGCAGGCCATCTACATGGGAGCCGGGTTGGAGGGTTGCAGACTGGTGCATCATTTCGGTTCACCGTGCGTGGTCAACATACTGATACGGAAACGGACATCGCCTAACAGGATTTCATCCTCCGGATCAACAATCATGATCTCGGTGGGCAGGCAGGGAATTCCCCGGATGAAGGTGCCGTTGCTTGACCCCAGATCGGTGATGGTCAGGGATCCGGTATCATTTTCAAGCCGGGCATGGCGGCGGCTGATGGCCGGCGTTTCGATTCTGATATCTGCATCACCGCGCCCGATAACAACATCAATGTGTGCGGTATTTACCACACAAAAACGTTTGAAGCCGGTGCCATCACCCAGCAGACCCTCGATAACAACGATGCCGTCAAAACCGTCGGGCAGGGCATTCACATCTGGTATTCCATCTTCATCAGACAGTTTTGCTGCAGAATTTCGACTGCAGGAACCAGCACCAGAATCCAGTGGCAGCGTGGCTGGCTCCCCGGAAGATGGAGGGCCAGGCAAAGCAACCTGGCGCTTGACGGCTTGCTGTGGGTCATTTTTGGCCAGGCGTGAAAAGAAAACAAATTTAGCCAGCAATACAATCAGGATTGCCGCGCCCGTGATCCATAGCCAATTGGGAATCATATCCAATCGCGCAGCGGAACCATTGCCAGCCGTAACATGAGATGCACCCTGATTTAAAACCGCACCCTTGGGCGAGGCCATTCCGGCATCATTGCTTGGTGCAAGCTGCTCATCCGGACTGGCTATGCGGTCCGCTACAGCAGTGTCTTGTTTGGGTTGCCGGGTTGGCTGGGCTGATTCCCCCTGAGCAGTTTTCCGGCAAATATCACGCTGCAGGCTGATCTGCATTGAATCGAAAATACGGGTCAGATCGTCACCGAAGATAGTAACAGGGCTCTTGTCCACAGCCAGGCTTTGTTTACCCGTAGCCAGATTCAGGCCAACCAGATATCCACAATTGTCTATGATGGGTCCCGTCGTATTTGGCAGAGGCGTATCAGCAGAGACGGTAAATGCGCCGTCTGAATCACTTTTTACGAGCTTGACCGGCACCCACAGCGGTTGGGCGCCTTGCGCCATTTTCTCCGCCGGTGGAAATGCTGACAGGTGAAAAACATGCCCCTGCAGCAGTTTGCTTTGTGACAAAATGATGCCGGGCCTCGCCAGCCTTTCTACCGACAAAACCGCCAGACCATCAGCCAGGGAACGTTTGACTGTCCTGCTGGGCCGTCCGTTGCGGATGACGTCGGTGCCGCCGTCCATGACCACAATCTCATCACCGGCGGCAACAAAATCTGCGGGGACAAGCACCAGGCCATGATTGGAAATCACCACGCCCGTGGTCGGTCTCACATGTGTTGCGGATACCAGTTTAAGCACCAGTACGACGGATTCCGGGACCTCAACCGGTGACGGTGCCCGCGCTGCCGTGATTTGGGCGGCTGCGGATTGGACAGAAAGCAGCGAGACACACAGCAAACGCAGGAGCCGGCTGAAACATCGAACCAGCGTTCGATTGGGTTTGCCCTGCATCAGGGGGAATAAAGTCTGTTGATCAGGTTATCCAGGCAATATTGTCCCGACCTGTTCAGTGCTTGTTCCTCTTTCCCCTGGATCACGTTTTGCAGGAACACCAGGATCGCTGCCATCACCAGTGCCACCAGCGTGGTACTGAAAGCAACTCCCAGCCTTTCGGTAACCTGGTAGAGCATTTCCGGGCTCTCAACATTGGCCCGGTCGCCGGCATAGTTCAACGCCAGCATGATACCGATAACGGTGCCGATAAAGCCGAGGGACGGAATCAGCCAGGTGATGTAGCGAATGATGTTGTAGCGCAGATCCAGTTCATGGATGAACAGCTCAAGGCTCGAGTTCAACAATGAATTGGTCTGATCTACTGACTGGCTGAGGTTAAAGTTGAGCACACATCGCTCAATCAAGCGTGGCAGAAAACAAACATTTCGGTATTTGCTGCTGCGGATCTTCTGGTAAATCGGCGTTATGTCATCGCCTGGACGAAGTACCGTCTCCTCATCGGTTGGAAGGTAATTCCTGGCAAACTGGCTTTCTTCCAGCCGTCCGGCGCGCCAACGCAGGGATAATTCTCCCAGGCCGACAAAAAAAGCCAGCCAGAGGATGTTTTGGACAGTAACAGGCCACGAGGCACGCTTTAGATCCAGCAGAATGGCTGCTGCCTCAGGCGGCAGAATCCGGGCCAGCAAAGCGATGACCAGTACGGCCGAAACCAGGCTGATCAAGAGTGCAATCTGACGAGTCATGGTAATGGGTAATGCTTCATAAGCGGTCTTCTTCAATCTGGCCGGTCAATGGATTGCGCCTCGGTTTTTGTAACGAGGGCGCTGGCTGATCCCATGCTGTAACTGTTTTGCTTCCCTGGCGCAAGGAAAAGTGTTTTTCCCCAAGCCTGACATTGGCGCGCCTTCCGAAGACAGCACTAAGCCGTTGCAGCGGTACTTCACAGTCACCGAAGCGGATCCGGTCGCCAATACACAGCGTAACTCTCAGCACACGTATCCAGCCATCGTTACGATTCAGAAAAGTGCCATTGCTGGATTCAGCGTCCACTACCCACATGCTGCCGTCTTCGGCCAGTTCGAGGCGGGCGTGTTGGCGGGAAGCTGTGGTATGTTCAAGGACGAGGTCACATGAACCTTCCCGCCCGATGGTTTTGACCTTCAAGATATACCTGATCCTGCTGTAAATGCCAGCGGACATAATAACATCACGCATATCCACGGCGGACGGTTTCCAGCGAGTGTTTGCATTTACTGAGCCAGCGCCAGGAAACCACCCGAATTGGCCCTGGCCAGATTTTCCATGAACTCAACCGTGCCTTTGTATTTGAAATAGTCGCCAACGGTGACTGCGTGTATTTCCTTTTTCCGCAGATTGGAAAGCACAATATCCTGCAGCAACGCCCGCGGCGTCAGGTTGCCGTTGAAATCGGGGTTCGGCAAGCCATCGCTGATCAGAATCAGGGCCTCTGCGGGGCTGGCGAAGGCCTCTTTGAACGCACTTTGCAAAGAAGACGCCCCTGCATATTTGCCGGACAATTGGCGCACGAAGCGTAGCGCTTCTGCCCGGCTACTACGGGTCATCTGAGCCAGGCCGCCCGCCTCCGGCCAGCGGTGATAGCGTGGACCGGAGTCGACTTGCTGAAACCCCATGATTGCGAATTCATAGCCGGCTTGCAGTGAAGACAATGCTCTCGCAACCGTCTTCAGGATCAAGGCTTCATGCTCAGCAAGGTAGTTGTTCATATCGATCATGATCAGAAACCGGGTCTTATCGGTCTTCAGACCCAGGAACCTGAATGTGACCAGGTTGTGTCGGGATTCATCGTCCGTTTCCGCCGGTGATGGGGGCGGCGGGGGTGGTTGGTCCTTGCGTGCCTGCAGTTGGGCCGCGACAGTCTTCAGCTCGCTTGAAATGATTTCCTGTTCTGCCTGCAATTCCAGTTGGCGTGTCTGTGCAGCACTGAGCGAAACCTGCATGCTGTTGATGCCGGAATCGGTATCATTTATCAGGGTTTGTGTCTCGCCAAGCAAAGATTCAATGTATTTCAGGTGACCTTCCAGGCGGACTTCTTTCTGATAGTCAGGCATCAGGATGATGGTGATAATAATAAAAGCACCCATTGCGGATGCAAACAAATCCACGGCCGACAAGGAAAATACACCAAAATTTCTCATCCGCGTTCTCATCTTGATACACCCACAAAATCACCATGATTGACCCGCGCCAGTGTCTGCATAAAAAGCACCAGGTTGCGATTGTGCGTGTAGTCGCCAATTGCCACCGTGTGAATTTCCGTTTGCCTGAACTGGTTCAGGTTGCTGATGTTCTGGATGATGTACCCGGGCGGAGAGTTGGGCTCACCATCGCTCAGCAGGATGACGGCTCTTGACGGATATTCCAGTGCTGCCTGCAAAGCGAAATGGGTGGGTGTCGAGCCGACGAATTTACGCGCCAGTGAGCGGGTGAATTCAGCTGCCTCAAGCAGGTTTTTCTCAGTGGCACGCAACAGGCGTCTGTCGATTGGAAAACCCCATAAGACCGGTTGCGGGTTACCGTGGTAACCGATAATGGCAAATTCGTTGCTTTCATCCAGCGGCTCCAGTATTTCCAGTACCGACCGGACCATCAGATCCTCGTACTGGATCATGCTGCCGGACATGTCGATCACGATGACAAAAGACTTCACTTCCGAAGCCAGTCCCAGGATTGAAAACTCAACACCCTCGGTCAATGCACGCGGCTCTGGCTCGGGGGCAATGACCTCAACCGGGTCGGTGGCGGGGCTGGGGAGGTCTGCCAGCCGGCTGTTGATGTCCCGCAGCTGCTGCCTGAGCCTGGAGATCCGTTGTTCGACACCCTGGTTGGAATCGTTCATCCGCTCCAGCTCACTTTGCAGTTTTTGCCGCACGGCCTGCAGGTCCTCAAGCTGGCTGGATGCAAGCCAGCGTTTTTCCATGATGTCCTCGGTCCTGGCAAAGGAATCATCGGGACCGGCGTGGCGGTAATAAGGAAACAGCAGCATAACCAGCAATATGAATGCGCCCAGCGCCGAGGCAAACAAATCGATTGCAGATGTCGAGAAAACAGCAATGTCTCTTTCGGGGATTCTCACAGATTATTATCGCGTGGTCATTGTCAGGTGTTGACAGCAAGGCTGGCGTTTATGTTCAATGCTGTCTTTCGGGGCATAATAAATAATTCTAAAACCATTTGGGCTCATGAGATCAATTTTAAACGAATCACAGCGGTACCGTCATGACAGTGCTCATTAATGAATCGAGCCGCGTGAGGTTGCGCCGCCTGGCGCTTTGCTGCGCGCTGATTGGCAGTTTTTTACCCGGCCTGGTGGGAGCGGCCACTTCGGCAGCACAGATCACGCAGGCGTACTTTGTCCACCAGCAGGCGGGTGAGGCGTTACTCATCAGGATTAGCGCTTTTGAGGCTGAAATTGAAGCCAGTATTTTTGCACCTGAACGGAAACTGCTGTTGTCCTCCGCCATGCCGCAAAGCCGCCTGGTACCGGTTTTCCAGTTTATCGACACGACGGTGACGCCCCGGCAACTGGACATAGAAGTATCTTCCAGCCTCAGCACCGCGAACAGCAAATTTGGCATCGAAGTGACCAGGCTGTCGGTGTGGGATAAGCGCAGCGCTTCTTTGGCACAGGCATACCGGTTGCTTTCCTTCGGTATGCAGTTGAGTACCGTTGATAATGCGCCTGACTGGAGCGTTAAAATCAACAGCCTGATGAATGCCGGGGCCATATTTGGTCAATACGGTATGCAGGAACTGCGTTTGTGGTCCGCGTACCTGGCCGCACACATGGTCTACTATCGCCTGCATGACTACAACCTGGCGCTCGGCCTGAGCCGCGATATCCTGACAGATACCAACGGGTCTCGCTGGCCGGAAATAGAACTTGCCGCGCTGCAATTGCGCAGTGCCGCACTGATTGATCTCAGTAGGTCTGGTGCGCTGCAGACTTCAGTGACCGAGCCGGACCCGATTCAATCAGCCCTCCTTAAGACCGCAGAACGTGCGAATTCCATGGGTTACCACTTCGAAAAAGCACAGGCCATCTGGCAAAGCGCGCTCGAATATGAAAGGCGCTCCCTGTACCCAATGGCCCTGGAGCAATTCCAGCTTGCACTTGAGCTTGCCGATTCTATTGGCGATGACACACTGGCAACCGGTATTCGTGCAAGCATTGTGCAGATACATGCAGGGCAGGGGGATGATTCCGCTGCCAATAAAGCCCTGCAGGAAATCGAAACACAGTTGGCCGCAGAGGGTGGTGGCGATGAACTGGCCTTAAACCTGTTGCAGCAGGGACGTATTTTCATCCGCAACTACCGCTACCTGCAAGCCATTGAAGTGTTGTTGCAGGCACTGCGCTTTGAGAATGACAGTTCGATCCGCCGCCAGCTTAACCTGGAGCTGGCGAAAGCCCATTTTGAAACAGGTCAAAGCCGCGATTCACTGGCCTATTTGCAGGCGGCGGGTATCAGCCCGCAACGGGCATCCACTTATTTTCTGCAAAGTTATCAGGCGGCAGTAGCCAACCCTGCAAGCTTAAAACACACTGTTGAGGCGATGTATCAGCAAGCACAGTCGCTGGCCGGCAAAGGACAGCGCGGCAAGGCTGTCAGTGTCATGGAGAAGCTGATTGATGAGGTCTTATTCCTGCGCCAAGCGTTGCCCGGTGTTCTTGGTGCCTGGTATTGGAAAAGGCATGAGCAATTGCTTGAAACCTATCTCGGTTTGCAGCTGGCGGGCGCATGGCAGGACAATACCACCGGGTTGGAATCACTGTTGGCATTGAGCAAAATGAGACACTCAGAGTCGCCCGGAAACGTTACACCGGATAGTGACCCATTGAGAGCCCTGTTGGCACAGGGTGAAAGTGTTGCAAGCAATAAGAATCCTGCCGCCGGCCTCAATGCCAGGGTTGAGCGCGAACTGAAGGCATTGCGCAGGTCATTCAATGCAGAATACAGATTCTTGTCAAAAGGCGCCTTACGCAAATTCCTGCAGCGGCTTGCCGGTGACCAGGCGCTGTTGACCTACCACCTCACACCATCCGCAGCTTATGTCTGGCTGGGCCGGGACGGTACAGTCCGGCAATATAAGATTTCAAACCCGCAAGAACTCTATGCAGATCTGCAGGAAGCACGTAAAGGCCTGCTGGCAAGCACTGGGTCCTCACCTGGTTTGCTGCCTGCCGGGCTGGGTGTACGATTACTTGGGCCGGTCGCCGATTTGTTGCCAGAGACGGTTTATCTGATTCCATCCGGCCCGCTCATGATGTTTCCCATGGATGCTTTGCAGATAAATGGCCGCTACCTGGCGCAACACCACACGATTATCAACCTGCTGTCTTTTCCGGCCAGCCAAAACCCGGGGATGAGCCTGCAATTTGATCCACCGCAGGAGGTTTTCCTGGCCGGCCACCCACAGGATTTTTCCGCCGGTTTCGCCACCCGGGTGGAAACCTCTGCAGAGATCCAGGCAGTCACCGATATTTTCAGAGGACCTGGATTACACATCATCCAGGCAGGCGCCCTGTTGCCGGATGAGTTCCAGGGCGACCGTTTTGCGAATGCAAACCTGGTGCACCTGTCAATGCCTGCAAACATCAACCTCAGCTACCCGGAACGGTCGTGGCTGGAACTTTCAGAGGCGCAACGCGGCGTTGGGCGGACCCCGTTCAGGCAGGCAGAGATCCAGCACCTTGAATTGAAATCAAAGCTGGTGTTTATCAGTGCGTCGCAAACATTCGGCTGGCCCCGCTCCAGTGTGAGTACGCAAGCGGGGGTTGTTTCGGCTTTCCTGGGCGCGGGTGCCGATGCCGTGATCGCCAGCCTGTGGACCAGGAAAACAGGAGCCGGGGAAACAGGGGCCGGCAATCATCTGGTTACGGGCTTTTACCGCAATTTGCAGGCATCGGGGGATATTGCTGCCGCCCTGGCTGCTGCCAAGCGCGACTACTTGCAGGAAAACCGGGGGCAGAAATCAATAGACTGGGCCAGCTACCAGGTTTTTATTGACTGAGTAGCAGGGCGTTGAAGTTGGCAGTAAAGTTGCGCGGATTGCACATCAGTATTCATTCATTGTTATGCTGGCCGCTGTGACCGGCGAAGGAAAAATATGGACGACTTGAAAGGGAAATTCCCAATGGTGTTGTCGCAAGAATTGATCTGGAGCGACATGGATTCTTTTCAGCACATCAACAATGCTGTCTACCTGCGTTATTTCGAAGATGTTCGAATCGCGTACTTTGAAAAACTTAAGGTCATTGAGCATAAGCATGCGACCCAGATTGGCCCTATCCTAGCATCCACCAGCTGTAATTTTCGTGCCCCTCTGACCTATCCGGACACAATCCAGATTGCCACATCGGTCGAGGAAGTCGGGCGCAAACGTTTCAAAATGAAATACCTTGTATACAGCGAGCGACTCAAGCGATTGGCTGCTGAGGGCGAAGGCTTGATTGTCTATTATGATTATGAACAGGGGCGAAGTTGCGAAATACCTGAAATCATCCTGGCCGCGATAAATGTTCTGCAACGTGACTTTGACTGAGTAAATTGTTATCTCAAGGTGCTGACTGAACCACCATTGCCTCGATTAGCCGCGGCCCGCGGGTAGCCATTGCCTCACTGAACTGCCGGTGAAACTCTTCGGCTGTGGTCGCACGGGTGGCCGGCACACCCATGCCTTTTGAAATTTCCACCCAGTTAATATCCGGTCTCGAAAGGTCGAACATCGACAGTGTTTTTGGCGTTGGCTGCCCGGCGCCCACACGCGCCAATTCAATATTGAGGATGGCGTAACTGCGGTTATTCATGATCACCACGGTGACATCCGTGTCTTCCCGGGCCATGGACCACAGCGCCTGGACGGTGTACATGGCACTGCCGTCTGCCTGCAGGGCGATGACTTTTCGATCCGGGCAGGCGAGTGCCGCACCCAGGCTCAGGGGCAAGCCCTGGCCGATCGCACCACCGGTAATGGTCATCCACTCATGCGGGGGTGCGTTCTCGGTTGCCGGGAACATCGGCAGGCCACAGGTCGCAGCTTCGTCCGAGACAATGGCGTGGTCGGGCATCAACTGTGTCACGCTTTGCGCTATCGCCAGCGGTGTCAATGTGCCGCTTGGTGGAGGTGCCTCGGGTGCACGCCGGGCAGTTTCCCCTGCCTCACTCGCGCCCAGTTTCGCCGCCACTGCCTGCAGCGCAGCAGCAGCGTCCTGGTGTATCTCTACCAGCGTGACCAGCTCGCAATCATCGGCAGTCAACCGGCTTTTCTTGCCGGGATAGGCAAAAAACGAAACCGGTGCTGCAGCACCCACCAGCACGAGTTGCTGGTAGCCGCTCAGGACCTCCTCGGCTTGTTCAGCAAAATAAGGTAAGCGCTTAACCGGCACACGCCCGGCACCACGCTGCACCCGGGCAGGGAATGTTTCACACAAAATGTGCGCGCCGGTAGCCCTGGCGATGCGGCCTGCGGCAGCCAGGCTTTCCTCACGTAAAGCACGGCCACCGAGAAAAAGCGCTGTTGTTTTGCCATTGGCCAGGACCCTGGCCAGCGCGGAAATGGTTTCAGTCGACACCCCCTCCATTGATGGCGCTGTAAGGGCAGGTGCCTTTTTCGAAGACGTTTCCCAGGCATGATTGGCCGGGGCCACCAGGGTTGCAATCTTACCCCAGCCTTGCATGGAAACCTGCACTGCCTGCGCACCGCAAACAGCCAGGTCATCAGCCGATGATGACACCGCCACCCATTCGGAACAGAGTTTGGCGTGTGCGGGCACGTCGGAAGTCAGCGGTGCGTCATATTGCAAATGATACGTAGCATGGTCACCGACGATGTTGACCAGCGGTACATGCGCCCGTTTGGCATTGTGCTGATTGGCCATACTGTTGGAAAAGCCTGATCCGACATGCAAAAGTGTCAATGCAGGCTTATCGGTCATCCGTGCGTAGCCATCTGCAGCACCGGCAACGACACCTTCGAACAGGCACAGCACAGCGCGCATTTTTTCATTGTTGCCAATGGCTGAAACCAGTTGCATTTCAGATGTTCCCGGGTTGGCAAAGCAGATTTCAACACCACTTTCAACCAGGGTCTCAAGCAGTCTTTCCGCGCCGTTCATGACGGCGAATCTGTTTGGCTGGCAAAAATCTTGCCCGGATTGAGAATGCCTTTTGGATCGAGCGCCTGTTTAACGGTTTTCATCAGCGCAATTTCCGCTGTACTACGCGAGTGCTTCAGGTAATCGCGTTTGTCCAGACCGATGCCGTGTTCAGCAGATATCACGCCCTGACGGCGGCCCAGAGCCTCATAAATAATGGCTTCCACCGCATGCACTTCATCTGGTTCGTGGCTGCCGACGGTCAGGACAAGGTGGATATTGCCGTCACCGAGGTGGCCAAAAACCACCATGCGTGAATCCGGCCAGCGCTCGCTCAGTTGCGCGCGGACTTCGTCAACGTAGCCATCCATTTGCTCGATACCGAGGCTGATATCGAATACCAGTGGCGGAGACAGCGCTTTGTTCAAACCTTCAATATCATCACGGATGGCCCACAGGTCCTGGCGTTGCTGTTTGCTTTGCGCGATAACCGCATCGACAATCAGCTCTGCTTCAAACGCTTCTTCCAATGCGCCTTCAAATCGGTCCTTATCTGATTTCTCATGACCGCCGGTAGATTCCAGTAACACATAAAAGGGATGTGACGGCTGCAGTGGCTGGCCGTGTTGGCCGCCTTCAGCAACGAGCAAGCGGTAGAAATCATTCCACATGACTTCGAACGCGCTGAGCGTGCCACCCAGGGCTGCGTCCATAGCGGACAGGAAACGTCCGAGCAGAGCATAATGATCAACAGCGACCAGGGCAGTGTTGCACGAGCGCGGCATAGGTCGCAGACGCAGTACCGCCCGGGTAACGATACCGAGGGTGCCTTCAGAGCCGATAAACAGCTGTTTCAGGTCATATCCGGTGTTGTTCTTGATGACACAATTGAGTGATGAAATGATCGTGCCATCGGCCAGCACAGCCTCGACACCCAGTACTTGCTCACGCATCATGCCATAGCGAATAACACTGTTGCCGCCTGCATTGGTGGCAATATTGCCACCGATTGTGCAGCTGCCCCGTGCCCCCAGATCCAGTGGAAATAACAGGCCGGCGTGTTCTGCGATTTCATGAATCCTCTGCAATGGCACACCGGCTTCGACCGTTATCGTGCGGTTGACAGTGTCCACCGGCTCAGTTCCCTTCATACGCTCCAGGGAAAGCACAATATCTTCTTTGCCGGCCCTGGCACCACCCACCAAACCGGTCAGGCCACCGTGGGTAACAACACTCTGGCCCGCCGCGTGGCACAACTTCAACACTTCCGACACTTCCCGGGTGCTTGCCGGTCGGATAATGGCTTTGGCCTGGCAGCCGCCCATTGGGGGCCAGAAGTCCGACCGGCTGGTGACATCTTCACCCAGCAATATACCACTGGACCCCACAACCTCTTCGATCTTTTTAATTAGTATATCCATATTTATTATCAGTATGTTACTTCTTTATCTTGAGAATTAAGTTTAATATATTGTCAACGCGCTTACCGTACGGTGGTGCAAGAAATTTCAAGGCACTGAAACCGGCCTGGTAGAAAACCGGGCGCAGCTTCGAAAACGTCACGAAGCCTTCATAACCATGATAGTGCCCCATGCCGCTGGCGCCGACACCACCAAATGGAAGATCATGCTGACCGGGGTGGAGCAGGGCATCGTTGACACAAACACCGCCCGACATTACCCGCTCAAGATAAAATTGTTGCAATTCATTGTCATTGGTAAATGGATAGAATGCCAGTGGCCGGTCACGCCTGTTGATGTACGCCGTTACTTCCTGATGATCTGTGTACGGAATGACGGGCATGATTGGGCCGAATATTTCCCGTTGCAGCACGATCATGTCTTCAGAAGGGTTTAAGACCAGGTATAACGGGAATTTCCGCGAAACAGGATCTGGTTCCTGCCCCTTTGACAGATTCACCAGTGTTGCGCCACGCCGCTCAGCATCGGCCAGGCTGTCTGCCAGCCGGTTAAAGGACCTCTGGTCGATGATCGCGGTATAGTCCGGGCTATTGATATCCGGGCAGTGCGCATGGACCCATGCCTTCGCAGCCTCGACAAATTCAGTAACCCGGTCTTCCGGAACAAAAATATAGTCCACATTCACGCACACCTGGCCGGCGTTAAACTGCTTGGCGAACATAATCCGTTCCACGGCTTTTTGCAGCGGGTAGTCGGGGGCGATAACCGCCGGTGACTTGCCACCCAGCTCCAGCGTAACCGGGGTCAGGTTTTTAGCAGCGGCAGCCATGACGGCCCTGCCGGTGGCAGCGGAGCCAGTAAACAGCAGGTGGTCAAAGGGCAGTTGGGAAAACTGGGTGCCGACGTTGCCGGTCTCCTCGAAAAAGACAAGTTTCTCCACGGGAAAGTAATCCGGCACGAGTTTGATTAGCAAGCGGGTCAGATGACGGGAGTTTTCTGACATCTTGACCATGGCACGGTTGCCGGCAGCAAATATACAGGTCAGCGGTGCAAAGCCCAGTTGCAGCGGGAAGTTCCATGGCACGATCACACCCACCACTCCGAGTGGCTGCGGGATTACCCGGTTCCTGGCACCAGGATACATGGTGAAATCTATTTCACGACGCTGGGTCTTCATCCAGCGCTTCAGGTGCCTGATGGCGAAGCCGATGCCGTCGAGCACCAGGATAATTTCCGCCAGCAGCGTTTCGTGGCGGCAGCGGTTACCATAATCTCTGTTGATTGCTGCAATCAAGATATCGCTGTTGTCACTGATCATACGTTTTAAACTACGCAGATCTGCTTTGCGTTGTTGGTAATCCGGATTAGGCTCAGCCAGATACCCCTCGCGCTGCCGTTGCAGGCAATCAGTCAGTTCAGCCCTGCTTGTTTCCTGGTGATTACCCAGCGGGTCTTTAAGTACCGTATTCATTGCGTGGTCTTCCGAGGAGGGCATATGCCTGGGTCATTATATTACTGACTGCTCAATGCAGCAAAGCGGCCAGCTCGGGGTTGGTGAATGACGACGTCGGCTATCGGGCAAATAAAAAAGTCGCCTCGCTCACAACCTGCACCAAGGGGGGGGGAAGTAATGCAGGCCGCTCGCCAAGGCGACAGCATAGCATTGCACACACCGACTAATCTTTTATTGATCCAGATCAATCAAAGCAACCAATTATTTTTTGTGTCTGAAGATGCGATGGCTGCAGCGACGCAGGCTGGCATTGAAGTATAATCACACCCTTCAATTCAGATAATACCCATGCCGCTAATAACCCTTAAAAATCTCAGCCTGAGTTTTGGCTCAGCGCCCTTACTGGATGCTGTTAACTTTCAAATTGACGTCAATGAAAGAGTCTGTTTACTCGGCCGCAACGGTGCGGGTAAATCGACGCTGTTAAAACTCATCAATGGGGAGATCCAGGCAGATGAAGGCAGTATCAATGTGCTGGCCGGCATCAAGGTAGCCAAACTCAGCCAGGAAGTGCCGGCAGATATCGATGGCACGGTCAACGAGGTTGTGGCCGATGGTTTGGACAAAGCCGGCAAGCTGTTGCAGCGCTACTACCATTTGCTCCATGAACTCAGCCTGGACGCGGGTGAGAAGGTGCTTAAACAGCTGGGTGATTGTCAGCATCAACTTGAGGCTGAAGGTGGCTGGGAAATTTCACAACGGTTGGAAAACATCATTTCAAAGCTGCAACTCGATGGCAGTATCGATTTCAATGCCTTGTCAGGTGGCTTGAAGCGGCGCGTGTTGCTGGCCCGGGCACTGGTCAACCAGCCCGACCTGCTATTGCTCGATGAACCCACCAATCACCTGGATATTGAATCCATCATCTGGCTGGAGAAATTCCTGCTGGCTTGGAAGGGTAGCTTGCTGTTTATCAGCCATGACCGGGTTTTCCTGCAAAAACTGGTTACCCGGATTGTTGAAATTGACCGTGGTCGCCTGACTGACTGGCCGGGAGATTATCCGACCTATGTCAGTCGTAAACAAAAAGCGCTGGAAGATGAAGAAAAAGAAAACGCGCTGTTTGACAAGAGACTGGCGCAGGAAGAAGTCTGGATACGGCAGGGCATCAAAGCCCGTCGCACCCGCAATGAAGGCCGGGTTCGGGCCTTAGAGGCCTTGCGCCGTGAAAGAACGGCAAGACGCAATGTTTCCGGCAGTGCAAAAGTGCAAATACAGGCAGCAGACAGGTCCGGGAAAATCGTGCTGGAAGCAGAAAATATCAGCTACGCCTGGGATGCTGATTCAGCTCAGCCTAAGCCGGTGCTGCAGGGCTTTAGCACCACCATTATGCGCGGCGATAAAGTCGGTATCATCGGCCCCAACGGGGCAGGGAAGACAACACTGATACGCTTGCTGCTGGGTGATATCCAGCCCCAATCCGGTACGGTAAGAGCAGGCACCAAATTAGAAGTCGCTTACTTCGACCAGCACCGTGCGGTACTGGAAGAAGAAAAAACCGTGCAGGACAATATTGCCGATGGCAGTGATATGGTTAACATCAACGGTAAAGACCGGCATGTTATTTCTTATTTGCGGGACTTTCTGTTTGCCCCTGATCGAGTCAGGCAACCCGTCAAAGCCCTGTCCGGCGGAGAGCGCAACCGGCTGTTGCTGGCACGTCTGTTCAGCCGTCCTTCAAATGTACTGGTGCTCGATGAGCCGACTAACGATTTGGACTCCGATACGCTGGACTTGCTCGAAGAATGCCTGACCGAGTATCCGGGAACCGTGCTGCTGATTTCACATGATCGTGCCTTCCTTGACCATGTGGTCACCTCCACCATCGTTTTTGAAGGTGATGGTGAAGTGAATGAATACATCGGTGGTTACGAAGACTGGTTGCGACAGACCCGTCCGCTTGCTGCGGCTAAGCAAAAGACCAGATCAGGTAATTCCGGCAAACGGGGGGCAAGCTCAGGCAATGTGCCGGGGAAAGCCGCCAATACTTTGAGCCATAGCGAACGTCAGGAATTGGGCAGGTTACCCGCCAGGCTGGAAAAACTGGAACAGCAGCAAGGGCAACTGCACCAACGCATGGCAGAAGCCGATTTTTATCAGCAGGAAAAGTCCGACATCGTCAGGGTTCAACGAAAACTGGCAGGGCTTGAGGCGGAATTGGAAGCGGTTTTTATGCGTTGGGAGAAACTGGAAGAAAGGGCCTGAGTAGCGCGTACGACTAAACTTTCCACGCCACTTGGGAGGGAATTCCGAGACAACCACGATGGTGCCTTCCCTGGCAATCCGGTGAAATACCTACAAACAATCGAGCTTGTGCCGACAGACAGGCCGTTGACAATTACAATGGCTTTATTAAAAGAAGCTTCCCATCGGCTGTATCGACTTGCCCCAAAGAGAATGTCTTTTTACCAACGCAGGTGTAACCCACACGAGAAAACATACTGTCAAGTGATCTGGGAATGATGATTTCATCTGCGTGCTCCTCATTAAATGCCTCTTTGAGTTCGAACTTGCTTCCGTCATCTGCCTCGTAATAAGTAATTTTGTGCGATTCGGAGTAACTCACACCGGAAAGCACCACATTGTTCCCCTTGTCTGAGTCCATAGGGCATGGGAGGCTGTCGCTCTCGTATGCGTCGCAGGTGGCTATGAATGATGGTCTGCCGTCATCAAAGCTTGTTAACGTGAGCCCCAACATTTTACCGACTTCGGGCCGTGGCATTTCAGTACCGTCGTCACTTACACTGAAAGACTGAGAACAGTTGTAGGCGACAACCTTTCCAATGGTTTTTGGTTCAGGCGGCACGACCTCAGAGTCGCATGAGAACAGAAATAGAACCAATAGTAAGCTGACCGTTTTCTTCACTTTTAGACAAACTGTGCTTCTGAAAGTTATTGAGAAGAATAGCATTACTTTACGCCCTTTGCGCCTTTGCGGCGGTTCAAAAGGCCAACCGAAAGGCCAAGACACCCATGCGGCAAAAGCCAAGACACCCATGCGGAGCAGACCCTCTCACAGGCTTTTATTTCGAACACCGACGCCAGTGGATTGCCACAGAAGCGAGCACAGAAGCGAGGACACCCAAGACTTTAGATACGAAAGGTCGTGGGTGTCCTGACTTTTTTTTCGGTGGGTGTCCTGACTTTTTTTACTGTCGAAGTTATACCTTTTACTGAACTCAAAACTGGAAACGTACGCCATCGATCTGGTCGGCTT
>ENA-OSCG01000067-OSCG01000067.1-marine-sediment-metagenome-genome-assembly--contig:-NODE-67-length-18659-cov-9.325091_pt1 | contig 18659 bp, 16 predicted proteins | sample MGYA00237880_ERZ529332 | MGnify/ENA primary metagenome ERZ529332 (study PRJEB26373, sample SAMN05710708) | marine sediment metagenome | biome: marine; feature: ocean trench; material: sediment... | reverse complement strand
CGGCCACGGCGCGATGGCCGATAAACCGCACATTTTGCCCTCCAGCGCCAAAACTTACCTTGTGGGAGGCGCTGTCCGCGATGCTTTGCTGGGCCTTAAAGTTGTAGAAAGCGACTGGGTTGTGGTTGGCAGCAGGCCGGAGGAAATGCTGGCTGGTGGCTTCAAACAGGTAGGTGCTTTTTTCCCGGTTTTCCTGCATCCCGAAAACGGCGAGGAGTATGCGCTGGCGCGTACGGAGAAAAAACAAGGCCACGGTTACCATGGTTTCGATGTGGATTTCCATCCCGGTGTCACGCTGGAAGAGGATCTTGCCCGCCGCGACCTGACCATCAATGCCATGGCCCGGGACCAACAGGGCGGCCTGGTTGATCCCTTCGGTGGCCAGCAGGATCTGCAGCAAAAGGTTCTGCGACATGTTTCCGGTGCATTCGCGGAGGATCCACTGAGAGTTTTGCGGGTGGCGCGCTTTGCCGCACGTTTTGCCAGCCTGGGATTTCGTATACATGAATCAACGCTGGCATTGATGCAGGAGATCACCCGTTCGGGTGAACTTCAATACCTGGCTGCCGAACGTATCTGGCGGGAAATTGAACGTGCGATGATGACCGACAGCCCCTCTGAATTCGTCAGCGTTTTGCGTGCATGCGGCGCCCTGGAAAAATTGCTGCCGGAAGTGAATGTTCTTTTCGGCATACCCCAGCCGCAAAAATATCATCCTGAGATCGATACCGGTGTGCACTTGCTGATGGCGCTGGACCAGGCGGCCAGATTGAGCAAGGGATCTGCAAGCGTGGTCTTTGCCGTGTTGTTGCATGATCTCGGCAAAGGTATAACGCCGCAGCATAAGCTGCCTTCACATAATGGCCATGAAGCCGCCGGTGTAGCTCTGGTCGATGCGGTCTGTGAGCGGTTTAAGGTGCCGCGTAAAGTGCATGACCTGGCCCGCAAAGTCTGTGCAGGACACCTGGATTGTCACCGGATTCTTGCCGCCCGGCCGGCGACCGTGATGCGCTTGCTGGAAAAACTGGATGGTTTCCGCCAACCGGGACTGTTGCCGGATTTTGTGCTTGCCTGTGAAGCCGATTACCGTGGCCGTAAAGGCCTGCAGGATCGCCCCTATCCGCAGGGCGGATTCCTGCAGCGTGCCTATGGGGTTGCAGCAGCCATACAAGCCAGGGATCTTGACCTGCAGGGTGCCAGCGGGCCGCAGGTGGGCAAGCGATTGCGCGCAGCACGTATTCAGGCCATCGCAAAATTGGCCGGCCAGAGCCTGTAGCACGAGTCTGCAAGCGTAAATCCAGCAAAGCCCTCACTCAGATTTTCAGACAAACCTCTCACTCTATCTCTTCAGACTCATTTATGGATTGGAATATACTGAGCACTATCAGGACATTCATGGTGCCGGTAACTTTATGCGTAGTGCGACGCTGAAGGCACTGGCTATTCACGCGGCCGACGAGGCCAGCAGCTATTTCTTTCGCCAGGCCCCGCTGGCGTCACGAATGTAATTGCCCCTGAGTGTTTTCTCAATAGCCTTATTGCCACCGACTATTTCGACTTCCGCAAGACTGGTTCCTTGCCCTGCAGCAATTTTCTGATAACCGGCCTTGCGTTTGGCGTTCACCTCATTGACAAGTTCCGTGATATCTGCAGGTATATCCTGTCGCACCAGGCCGATATAGCCATTCGCCTGTTCACCTATCAGGCCGTCGGCCTTGGGTTGTGTCAAAGCGCTGGCCACGGCGACAGAAACCGTCATCATGCTGATAAGAAGCGCAAGTAACACACTGGTAATCCATTTGTTCCGTTTCATCGTCATGCTTCCACTTATTTCATTCTTCCCATTCCACCGCATCCCGTTTCCCGGCAGCATCAGAAATTATCGTCTTCAAGCAGTTCTTCGACCTGCCTTTCAACCCTGATCAGGATTTCGTGTTTGATATTGATGTTCATATTGATTTCAATTGGCTTGTCTGGTGCTTCAACCTTGATGGTTGGTGTACACGCCGTAGCAAAGAAAAGCAAAGCCACCAGAACTAATAATCGACTCATTGTGTCACCACCGATTTTATACCTTCATTATTCACTTTAATATTTCTCACTGAATACTACCTGAACATTATGCACCCTGGTTGACTATTTGTTCCTGATTTGCTTCAGAATTGCTTCCTCAAAGTTTCCGGAAATGAATAAAGCATCGAAAAGCTCTGGAAGTAATCCACTGATATTCAGGGTAAACACCAGGGGGTACCCTTCATACAGATCGGGATTCTTGCCTTCAAGATGAATGGCAATCTGGTAATTACCATCGGATTGGTAATTCATCGTCCCGGAAAGGCGCTGGTATTGAAAATTCTCCAGAGCCAGCAAACCGATATTGCCACTCATCACCCCTTCTTGTGCATATGCCAGGCTGCCGGGGCCGTCTGCCGAAAACCTGGCATCTTTTATATACAGGCCATGCCGATCACTGCCGAAAGGCAAAGTAATTTGCAATGTACCAGTACCTTCCAAACCATCGACGTCAGCGAATTCAAGTAAGCGGCCGAGGTCAATGCCGCTCAACTCAACCTCAGAGTGTTGAACCTTGCCTTGCAAAAATCGCAAGTTTGCAAGCTTTAACGTGCCGTCAAACAGGCCTGCCTTCAGGTTCTCAAGTCCGAAATGACTGACACCGTCAATATCCAGATCCGCGGTTATTTGAGACAGTTCAAGATCACCAGCCAGCTCAAGGGATTCAATTGAGAGCGGGCCGTTTACAGACAGCGTGTTGCCGTAACTGGCATCAAGTGAGAAATTGATCCCAAGGGCTTTGCTTTGCGCCATTGACAGGTCAATGCCAGTTCCTCTGAGAACCATATTGGCCGTGATTCCTTGGTCTAAAGTAAGCTTGCCCTGGACGTCAACGTAGCCACCGGCCCACATGATTGAGTCGGGTGCGTATAAATGGGCTATGTGTAGCAAACTGTCCAGCTGCTTTATGTTGATCCTGGTAATGGGCAACAAAATGTCCCACCGTTCCGTTTGTACGTTGCCTTCAAATTCAAAGGGTATTGATGGGCCGGAATCAAGCTCAATTGTGCCCAGACCACGTGTATCTGCATTGCTAAGAATTGTGTAGGCAATATCGAAGTCAAAACCTGACCACGGTTCGCCATCGATATCAGCTGCAAATCCATGGGTTCTGGTGGTCAACTTCCCAGTCATGTTCAGCAAATCCAGGTCCTTCCAGCTAATGTCTATCCGGTCTGCTGAGGCACTCAGGGGTGTGATGCGGCCATTCAGGAATGAGCCGTCCCCGGTAGTGATTAGACGGCCTTTTTGTGCAGATAACTCTGTTGTGATAAGCAGTTCGTCCGCCACTATTTTGGTTGAGGGCGGGGATTCCCCGTCGACCAAACGGATCACCGGACTGGCAAGGTTCAGCACCCCGGTATATACAAATTCGAGCTGCGGCTCTGGCTCTGACATTGACAGGTTGAAATCAAGGCTGCCGTTCATCGCATAGTGATCTGTGTTCAAGTCCAAACGGCCCTGCTCTGCCTGCAGCATTAATTCCAGGTTCTTGAACTGAAGCCCGAATTCATTTACCTGCTCGAAATTAAACATTTGATTGCTGAGCCGGAATTTAGCACTGGTTGAAAGCGTCAGCGCGTCAGCGCGTAGGATTAAGTCCCCGGATACGTAGGCAAAGGGCGCATCTTCTTCCCAACTGACCGTTACCAGCCCCTTCGCCGTGGCTGAATTCAGTCTGGAAATTTCTGCAACCTCAAATTGAAAATCACTCAATCGCAGGCTGACAGCCCTCTTTGTAGCTCCTTCGTTTTGCAAGCCTGAAAAAATGTCTGAAAGCAGGCGGGTATTTTCACTTGTCCTGGCCTGATACTTAACCTCTGCGGGTCTCGGCAAGACTACGACAAGCTTTTCGCCTTCACGACTCACTTGCAAATCGACATTAATATTCAGGACTTCATCATCAGACATTACTTGCAGCGTTTCGGTAGACAAATAAATCTGCTTAATAGCCTGTTGTTTTTGACCGGCAAAATCTGCCCTCAAGTTCAGTTTTCCCGACACCCGGGTCAATAAGCCGGCTGTACTTTGAGCCACTACCGAATTCAGCCATTCCTGGTCCGCCAACTCCGTATCAATCGCAACTTCCAGCCGGGTGACCGTATTGAGTGCATGACGTTTCTGCTCAAACTGAAGGGACAACCACGCAGGTGAGTTATCGACCGCATTTAAATAAAGGGCGCCAACAATGGATTCGGGAACCACATTTACTTCCACCCGACCGCTTATCCCTGCAACCCCGTCCAGCCTTACACCGCTAGTGAGCCTGAACCCTTCTGCACTCGGTTCCAGTTTGATGCTCTGAAAATCCAGCCCCAAAGGCTCAGCCGACCCCAGGTGTACAAGCAGTCGCAATTGATTGACTGACAGTTCCGGTAGTTTTTCGGTGATCTGTATGATTGGCAGCGACAGTTCATCGAGTATGTGTGCTTGGCTGTGATGTGCACCTGGTCTAACGTAGATTTCGAGCAAGAGTGAGTCAATTTCTCCACGCAAGCCCTGATAGCCGATAAGCACATCAGCGGCAGAAAGCGTGATGTCAGCAGCCAGGGCCTCACCGTTTACACGTAACGCCTTGATGTTGATGCCTGTAACACCCGGATAATTGATTTCCGCATGTTCCAGTTGAAATCCTGTTGGCAATTGTCTGGCGAGAAAATAGGGGAACCACAGTGGCGTGGCGGCATAAATGCCGGCGAATACAATCAACAGGCCTAAAAATAATTTAACTACGGACACTATCATTAGAGCCTGTAGCGTAAGTCTGCAAGCGTAAATCCAGCAAAGCCTTCACTCAGATTCTCAGACAAGCCCCGGCTCAGGGCCATCACCTGGAAACGTTCGCCCATTTCATCGGGCGAGGTCAGCTTGCGTACTTCGATATTCTTCAATACCCGGTCTTTTTCAGACAATAGTTGAAAACTGTCTATCACTTCTTCAAGGCCGCAGCCCAGCAAAAACATCGCCTGGCTCGTATAGCCGCTGACGGCAAGGCCACAGCGGTCTGCAGCCTCTGCCAGGGCGGTAAAATCTACCGATGCGGAGATGTCGGTCAATCCCGGCCACACAAAAGGATCATCGTGGGCGCGGTGCCGGTAGTGGCAGATCAGCGTACCGTTGTGGTGCTCCGGCCGGTAGTACTGATGACGTGGGTAGCCATAGTCGATGAACAGTGCTGCGCCTTTTTGCAGGCTTGCAGTAACGGTCTGCAACCAGGCGGGCAGGCTGGTGTTGATTTCTGACTGATAGCCATCCGCTGGCGGGCTGTCAAGACCAGCCAGCACCGCCTGAACCTGCTCCTGCATGGCCTGGGGGCAAGGGGCTTGATGCCAGTCAAAACCATCCGCTCCATCTGCCACGCGTAATTGCATAATGCCTTCGTGATGGCAGCAAAACCGTTCAACAACCAATGCGTCTAAAACTTCATTGGCAATGAAAACACCCTGCCAGCCGGTTGCGGGTGGCTGGTCGAGCCAGCTGATCCTGTCCATCCATTGTGGCACGCTGCGCTGCAGGGTCTCCCGCTGCACCTGGCGCAGATGTGCGCTGCGTTCCAGTATCCGGTAACGCGTGGGAGCGTGATTATCCTGTAATGCCTTGAGCAGATCGGCTGCCAGTACACCGCTGCCGGCACCGGCCTCGATAATTTCATACCGGCCCAGTTCATTACCGATCTGTTCAACCTGTTTTGCCAGGCAGCGAGCAAACACGTCGCCAAGCTGTGGCGCGGTAACAAAGTCGCCGCCAGCGCCAAATTTTTGTAAACCCGCACTGTAGTAACCAAGTCCGGGTTCATACAGGGCGAGTTCCATGTAGTGTGAAAATGGGATGGAGCCTTTCAGCCTGATTTTTGCGCGGATGACCGAGGCCAGGTTTTCACTCAGACACTTGAGCTCTGCCGGCGGTTGGGGCAGGATGACGCGGGAAGTTGCGCAGTTCATAGGCGGGTAGTTTCAGTGAGTGATACAACAAAGTCCAGAACGAAGTATGCATTGGTTACAGGTGCTGCACGCCGTATCGGTGCCTGTATCGCAGAGGCTTTGCACCAGCGCGGCTGCAATGTGTTCCTGCATTACCACCGCAGCGGCGATGCGGTTTCCAGGCTGGCCGAAAAACTGAACGCACGGCGGACTGACAGTGCGACCATTGTTCAGGCTGATCTCGGTGCTGACGACGACATTGAGCATCTGGCTGCCCATGTCAGAGCGCATACGGAACAACTGGACCTGCTGGTCAACAATGCATCCCGGTTTTTCCCTACCGGCGTCGGCTCAACCACGCCATCGCAATGGGATGAGCTGATGGGCAGCAATCTGCGCGGCGCTTACTTTCTGACCCAGGCATTATTGCCGGCACTGGCCAGCGCCGGCGGCAGCGTGGTCAACCTGCTGGATATACATGCAAGCAGGCCCATGCGCGGTCACGCCGTGTATTGCATGGCCAAGGCCGGCTTGCAGATGATGACGCTGGCATTGGCGAAAGATCTCGGCCCGCAAATACGTGTTAATGGCGTGGCGCCCGGAGCCATCCTGTGGTCCGAGCAGGATTCCGGCAGTCAGGATCAGCAGGGAATCCGCCAGAGAATATTAAAAAAAACCGTCATGGGCCGGGCCGGGGAACCGCAGGATATTGCCTCGGCGGTGGTCTATCTCGGGCTGGATGCAGCGTATGTGACCGGCCAGGTGCTGGCAGTTGACGGTGGCCGGAGTTTGAATATCTGAACATCCATCATTGCCGGCTCAGAGTGGTTTCAGGCTTGCATCGCTGAGTCCGGAAGAATCCCAGATATCGGCCATGCTGCGCCGTTCGGTGGGGTGGATAAGTTCCGGGTCGAGATCGACCAGTGGCTTGAGTACGTGTGCAAACCTGACGATTTCAGCGCGCGGTATTTCCAGCACCGGGGACCGCAATACCAGGTCGTCATATAACAGGATATCGATATCCAGTGAGCGATCAGAGAACTTGGGCACACCCCGCTTGCGGCCATAGCGATCCTCAAGATCACGCAAATACTGGCGCAATTCCAACGGGCTCATGCCGGTTTCAATCCGCGCAACCAGGTTGATGAAATCATTGCCGTCAAAACCCACGGCAGTGCTTGAATAAATTGGTGATAACTCGATACTTTCGAATTGTTTGCCCAATTCGTCGATGGCAGCCCGGATATGGGTCGGTGCATTGACGTTGGAACCCAGACCCAGCCAGGCGGTGCTCATTGCCGGTCAGTTCCTTTTTCCCCCGTGCTGTGGTTTAAGACGCCCCTCTCAATAATGACGCCGACCGCACTGGAACCGCGCACTGCACCCGGTTTACTGAGCTTCAAACGTACCCAACTGACCGGAAATTCTTCCAGCACAATAGCTGCGCAATGCTCTGCCAGTGCTTCGACAAGTTGAAATTCACTGCCTTCTACGAACTGGATAAGACGCTTTGAAACCGCTTTGTAATCCAGCGTATCTGCAATATCATCGCTGCCGGCCGCTGCGCGGATATCGAACCCCATTTGCAGGTCGAGACTGATGGTTTGGGTGATTTCACGCTCCCAGTCGAATACACCTATCACGGTTTGTATGCACAGGTCTTCAATAAAAACCAGATCCATCGTCATGTGTTGCTGTTCTCCAGAGGAAGTAATTGATCCAGCGGCCAGCGGGCGAAGGCCTGCAGGCTGGTGCCGGTGGTCTGGCCGGCCAGCAGTCTTTGGCAGCCGGCGAAGGCGATCATGGCACCATTGTCAGTGCAAAATTCAAGGCGTGGATAGAAAACATCCCAGCCATATTTCTCACCAGCGCGCAGCAGGCCCTGTCGCAGGGCGAGATTGGCCCCCACGCCCCCGGCTACCACCAGTTGGGTTGCGCGGGTATGTTGCATGGCGCGCCGGCACTTGATGGATAGTGTGTCGACCACGGCTTGCTGAAAGCCGGCAGCGATGTCAGCGCGGGTTGATTCTTGCTGGTCACCATTCAGCCACAGGTTGCGGGTGTGGGTTTTCAGACCGCTGAAACTGAAATCCATCCCGGGGCGATCGGTCATCGGACGGGGAAACCGGAACCGGTCTGCATTGCCCTGCTCGGCCAGCTTCGCCAGTGCCGGACCACCCGGATAACCAAGGCCCAGCAGTTTCGCGGTTTTGTCGAAGGCCTCGCCGACCGCATCATCCAGAGTCTCTCCGAGGATGCGGTATGCGCCGATGGCACGTACTTCCACCAGCAGGGTATGTCCACCGGAAACCAGCAATGCCACGAATGGGTATTGCGGTGGATTGTCTTCGAGCATGGGCGCAAGCAGATGGCCTTCCATGTGGTGGACTGCAACCGCCGGGCGATCCAGTGCCAGGGCTATGCTGCGGCCGATGGCAGTGCCGACCAGTAATGCACCGATCAGCCCCGGACCGGCCGTATAGGCAACGCCATCAATATCGGAACGGTCAAGGCCGGCCTCTGCAAGGCATTGGTTGATCAGCGGCAATAGCTTGCGTACATGATCACGGGAGGCGATTTCGGGCACGATCCCGCCGTATTCCGCATGGATCTCAACCTGGCTGAATAGCGTATGCGCCAGTAATCCGGCCTCGCTGTCGTAGAGCGCTACGCCGGTTTCATCACAGGATGTTTCTATGCCAAGTACGAGCATGGTGTGGTAACGGGTCCTAAGCAATGTGGATTGGCGATTGTAAATCATGCTGGCCCTTTGAGGTAATATGTCGGCTGGCTCATCAATCATGGGAAACGCCTTGGCCAAACCTCTGGGGATTACCGCTTCGGGACACAAAGAGACTTCGAATGCGGCCAGGGTGCTGCTCGAGGAAGGCGGCAATGCGTTTGATGCCGTGTTGGGTGCCATGTGTGCCGCGTGTGTGTGTGAGCCAATGCTCGCCAGCCTGGGTGGCGGCGGGTTCCTGCTTGCCCAGGCTGCCGGCAGTGATGTTCAGGTATTCGACTTTTTCACCCAGACACCTTCTGCCACCGAAGGTGATTTGGATTTTTATCCCATCCAGGCAGATTTCGGCACTGCCACCCAGGAATTTCATATTGGCCTGGGCTCAATCGCGGTGCCGGGTGTCGTGGCCGGGCTGTTTGCCATTCACCAGGCACATTGCCGGTTGCCGTTGAAAAAGATTATTGAGCCGGCCGTTTACCTGGCACGTGAAGGCGTGCGGATCAATGCGCTGCAAAAATTTATCGGCGAAATTCTGCAACCGGTTATTGAGGCCACAGCTGAAGCTACGGCGTTGGCCAGGCCTATGTTTGCCCCGGGGAGGCTGGCGGAGATCGGTGATTTCATTGCCAATATCGAGCTGGCCGATACCTTTGAGGCGCTCGCCAGCCATGGGCCAAAGTGGTTTTACGAGGGTGAGCCCGGACAGCAATTGGTACGTGATTGTGCCGCACAAGGGGGCCTGATCACCCTGACCGATTTGCAGGCCTACGAGGTTATCCGGCGCAAGCCGGTTAGCGTTGAATCCCACGGCGCCATCATCAGCGTCAACAGCCCGCCATCGCCGGGCGGTTGCCTGATCGCGTTTGCTTTGTCATTGCTGGATAAAGCCCGCCAGGGCGATCATTCGGGTGCGCAGGAGTGGGGTGGTTCGGAGCATGCAATGAAGTTGGTTCAAGTGATGCAGGCCGCCAGCATGGTGCGCGAGCGCCATGGCATGGCGGCCGGACTGGACCATGAAACCGCAGAAAAAATTCTGCAACCGGAAAATCTTGCGCAATGGCACGAAACCTTACGCACAGGCCGCATGGTTTCGCGCGGAACGACACACATGAGCGTAGTGGACGCCGACGGTAACCTGGCCAGTCTGTCGCTTTCCAACGGTGAAGGGTCTTCTTATGTGTTGCCCGGTAGCGGCATCATGCTGAATAACATGCTGGGCGAGGAAGACCTCAATCCCGACGGATTCCACCGGTTGCCAGCTGGCGTGCGGCTGGCTTCAATGATGACGCCGGCTATCGTCAGCCTGCCCGATGGCAGGCAAATCGCGCTGGGCTCAGGTGGCTCCAACCGGATTCGCAGCGCCATTTTACAGGTTCTGGTCAATATACTGGATTTCAACATGGAGCTTGAAGCTGCGGTCATTGCCCCACGTTTGCACCTTGAAGGCAATCAGCTGAGTTTGGAAGCTGGTTTTTCGGATGCTGCACTGCAATCTCTGCAAGCGTCATGGCCCGGTGTCGAGCACTGGCCGGAGCCCAACCTGTACTTTGGCGGTGTGCACGCCGTTGAGCGTCGCGCCGACGGCGGGTTCCACGCTGCCGGCGACCCGCGCAGAGGCGGTGCTGTGGCGATTGCGGGCGGTGGTTGATTTTTCTTTGCACCAATACGGGTTTAAAGGTTAAAATAGGCGGCTACGTCCAATATGGGCATAACTGATAAACCGGAGTAACAATGCCAAGCGTAAAAGTTCGCGAAAACGAGCCTTTTGAATATGCACTGCGCCGCTTCAAGCGTTCGTGCGAAAAGGCCGGTGTACTGGCGGAAACCCGCCGCCGTGAGTACTATGAAAAACCCACACAGGAACGCAAGCGCAAAGCTGCAGCGGCAGTAAAACGTAACCTGCGCCGCCTGGCACGGGAAAACATTCGCCGTACCCGTATGTATTAATCTTTCATTGTCTCAATGAAAATAATAGATGCTGTAGGGAAGTAAACGCTATGGCTCTGAAGACCCGAATTCTGGAAGACGTAAAAACTGCAATGCGCGCGCGCGATCAGAAGCGCCTGACAGCATTGCGGCTGATCACTGCGGCAATCAAACAAATCGAGGTAGACAAACGCATCGAGGTCGATGACCAGATAGTACTCGGCGTGCTCGGCAAGATGGTCAAGCAGCGCAGGGAATCCCTGCAGCAGTACCAGAGCGCAGGCAGGGATGACCTGGCCGCGCAGGAACAGTACGAGCTGGATCTGCTTGCTCCCTATCTGCCCGCGGCGTTGCGCGATGATGAAGTGGCCGCATTGATCAAACAGGCCATTGCAGCAACAGGTGCCGGCTCCATCCGTGATATGGGTGCTGTGATGAACAAGCTCAGAGGCGAGTTGCAGGGCCGCGCTGACATGAAAGCCGTTAGCAGCGCCGTCAAGGCACAACTCAGCGCCTGATTATGCCGCGGGCCAATGCCGTGGTTACCACCCCGCCAGTCCAGCCCGCATGAGTGGTCGTATTCCCGATTCTTTTATCGAAGAGTTACTCGCGCGCAGCGATATCGTCGAGCTGATTGAAAGACGGGTCCCGCTAAAACGTGCAGGCAGCGAGTTTCAGGCACGTTGCCCGTTCCACGACGAGAAAACGCCTTCTTTTACCGTCAGCCCAAAAAAACAGTTTTACCATTGTTTCGGCTGTGGTGCACATGGCTCTGCGATCGGTTTCCTGATGCAGTATGAAGGCCTGGAATTCCTCGATGCGATTGAGGAAATGGCTCGTGCGGTCGGTCTTGAAGTGCCAACCAGCGGTAGTCGGCAGGCACCTCCAGACACCGGCCTGTACGACATGCTGGCGGCCTGCGCCAGGTTTTATCGTGAGGAACTCAAAAACCATCCAGCGGCCATTGAATATTTGCAGGGCCGGGGCTTGTCCGGCGAAGTCAGCCGTGATTTTGAAATTGGTTACGCGCCATCAGGTTGGGATGGCGTGATTAAGAAACTGGCAACGGATGCAACCAGGCTGGAGCAGTTAAAACAGGCCGGCATGCTCAGCGAGGGCAAAAGCGGCAGCTATGACAAATTCCGCGACCGCATCATGTTCCCTATCCATGACCGCCGGGGCCGTGTGATCGCGTTTGGTGGCCGGGCCTTGTCGGATGATGGCCCCAAATACCTGAACTCACCGGAAACCGCTCTCTACCACAAAAGCAGGGAGCTCTACGGCCTCTACCAGGCCCGCCAGCGGAGCGGCCATCTGGACAACATCATCGTGGTGGAAGGCTACATGGATGTGGTCGCATTGGCGCAATTCGGCTTTAAAAACGTGGTGGCGACATCCGGCACAGCAACCACCGCGATACAGGTAGAACTGCTTTTCCGCGCCGCCGACACCGTGGTGTTCTGTTTTGATGGCGACACAGCAGGGCGCAAAGCGGCCTGGCGAGCATTGGAGGGGACCCTGCCAAAATTGCGCGAAGGCCGGCAGGCAAAGTTCCTGTTTTTGCCGGATGGCGAAGACCCTGATTCCATGGTGCGACAGCATGGCAAGGAAGTATTTGCGCGGCAGATTGAAACCGCCCGCCCGTTATCTGAATTCTTCTTTGAACATTTTACCAGCGAGATTAACCTTGGCAGTCTTGACGGACGCGCACGACTGGTTGAGCAGACGCAACCTTTTATTGAAACCATACCCGCAGGCGTCTTCAAAGACATGCTGGTAGCCCGACTGGAAACCCTTGCACAGCACAGGTTGTACACCCAGCCTGCCACCGCAACGGCGTTGCGTGGCAAGCCGGTGCAAAAACGCACCGCCATGCGTATAGCAATGGCACATTTGGTACAGAATCCATCGTTGGTCGAACTGCTTGAGGGTGTTGATGAATTGGCGGGGCTTGATAATGATGATATTCAGGGTGTGGAAATCTTCAGGGAACTTGTTGATTTCTGCGTGCAACGCCCTAATATCACAACCGCCCAGTTAATAGAACTTTGGTATGAACATCCGGCATTGCCTCATTTGCAGAAACTGGCAATTTGGCACCTGCCGGGAGAGGAAGAATTGCAGGCGCAGGAGTTCGTTGATGCGGTTAATCGCATACGCCTGAGCTGGGTAGAAATTTTGTTGTCCAGGGTGACTAACATTATTGAGCAACGTGAAGAGTACAGAGCCTTGCAGCAACGTCGGCAGGATCTGAAAAAGCGGCTTGACAGCCATCCATCCTGAATTGAGGGAAACTCTGGCAACAGGGGTCGCCGGAGTGGGTCTCTTGGTCTATAGTTAATTATCGCGTAGCAGAATTTATGAACCAAAATCAGCGGTCACAATTAAAGGATTTGATTACCAAAGGTAAGGATCAGGGGTTCCTGACATATGCCCAGGTAAATGATCATCTGCCCGATGATATCGTCGATCCGGAACAGATTGAAGACATCATTAACATGATCAATGATATGGGAATCTCCGTGCATGAAAAAGCACCGGATGCCGATTCCCTGATCCTGAACGATGATGCGACTACCGCCACGGATGACGACGCCGCCGTAGATGAAGCAGCCGCTGCGCTGGCTGCGGTCGAAACAGAAATCGGTCGCACCACCGACCCTGTGCGCATGTATATGCGCGAGATGGGTACGGTTGAACTGCTGACCCGGGAAGGTGAAATTGTTATCGCCAAGCGCATTGAAGCCGGCCTGAAGCAGGTGCACAAAGCGCTGGCCCGCTTTCCGGCTACCCACACTGTTTTGCTGGACGCGTACATCCTTCACCAGGAAGGCAAACAGCGTTTGACCGAGGTCATGATCGACTTTATCGACCCGAATGCTCCGGAAGAACCTATCCCGGTGGCCAAAAAGCCAGCTGATGTGATTAAAGCGGAAAAAGCTCTGGGGGCGGGTCAGAACAGTCAGGAAGAAGAAGAGGAAGAAGAAGAAGAGGAGGAGCAGGGCCCAACCGGTCCGGATCCGGAAGAGGTTGCAGCACATTTTGCCAGGCTCGGTAAACACCATGCGAAATTCATCAAGTTGAATGACAAGCATGGACCGGGCCATGCCAGGGCACAGAAACATCTTCTTGCAATGGCTGAAATGTTCATGTTCCTGAAGCTGCCGGCCAAGATGGTGGATCATCTTGTCGACCGTTTACGTTTCGCCGTGTCGCGTACCCGCGAGCAGGAGCGTGCCATCATGCAAATGGCGGTTCGCCAGGCGAAAATGCCCAAGACGACTTTCGTCAAGAGCTTTACCAGGAACGAAGCCGATAAACAGTGGCTGGGCTCGGTGCTCAGTGGCAAGCAAAAGTGGGTCTCGGCACTCAGTGAATATACCGATGATATTCTTGAGTTGCAGGTCAGGCTGGGCCGTTTGCAGCTTAGTAACCGCGTCACCATTTATGAGACCAAAGAGATCAACCGGGCCATGTCCATCGGTGAAGCCAAGGCGCGCCGGGCCAAGAAGGAAATGGTCGAAGCCAATCTCAGGCTGGTGATCTCCATTGCCAAGAAATACACCAATCGCGGCTTGCAGTTCCTTGACCTGATCCAGGAAGGCAATATCGGCTTGATGAAGGCGGTGGATAAATTTGAATACCGTCGTGGTTACAAATTCTCAACCTATGCAACCTGGTGGATCCGGCAGGCCATCACCCGTTCCATTGCAGACCAGGCACGCACCATCCGCATACCGGTGCACATGATCGAGACCATTAACAAACTCAATCGTATTTCGCGTCAGATGCTGCAGGAAATGGGCCGTGAGCCCACAGCCGAGGAACTTTCCGACCGTATGGAGATGCCGGAGGACAAGGTTCGCAAGGTGCTCAAGATCGCCAAGGAACCGATTTCCATGGAAACCCCGATCGGTGATGATGAAGATTCACATCTGGGCGATTTTATCGAGGATGCCAATATTGCATCACCGGTGGAATCTGCCACCGGCACCGGCCTGACCGGCACGGTGCAGGGTGTGCTTTCCGGTCTGACACCACGCGAGGCCAAGGTTTTGCGTATGCGTTTTGGTATTGACATGAATACCGACCACACGCTGGAGGAAGTGGGCAAACAGTTTGATGTGACCCGTGAGCGTATCCGTCAGATCGAAGCCAAGGCATTGCGCAAATTGCGTCATCCGACCCGTTCAGAGCAGTTACGGAGCTTCCTGGATCTGGACTGAGCCTGGCCTGGCCTCTATCCACAGCGCGCACAAATACCCATACAGGCGTTTTGCCATGGCCAGCAATTCGCGTTCAACCGCTGCGCGCGCCAGCACCACAGCATCATCGATCCCCCACTCAACAGCCAGCGCTGCATAGTCCATAACCACCAGCCCCCGTGCTGCGTATTCCCAATCGACCAGGTACAGCCTGTCCGGGCTGCCGACAAAATTGGCCACCGTCGGATCATGGTGGCACAAAGCGGTTTGCGCGCCGCTGCTACGCAGTGATTCAAGCAGCTCTTGCATGGGCTTGCGCTGTTTGACTAATGACAGATCGGTGGCCCCCCCACCGGCTTCGATCAGTTGCCAGTAATGCCGGATGTGTTGACGGTAATCCATGCTGTGTGCATCGATATCCAGTTGGTGGCAGCGTTCCAACAGGTCAAATGCATGTTCAACGATGGCCTGGCTGGCCTCGGGTTGAGCCGGCAATTTGTCTGCGATGTAGGTGCTGAGCAGGATTCCCTGTTGCTCATCGGCGTACAGCAACGGCGGGGCGAGACCCGCGGCGCTGGCTGCCCGCCAGATTTTCGTTTCGCTGCGGCGGCTGCCGCCCGGTAGCAAGGTGTCTTTGCCACTCAATCGCAATACCAAATGTCGCTGCCCGGATCGCAGCAGGTAGCTGCGATTACTGCGGCCGCCGTGCAATAAACGGACGACTTCCGGTTTTTCGTGCAGACCGGCGTTCCATCGAGCCCAATCTGCGATGGCGATTTCAGCTTGCAACCTGCTGTCCCAGGTAATGTTTGCGCCAACTGCGGTAACCGATGACAGCAATGACAATGTAAACGGCAAACAGCAAGGCCGTCAGGCCGAGCCCCCGCTCGATGTAAAGCGGTACAGAAACGGCATCGATGACGATCCAGTACAACCAGTTCTGTAAATACTTGGTGGCTACCAGATAGGTAGCGATCACACTCGCCCAGGTGGTGAAAGAATCAACATAAGGCCAGGCAGCGTTGCTGTATTTGCTGAGCAGGAACCCGGAAACGCAGCTGCACAGCAGGATGGAAATGACAATCAGGCCATGTTGCCGTTTGGACAGGGAGCGTATCGCAAGTGTATGCGATTCATCGTTGCCCCCGGAAGCAGCATGGGTCCATTGATACCAGCCGAATACCGCCATTGCCATATAGTAGACATTCAATGCCGAGTCCATCAGCAGGCTGACATCCCAAAACAGGACGGTGTATATGGCGGTGCTGACAAATGCGAAAAACCAGCACCACACGTTTTCCCGGACCGCCAGCAGCAGGTAGGTAATCGCAAATGCAACGGCGGCCAGCTCCCACGGTGACATGGAAGACGCGGCGTTCATCGCGGTTTGCAGCCAGCCACCCATGGTCTGCTCAGTGGAACGTGAACTTCACATCGATACCCAATACCCGTGGCTCACCGAACTGGCGATAGCTTTCATTGATATAGCCCTTGCGCGGGTCGTTGGCAAAATACAGGCCGTGTACGGCATAGTCTTTGCCGGCAAGATTGCGGCCCCAGGCACGGATGGTGACCGCGCCCAGTTGGTATCCGACACTGGCGTTGATCAGGCTGTAAGCGGCGATTTCCTGGTTGTGGTAGTAACCGTAAAAGCTGTCGCTGCGGCCTTCAATTTCGAGTCGGGCACTGAGCCGGTCGGTAAAGTACAGGTTGGTGCCGATGTTGTATTGCCAGTGTGGTGCTTTGGTCTGCTCACGGCCGGTTACAGTCGTTATGACCGATTGGGTCCATTGTCCCGGTTGACCCAGGTCGATGACGGTGATTTCATCCACGTTCGTTCTAAGCCAGCCGATGCCGGCGAATACTTCAACCGCAGCGGTCAGCTGGTAATCGAGCTCCAGTTCCATGCCGTAGTTGCTGCCACGGCGAACACTGTCCAGGTAGCCGACCCACAGAAAATTCACATCGTCCCAGATCCATGACTCCAGCTGGGCATTATTTCTGTCCATGTGGAACGCAGCGGCGCGCAAAGTCAGCGTATTATCCAGGTAGCGGCCCTTGATGCCGATTTCCCTGTTCAACAGGCTTTCACTGCCAAATTGCAGCCGGCTCTGCATAAATTCGCGGAATTTTGGATCCATGAATCCAAATACCGAACTGGCCTCGGTATTGACCCCACCGGGTTTGACACCCCGGGAGAGCGTGGCGTAAATCATCGTGCCGTCATTCAGATCATGCTGCAGGGTGAGCTCGCCGGTAAAATACTGGTCATCGGTTTTAGTGCGCAGGCCATTGCTGTCACGGTAATCATCACGAAAAGTTTCAAAGCGTAAACCGGCAATCATCCGCCAGTTTGCGGACAAGTCATAGTCCGCCTGGCCATAGACCGCCAGCCGTTGAGTTTCATATTCGCTCACAAAACTACCGTAATATTGCCGTGCGAAGTCTTCGTTGCGATGCTGGGCATACACGCCGGCGACCCAGTTAAAGCGTCCCGCTGCAACGGACAGTAAATGGCTGTCCAGGCTGATGTTTACGCGGCTGCGGTCCTGCTGGTCGGTATTGGCATAGGCATAACAGAACGCCACGCCGGTGCAAATGTCCGGATTGGACCAGTCTTCGTCAAAGCTGTACTGCGTATCTGCATCTGACCAGCTGAAGATGGTTTCGAGTGTCAGACCTGCGTTGATCTGCCAGTGGCTTTTGCCGGCAATGGAGAGCGATTGCTGGCGGTCACTGCCGGGCTCATCCGATAACGTGTGGCGGTTGTTGTCGAGTGAAAAAGCGTCATAGCCGTTTTTGATATCGACATGGAAAATCGTCAATTCAGCGAAAGTATCGCCTTTGCCCAGCCAGCGCAATTTGCCCCGCAAACTGAATTCATCGCGGTTGTTGGTATCGTCACGGCCGAGAAAGTCATTGCGGATATAGCCGTCACTGTTGTTCTGACGTACAGCGATCCGGCCCTGCAAGTTGTCTGCCAGCGGCCCGCCGAGCGCAGCTGCAACATTCCAGCTGCTGTAATTACCAATGCCCACCTGGGCATAGCCATTGAATGTATCGCCCGGATCGCTGGAACGGATGTTAATCATCCCGGCCAGCGCATTGGTGCCAAAACGCGTCCCCTGCGGTCCGCGCAGCACTTCTACCTGCTGGATATCCAGCATGATCGCGGCTGCCGCAAGGCCGTTCATATCCACGTCATCGATGGTGACACCGATCGACGGAAAATATTTCGGATCGACAAACTGCTCGAGATCGCCCACGCCGCGCACCTGGATAAAGCGTGCGCGGGATGCACCCGAGGAAAAACTGACGTTGGGCAGCACATTAAGTATTTCTTCGAGGTGCTGGGCACCACGATCAAACAGCGTTGCCTGTTGCAGCACTGAGATGCTGCCGCTGCTTTTTAACAGTTTAGTATGACGGAACTTTGCGGTGACGATGATTTCTTCAAGTTCGCCTGCGGCATTGTCCTGCGCACAGGCAATAGCCGGCGCCAGGCTTACGGCGAGCGCTAACAGCGAAGCATTGATTCTTGTTGACATAAAAGCCTCCTTAACAAAAGGAGACCCGGAAGGTGGAGAGATTGAACAGAAAATGCGCCCTATCCCTACGCCGGTATAATCCGGATCAGGTTCAAAGGGTCCGTCTCGTTGAAAAAACTCTCGGAGACATCTCAGGCTCAATCGCCGCCCCTCAGGAGCTTTCATGGCTATGAGCCATGAAAACAGGCTGTAATTGTAGCGCGAAGTGGTGGTCAATACCAATGTGCCGGGGGTTATATTCAAAGCC
>ENA-OSCG01000066-OSCG01000066.1-marine-sediment-metagenome-genome-assembly--contig:-NODE-66-length-18857-cov-7.249122_pt1 | contig 18857 bp, 15 predicted proteins | sample MGYA00237880_ERZ529332 | MGnify/ENA primary metagenome ERZ529332 (study PRJEB26373, sample SAMN05710708) | marine sediment metagenome | biome: marine; feature: ocean trench; material: sediment... | reverse complement strand
AAACTCTGACGACGAGGCGTTAAAATCCGACTTCCTTGACCCGCTAAAAGCTGCATCAAAAGACATGCAGGCAGCGGCGATGTATTTCATGGCCGAGGCCCCGAAAAACCCTAATGCCGCGCTGTCTGGTTCCAGCGATTTCATGCACCTGTTCGGGCACGTCGTGCTGGGCCTGATGTGGGCACGTATGGCCAAAGCGGCACAAGATGCCCTGACTGCGGGCGCGAGTGACGTGGCGTTCTATGAAACCAAACTTGCCACGGGGCGCTACTATATGGCTAGATCACTACCGGAAACCGCGCTGCGATTGGCGCGGATCACAACAGGCGCCGACCCGGTAATGGGACTGGCCGCCGAGAACTTCTAAGCCTGGGGAGGCCACCGCTGATGACATTTAGCAACCTTAAATCCGAATGGATGACGGACGAGCACAGGATGCTCGAAGAAATGACCCATCAGTTTATTACGGAGAAATGGGCGCCGAAATTCGAGAAATGGCGCAATCAGGGCGAAATGGATCGTGAAACGTGGCAAGAGGCAGGCGAGCTGGGCTTGCTATGCGCCTCCATCCCCGAAGAATACGGTGGTGCCGGCGGCGATTTTGGCCACGAAGCGGTGATTTACATGGAAGCGGGCCGCGCCAATCTGGCAAGCTGGGGCAACGGCATTCATTCCGGTATCGTTGCGCATTACATTCTGGAATACGGCACCGAGGATCAAAAACAACGCTGGCTGCCAAAGATGGCAACAGGCGAGATGGTGGCGGCACTGGCAATGACCGAACCCTCCGCCGGATCAGACATGCAAAACATCAAAACGCGCGCAATTCTGGACGGCAATGTCTATAAAATGACCGGCTCCAAAACCTTCATCACCAACGGCCAGCACGCGAATCTGATCTTGGTGGCTTGTAAAACCGACCCGAGCGAGAAGGCCAAAGGCGTGTCGCTGATCATGCTGGAAACTGAAGGAGCCGAGGGTTTCACGCGCGGGCGAAATCTGGATAAAATCGGCCTGAAAGCCGCCGATACATCCGAGTTATTCTTCGACAACGTCGAAATCCCGCCGGAAAACCTGCTGGGCACCGAAGAGGGTCAGGGGTTTTATCAAATGATGAAGCAACTCCCCCAAGAACGTCTGATCATCGGCTGCGGCGCGGTTGGCGCGATGGAGGGCGGCGTGGCCCTGACAATTGAATACTGCAAAACCCGCGAGGCTTTTGGCGGGCCGCTTACGCAATTCCAGAACACCCGCTTCAAATTGGCAGAGGCCAAAACCAACACGGTGGTCGCGCGCGCGTTTCTCGACAGCTGCATCACGCAACATCTGCGCGGCGAATTGACGGTGGAAACGGCGGCCATGAACAAATACTGGCTGTCGGACATCCAATGCCAAGTGCTGGACGAGTGCCTGCAACTTCACGGTGGATATGGCTTCATGACGGAATACCCCATCGCCGAAATGTGGACCGACGCCCGTGTGCAACGGATCTACGGCGGCACAAACGAAATCATGAAAGAGTTGATCGCGAGGGGTTTCAAATGATAGCGATTGTGGAAATACCTGAACGCCTCCGGCGGGAGTATTTCTCAAAGAAAGAAAATGCGCCCCTGCACCGAGGTTATCAGCACAAGGGCGGCTTCTCTCTTTACGGCCATCGGCTCTCCAGCCTGTACCGCAAGCCCAATCTACGCGTAACATGGTTAATAAAGAGTGTACAAACCGGCTTCTCTTTTTCAAAAATACTCAATTCGAATGCTTACCAAAAGGAACTATCATGAAACTGTATTGTTTTGGCGAAAGCGGAAATTCCTATAAAGCTGCCCTGACTCTCGAATTGGCAGGCGTCGGCTGGGAACCGGTTTTCGTTGATTTTTTCAAGGGCGAGGCGCGTTCGCCGGAATATCTGGCCATAAACCCGATGGGCGAAGTTCCATTGTTGGTGAACGGTGATATAACGCTTTCGCAATCCGGTGCCATTCAGGATTACATAGCCGAATTGACAGGGCGGTTTGGCGGCAAGACTTCTGACGAACGCCGCGAGATTTTGCGCTGGGTTTTCTGGGACAACCACAAGCTGTCCTCGCAAGCAGGTATGACCCGTTTCCTGATGAATTTCCTGCCCGAAGACAAACGCCCTGCAGAGGTGATTGCCTTTATGCAAGGCCGCCTCAAGGGCGTTTATGCGACCCTGAACACCGCGCTTGAAGGCCGTGATTGGCTGGTTGGCGACGAAATCACCAACGCCGATATTTCGTGTTGTGGCTACCTGTATTACCCCGAGCCTTTCGGGTTTGAGCGCAAAGATTACCCTAACATTGACGCCTGGCTTGATCGCATCGCCGATCAGCCCGGCTGGAAGCACCCCTATGACCTGATGCCCGGCTCCCCTGCGGACCGCGCCTGAAATTAAAGGACACAACATGACCGAAGCTTATATTTATGACGCGATCCGCAGCCCGCGTGGCAAGGGGCGTAAAGATGGCTCGCTGCACGAGGTGACTTCCGTGCGGCTTTCCGCCAATATTTTGAACGAACTGGCAACCCGTAACAATCTCAAAACCGAAGCGTTGGAAGACGTGATCTGGGGCAACGTGACCCAAGTGATGGAGCAAGGCGGATGCCTTGCCCGCTCCGCCGTTCTGCTGTCGGATTACGCCGAAAGCGTGCCGGGCCTGTCGATCAACCGTTTCTGCGCCTCGGCGATGGAGGCCACCAACCTTGCCGCCAATCAAGTGCGCGGCGGGGCCGGTACTGCCTATGTTGCCGGTGGGGTCGAGATGATGGGTCGTGTGGTCATGGGCGCCGACGGGGCCGCGATTGCCGTGGATCCCGAGTTGGCGATGAAAACCTATTTCGTGCCGCAAGGTATCTCGGCCGATATTATCGCCACCGAATATGGTTTCAGCCGTGACGATGTGGATGCCTATGCCGTTGAATCCCAGAAACGCGCGGCTATGGCTTGGGACGAGGGGCGGTTCGACAAGTCGGTTATCACCATCAAAGACCGGAACGGCCTGACCATTCTGGATAAAGACGAATACATGCGCCCGAAGACGGATATGCAGTCGCTCGGCGCGCTTCGTCCTGCATTCAAGGAAATGGGCGAGATTATGCCCGGGTTTGACGCTGTTGCCATGTTGAAATACCCACATCTAGAGAAGATTAACCACGTGCATCACGCGGGGAATTCGTCGGGTATTGTGGATGGTGCGGCGGCGATCCTCGTTGGTTCCAAAGAGTTCGGCGAGGCGCACGGGCTTAAACCCCGCGCCCTTATCCGCGCGACGGCCAAGATTGGTACGGACCCGACGATCAACCTGACCGGGCCCGTTCCTGTCACCGAAAAAATCCTGCGCGAGGCAGGTATGAACATCAGCGACATCGACCTGTTCGAGGTGAACGAGGCCTTCGCCGCCGTCGTTCTGCGTTTCATGCAAGCCTTCAACGTCAGCCACGACGACATCAACGTCAACGGCGGCGCGATCGCCATGGGCCACCCGCTGGGCGCAACTGGCGCGATGATCATCGGAACGGCGCTGGACGAGCTGGAGCGCTCTGGCAAAGGCACCGCGCTGGCTACCTTGTGTGTTGCATCCGGCATGGGTGCGGCAACTATTATTGAACGCGTGTGAGGGAATAATCATGACTAAAGATTTCAAATACGCAGTGGATTCCGACGGTGTGGCCACGATCACGTGGGATGTGCCGGACAAATCCATGAACGTAATGTCCCGCGACGGGTTCGCCTTATTCGACAGCATGGTGGATGACGCTTTGGCGGATGATTCCGTGAAAGGCATCATCATAACTTCGGCCAAACGCGATTTCGCGGGCGGCATGGACCTGAACGTGCTTGGCAAAATCCGCGCCGAAGCTGGTGAAAACCCGGCCGAGGGGCTGTTCAACTTCACCATGGAAGGCCACCGGATTTTGCGTAAGCTGGAGCGCGCAGGCATGGACGCCAAGACAAACAAAGGCGGCAAACCTGTTGCTTGGGCCAGCCCCGGCACGGCGGCGGGTATCGGCACGGAAATCGGTCTGGCCTGCCATCGCCGGTTTGTGGCGGACAACCCAAAGGCCAAGATTGGTCTGCCGGAAATTCTGATCGGGATTTTCCCCGGTGCTGGTGGTACAACGCGGCTGATCCGTATGCTTGGGCTTATGGCCGCCTCGCCGCTGTTGTTTGAGGGCAAAATGCTGCCGCCTGCGAAATCCAAAGCGGCGGGCGTGATCGACGAGGTTGTTCCGGCGGACGAGCTGCTCTCGCGCGCCAAGGAATGGGTTCTGAACGCAACGGACGCCGATATTGTGAAGCCGTGGGATACCAAGGGCTATAAATTCCCCGGCGGTGCGCCCTATCATCCGGCTGGCTATATGATGTTCGTCGGGGCATCCGCGATGGTGCATGGCAAGACCCAAGGGGTTTATCCTGCGGCCAAAGCGATGCTATCGGCGATCTATGAAGGGGCTTTGGTGCCCTTTGATACGGCTTTGAGGATCGAGGCGCGATGGTTCACATCGGTTCTGATGAACCCAAGTTCCAGTGCCATGATCCGCTCGTTATTCATCAGCAAAAACGCGCTTGAAAAAGGCGCCGTGCGGCCTGACGTCGAAGACCAATCGGTGAAAAAGGTTGGCATTCTGGGCGCAGGCATGATGGGCGCGGGGGTGGCGTATGTGTCAGCGATGGCCGGAATTGAGGTGGTCCTTCTCGACCGCGAACAAACCGCCGCCGACAAAGGTAAAGCCCATGTGGAGGGTATACTGGCTGGAGGGATCAAGCGTAAGAAAACCACGCCGGAAGCGGCGGCTACCGTTCTTGGCCGTGTGCTCGCCACCACCAAATACGAAGACCTGAAAGGCTGCGATTTGATCGTTGAGGCCGTGTTCGAGGATGTTGGCATCAAGGCCGAGGTCACCAAACTGGCCGAGGCGCAGCTGGATTCAGACGCGATTTTCGCCACCAACACCTCCACCCTGCCGATTTCCGAACTGGCGAAGGCCAGCCGGAATGCCGAGAATTTCATCGGCATCCACTTCTTCAGCCCTGTGGATCGCATGGCTCTGGTGGAAATCATCAAGGGGGCGAAGACGGGGGATAAGGCGGTTGCCAAGTCGCTCGATTTCGTGCGGCAAATCCGCAAAACCCCAATCGTGGTTAACGATGCGCGGTTCTTTTATGCTAACCGGTGCATCATTCCCTACATCAACGAGGGCCTGACCATGGTGCGCGAGGGCGTTATCCCTTCGGTGATCGAGAGTGCGGCCAGACAGCTCGGGTTCCCGCTGGGACCGTTGCAGCTGAACGACGAGACCTCGATTGATCTGGGCGTCAAGATTGCCAAAGCCACCAAGGCCGCCATGGGCGATGCATACAATAGCAGCGGCGACGAGGTTCTGTTCAAGCTGTTCGACGAGGGGCGTCTGGGCCGCAAATCCCTGTCCGGTTTCTATAACTACAACGAAAAGGGCAAGCGGACGGGCCTTTGGGAAGGTCTTGAGGAAAATTGGCCGCATGCGGATGATCAACCCGATTTCACCGACGTGAAACACCGCCTAGCGATGGTGCAAACACTGGAAGCCGTGCGCGCCCTTGAAGAAGGTGTGCTGGAAGACATCCGCGAAGGCGACGTTGGCGCGATCCTTGGTTGGGGCTTCATGCCGTGGTCCGGTGGGCCGTTCAGCTGGCTGGATATTCTGGGTGCGACTAAGGCTGTCGAGATTTGTGATCGCCTTGCCGAAACCTGCGGTGAGCGGTTCAAAGCCCCCGCCCTGCTGGTCGAGATGGCCGAAAAAGGCGAGAGCTTCTACGGCCGCTTCGGGGTGGATGCCAAAGCCGCTTAACCCAAAACTGAAAGCTCAAAGGGCTGCGATATTCTCGCGGCCCTTTTTTGTGGCTAAATACACGGGATTGGATGCGGAATTCCATTCCACTAAATCGGTTCAGTGGTTTAGTGCCCGACAACTCGCTTGTCACACTTTGTGTCAATGCTGTTTCAACCGGAAGATTGGTATTGAAACCACGCCCCCGCATCAGCATAAACAGTGGGAAAGCCCGACAGAGGCTCTGGCAGGAGAAGAACATGTGTGGAATTATTGGCGTTCTTGGAAAAACCGAGGCATCGCCCAGGATCATCGAAACCCTTCAGCGGCTTGAATATCGCGGTTACGACAGCGCCGGCATCGCCACGCTGGATGCTGGCGTACTTACCTGCCGCCGCGCGGTTGGCAAGCTCTCCGAACTGGTTAACGTGATTAACGCCGACCCTATCAACGGGAAATCCGGCATCGGCCATACCCGCTGGGCAACCCACGGGGCGGCCACCAAGGCGAACGCCCACCCGCACGTCGCGGGATCCGTCGCTGTAGTGCATAACGGCATCATCGAAAACTTCCGCGAACTGCGCGACGAGCTGACCGCCAAAGGTGTGAATTTCAGATCCGAGACCGACACCGAAGTCGTCGCCCAGCTTTGCGCGAATTACATCGCCGGTGGCAAAAGCCCGCAAGACGCAGTAGCTGCCACCCTTACCCGTCTCACAGGGGCTTTTGCGCTCGCGTTTTTGTTTGAGGGCGAGGATGACCTGCTGATCGCCGCCCGTCGCGGCTCGCCATTGGCCATCGGACATGGGGACGGCGAGATGTTCATCGGCTCCGATGCGATGGCGCTGGCCCCTATGACCAACCGGATTACCTACCTTGAAGAGGGCGACTGGGCCGTTCTGACCCGCGCTGGCGTTGATATTTTTGACGCGCTAGGCAATCCGGCGGACCGCGCGATCCGCATCGTAAACGTTGACCAGATCATGGTCGATAAGGGGGAACACCGCCACTTCATGCTCAAGGAAATTCACGAGCAACCCTCCGTCACCGCCTTCGCCCTGTCGCATTACCTGAACCCCGAGCGCACAGCCATCAACCTGCCCGAAGCCGATATAGATTTCAGCAAGTTCGACCGCATTGTTCTGGTCGCCTGCGGCACCGCTCATTACGCCTGTAGCGTCGCTAAATACTGGTTCGAACAAGTCGCGCGCATCCCGGTTGAAATCGATGTAGCAAGCGAGTTTCGTTACCGCGACCCCCCCATGAACGGCCGCGAATGCGTGATGTTCATCAGCCAGTCTGGCGAAACCGCCGACACTCTGGCAGCCCTTCGATACGTGCAGGGCAAGGCTGCCAGCATTATTGCGGTGGTGAATGTCGCCGAAAGCTCCATCAGTCGCGAGGCCGATTTCAGCTTGCCGATCATGGCGGGCCCCGAAATCTCGGTCGCCTCGACCAAAGCGTTCACCTGCCAGCTGACCGTCCTTGCCTGCCTCGCCATTCTGGCAGGTCGTCAACACGGAACCATTGATCACGCCGAAGAAAAACGCCTGATCGATGCGTTGATGAGCGCCCCCCGCCTGATCGCTGAAGCCATCAAAACCAGCCCCGAGTTGAACAACGCCAGCCGCGATTTGGCCAAAGCACAGGACATCCTTTTCCTTGGCCGCGGCCCCTTGTTCCCGCTGGCCTTGGAGGGCGCGCTAAAACTTAAAGAACTCAGCTATATCCACGCCGAAGGCTTCCCGAGCGGCGAACTGAAACACGGCCCCATCGCCTTGGTCGATGATACGGTTCCGGTGATTGTATTCGCCCCCAGCGGCGGATTGTTCGAAAAAACCGTCTCCAACATGGAAGAGGTTATGGCACGCGGCGGCAAGGTTTTGCTAATCACCGACGAAGAAGGCGCGGCCAAAGCGTCCGATGGTGTCTGGCGCACGATTGTCATGCCCAAAGTGAACCCGTTCATCGCCCCGATTGTATACGCGGTGCCCGCACAATTGCTGGCCTACCATACCGCTGTCGAAAAGGGCACCGATGTGGACCAGCCGCGCAATTTGGCAAAATCGGTGACGGTGGAATAAAGGTCACATCCCCTTGTAAAGGGCTTGTGGAGCAGCGTGGAATGCCCTTAATAATGCGCAACGGCCCGGAATGAGGCCCAAGCCTCATAATCGGGAGTTCTACGGGATGAAAGCACGCCTTCCATTCATTTTTATCATCATCACAATGATGCTCAATTCCATCGGAATTGGCCTGATCCTGCCTGTGATGCCGAACCTGATTGCCGAACTAACCGGCGGCTCTATCAGCTCTGCCGCGCTTTGGGGCGGGGTTTTGGCGACAACTTACGCCGTAATGCAGTTTTTCATGGGGCCGACACTGGGAAACCTGTCGGACCGTTTTGGCCGCCGTCCGGTCTTGCTGATCTCGCTGGTTGCGATGGGTTTTGATTACATCCTTCTAAGCCTTGCCGGAACGATCTGGTGGTTGTTCGCAGGTCGCGTTATCGCGGGCATAACAGGGGCCACGTTTTCAACCGCCTCCGCCTATATCGCCGACATTTCCGCCCCCGAAAAACGAGCCGCAAACTTCGGCTTGATCGGTGCGGCTTTCGGCGCTGGTTTCATCATCGGCCCAGCCATCGGGGGTTTCCTCGGTGAAATCGGGCCGCGCGTTCCCTTCATGGCCGCCGCCGTTGTCGCCTTTGCAAACGCAACCCTTGGCTACTTTATCTTGCCCGAGACCCTCGCAAAATCCAAACGTCGCACGTTTGACTGGGGCCGCGCAAACCCGCTTGGCGCGCTCATCTCCATTCGCAAGATCCCGCACCTGACCAGCCTGGTCGTTGTGTTTCTGATCTTCACAATTTCGCATCAAGTCTACCCGTCAATCTGGAGCTATTACACTATCGAGCGCTTCGACTTCTCCCCCAAAATGATTGGCGCATCACTGGCCACTTTCGGATTTTTCATGGCGCTGGTCCAAGGCGGATTGATCCGCACGATCATCCCGAAGCTGGGCGAGATGCGAACCGCGATGTGGGGCATGGGCCTGAACTTTGTCGTCTTTATCCTCGTGGCATTCCTTGGCGAGGTCTGGATGTTGTTTGCCCTAATGCCCCTAATGACGCTCGGCGCGGTCGCAGGCCCTGCCCTGCAAGGCATCATGTCCAGACTTGTGGACGACAACGCACAAGGCGAACTGCAAGGGATTTTTGCCTCCGTCACCGGCATCGCGTTGATCCTAAGCCCGATCACGATGACCAGCATCTTCAAGTACTTCACGACGAGCGACGCACCCTACTACCTGCCCGGCGCCCCCTTCCTTGCGGCGTCCGTATTAGAAATATCGGCGATGGTACTGCTGTTCATGATAGCCAAACGGATTTGGGGCACCTCCGCAAAACCGGCCGAGTAACAAAAAAGGCCGCACCAAACCGAACCGAATTAATCCATGCGGCCACTATCATTCCTAGCCGCATGGCTTAAGGGAGGTGTACCTTAAGGAGAATGACTGATGGCAACTTCACAGAGCGTACTTGAATTGGTTGCGGCGGCGCGAGCCAATGCAAAGATATCCAAAGATCGCATTTCCGAAGTTCTGATACTTATGGACGGGCAAAACGGGTCTGAAGCCCAAGTAGAAGAACTTCGCGCTGCGACTGTAGCGCTTGAATTGGCCGCGATTGATATATTCACTCTTTTCGAAGCGCGGATGCAGCACCACTTTAGACGAGGCCCGTTCTCACGCAAATTGAAATCACTGCTGTTGGCGGCTGGACAAACTGACCTCGCCGATAGGGTCCACCAGTATTATCTGGCGATCAACGTGCTGAAGCATGGAAAGGGCGCGAGTTATCGGGAGTTGCTCAAGGCCCCAAGCACTCTTATTGTTGTGAAACCAACCGAAGACATCATCGCCGATGAAGCGCACGCACCCGCAGGCCTTATAGATGTCAGTGTGCCGGGCTTTTTTGATGGGCTGACCGCGACTATTATTGAGGCTTACCATTTCCTTGAAAACAAATAGGTTTCTTGGCTCTGTTCACCAGATTGAACGCGACCGCTGTACTGACATAGTACAAATACCAAAAAAGGCCCGCCAAATGACGGGCCTTTTTTAATCTTAAAAGCAATCAGCCTAGTTTGGCAAATCACCTTCTACGCCTTCGACGTAGAAGTTCATGCCGGCCAGTGTGCCGTCGTCTGCTGTTTCACCAGCGGCCAACCATACAGAACCGTCCTGCTTGTTGATCGGGCCTGTGAACGGGTGCAACGTACCGGCCGCAATCGCGTCGGCAGCAGCCTGTGCTTCGGCTTGAACGTCAGCAGGGATACGATCGGAGAACTTGCCGATTTCAACCATGCCTGATGCGATGCCGTCCCATGTATCTGTGCTTTCCCATGTGCCGTCCATAACAGCCTGAACCCGCGCAACATAATACGGGCCCCAGTTGTCAATGATGGACGAAAGGCGCGCTGTTGGGCCGAACGCCATCATGTCGGATGCTTGACCAAAGGCGAAGATGCCTTTTTCTTCGGCGATAGTCATGGCAGCAGGCGAATCTGTGTGCTGCATGATGACGTCAGCGCCCTGCGCGATCAACGCATTCGCAGCGTCGGCTTCTTTGCCCGGATCAAACCATGTGTAAACCCAGATAACCTTGAACTTCACCTCAGGGTTAACGGACTTGGCCGCCAGATATGCCGCGTTGATGCCGCGCACAACTTCGGGGATCGGGAAGGAGGCGATATAACCAATCGTGTTGGTTTCAGTCATACGACCCGCGATCAGACCAATAACGTGACGGCCCTCGTAGAAACGTGCGGAATACGTGGATACGTTGTCGGCGCGTTTATAACCGGTCGCGTGCTCGAACTTCACATTCGGGAACTTGGCCGCAACGTTCAAAGTCGGGTCCATGTAGCCAAAAGAAGTGGAGAAGATGATATCAACGCCACCAAGGGCCATCTGTGTCATCACGCGTTCCGCATCGGCACCTTCAGGTACGCTTGCAACAAACGACGTTTCAACCATATCCCCGAATGCTTCTTCAACCGCGAGGCGGCCTTGATCGTGTTCATAAGACCAGCCAAAATCGGTTGGCGGGCCAACGTAGATAAATCCAGCCTTGGTTTGCGCGATTGCAGAACCACCAAGCCCGAGGGCCAGTGCAGCAGCTGCCGCTATTGTTGTAGTAAACTTCATAAAATTTCCTCCGTTAACGGGATGTTACCCGTGCTTATTGCCTCAGTGCGAGGCGTGGAATATCCGGCCAAGCGAGGCCGGTGCGTTCATGCTGGCCCGCCTGCGATCCGCAGATATTATGACCATCACAATAATAGTAATCAGGTACGGTGTCATCGACAAATATGCCGCTGAAATACCTATTCCGAGGGCTTGCAGGTTCAATTGCAGGATTGTGACCCCGCCAAACAGGTAAGCACCCAGAATCAGTCGCCATGGTTTCCACGAGGCGAACACCACAATCGCCAGCGCAATCCATCCGGCACCCGCCGTCATGCCCTCGGTCCATTGTGGAACCCGCACCAGTGACAGGTACGCCCCGCCAAGGCCCGCGCAAGCGCCACCAAACGCAATCGCGCCCATGCGGATCATCACGACGTTATAGCCCAAGGAATGCGCGGCCTCGTGGTTTTCCCCGACCGCGCGCAGAACCAGCCCTGCGCGTGAGCGGTTCAGGAAATACCAAACCCCCGCCACCAGCGCGATGGACATATAGATCATCGGATCGTGGCTAAACAGGATCGGCCCGACGACAGGCAAATCGCTTAACACCGGAATATCGAGGCGCGGGACCTTGGGCGGTTTCATCCCCGTATAGCTTTGCCCCAGCAACGCCGCCATGCCCAGACCGAACAAGGTTAACGCCAAACCGGTCGCCACTTGGTTAGACAGCAAGAACTGCGTCATAAATCCGAAAATCGATGCGAAAACTGCGCCTGCGACCATTGCTGCCAACATGCCGACCCACGGGTTCGAGGTTTCCACCGAAATCGCAAAACCGGCAATCGCGCCGATAATCATCATGCCCTCGACGCCCAGATTGAGGACGCCGGATTTTTCCACCACCAGCTCGCCCACGGCGGCCAGTAGAATGGGGGTTGCAGCGATGATCAGGCTGACCATCAATGATACGGGATTAAGTGCCGAGAAATCCATCACTTCACCTCCTTTTTCCACACGAGGCGGTAGTTAACAAAAACATCCACGGCCAGCAGGAAGAACAACATCATCCCCTGAAACACGTTGATTGCAGCGGCCGGAATACCCAGCGACAATTGCGCCAGCTCTCCGCCTATATAAGTCAGCGCCATCAGCAACCCTGCCAGCACGATGCCGATGGGATTAAGGCGGCCAAGGAAGGCCACGATGATCGCCGTGAACCCATAACCGACCGGAAAATTCGTGGTCAGCTTGCCCGCAGGCCCTGTGACCTCGAACAACCCCGCCATGCCCGCCAGCGCGCCGGAAATGCCCAGCGTGACCGCAATGATTATCGCCGGATTAACGCCTGCGAATTTCGCGGCGCGCGGGATTCACCCGTTAGGCGGATCTGGAAACCCAGCAGGTGACGCTCCATCATAACATACGCCGCGATGACGAGGGCTAATGCCACCATAACCCCCGCGTGCATCCCCAGCGGTTCATAGATCATCGGCAAACTTGTCGCGTCCACCGACGTAAAACTGCGCGATTCAGGGAAGCCATATCCGTCGGGGTTTTTAAGCGGTCCGGTCACCATGGCCGCCAAAAAGTTATAAGCCACATACACCAGCATCAAGGATACCAGAATTTCGTTGGTGTTGAATTTAATCTTCAGCAACGCCGGGATCATCGCCCAAGCCATGCCCCCCAACGCGCCTGCCAGCGTCATCAAAGGCAGCACCCAAATGCCGTCCGCAGGGTAAAGCGCAAGGCCAACGGCCCCGCCGGCAATGGCGCCCATCACAAACTGCCCCTCGGCCCCGATGTTCCACACACCGGCGCGAAAACCGATGCTAAGGCCGGTTGCGATCAAGATCAGCGGGCCCGCTTTGACCAGAAGTTGTGATCGCGAATACGGCCCGAAGGTTTCATGGAAGAACGGGTCAAGGAAGATGATCCTGATCGCCTCGAACGGGTCTTTGCCCATTGCGGCGAACAGAAATCCGCCCATTACCATCGTGATTGCCACCGCCAAAATCGGCGTCAACCACCGCATGATTTTGGAGGGTTGTTGTCTTGGCTCTAACCTAAGCATTGGCGCTTTCCTCCAGATTACCGCCCATCATCAGGCCAATTTGTTCCACGCTCATCCCCGCCGCAGGGCGAGGTTTGGACATGCGCCCCTCGGCCAGAACAGCGAAGGTGTCGGAGATTTCCATCAGCTCGTCGAGGTCTTGGCTGATCACCAGAATCGCCGCCCCTCCGGCGGCCAGATCGCGCAGCGCTTGCCGGATATCCGCCGCCGCTGCCGCATCAACGCCCCATGTAGGCTGGTTCACAACCAACACGTTCGGCTTTTGCAACACCTCGCGACCAATCACGAATTTTTGCAGGTTCCCGCCCGAAAGTGAACGCGCCGCATTGTCGATCCCCGGTGTGCGAACATCGAATTTCTCCACAATCTCGCGGGCGAAATCGTCGCGTTTACCAAACAGCGTGAAACCGGCTTTGGTCAAACCCTGCCGCACCCGCGCACTCAGGTATGCGTTTTCCTTAAGGCTCATATCAGGTGCCGCCGCATGCCCAAGGCGTTCCTCGGGGGCGGCCAGCAGGCCCAGCGCACGGCGCGTCGTTGGCCCCATACCGCCAATCGCAACACCGCTAAGTTTAACCATCGAGGGGGCCGTCGGACGTTCCCCCGAAAGCGCCAGCAGCAGCTCGTCTTGCCCGTTACCAGCCACGCCAGCGATCCCCATCACCTCGCCTGCGCGAAGTTCAAGCGAGACATCCTTAAGGCTCGTCCCGAACGGGTCCAGAGATTTCAGCGTCAGATTTTGCAGATGCAACAGCGTCTTGCCCGGCGTGAATTCCCGCTCCGTGGGCATCGCCAATTCGCCACCGATCATCATCTCCGCCATGGAGCGCGCGGTTTCTTCGGCCGGAATACACGTATCCACCACCTTGCCCATGCGCAGCACCGTCGCGTGGTCGCATAACGACCTGATCTCGTCCAGTTTGTGGCTGATATACAGGATCGCAACCCCTTCGGAGGACAGCTTGCGCAGGGTCTTGAACAAGGTCTCGACCTCTTGCGGGGTCAACACGGATGTCGGCTCGTCCATGATCAAAAGCCGTGGGTTTTGCAGCAAACAGCGCACGATTTCCACGCGCTGGCGCTCGCCCACCGACAAATCGCCGATCAGACGGTTAGGGTCCAGCGGCAAGCCATACGCATTGCTAACCTCGATGATCTTGGCGTTAAGTTCCGTACGGGGCGGCGCTTGTTCCATGCCCAGCGTGATGTTTTCCGCCACATTCAACGCCTCGAAAAGCGAGAAGTGCTGGAACACCATGCCAACGCCCAAATTGCGCGCCTCGCTGGGTTTACGGGGCATATAATGCTCGCCGTGCAGCAGCATGTCGCCCGAATCCGGATGCACCAAACCATATATCATTTTCACCAGCGTCGATTTACCGGCCCCGTTCTCGCCCAGAAGCGCGTGAATTTCGCCCTCCTGAATGGTGAAGCTGACGTTATCGTTCGCCTTCACCCCGGGGTAAGATTTGCTTAACCCCCTGATTTCGAGCAGCGTATCCCTCATGCGCTCACCTCCCTTATTTTTTGTTTTTCTGCCGCGCGCGCTTGTAAAAGTTCGGCGACGACCCCGACTGCGATCGCCATTGGTTCTTTGCCAAGGCTGCGATCCCCGATCGGGCATTGCAGGCGGGATGCGTCAACGCCCGCCTCTGTAATACGTTTCAAAAAGCGTGCGCGTTTGGTGGCTGACCCGATCAAACCAAGCCCGCCGAATGCGCGACTTAGGACGCGCAGACAGATTTCGAGGTCGATGGCATGCGAATAGGTTAACACCAGATGCTGCGCGTCGTCGGGCGCATGGGCAACCGCATCGGCGGGGTTGGCCGCCACCAGCATATCGACATGCGCGGGAATGTCTGACGGAAAGCGGTCGCGGGCGGAATCGATCCACGTAACTGCAAACGGCAACCCTTCCAGCGTGGTGACCAAGGCGCGCCCGACGTGGCCTGCGCCGTAAATCCAAAGGGGGTGTTTGGCGGTTTCCAGCGGCTCGATCAACCAGCCGTTAAGAAGGGTTAACATGTTGTTATGCGCCCCCGAACGGGTATCGCGCAGACGTTTCTGCACAGGCAAAGGCAACCCTTCGGGGCGACCGGATGTGACTGGGCGCACGAACGGGCCTTGCAGGGTTTCCAGATGCGCCAGTTCAACCGAACCGAAACATTCCGCCAGCAAACTAACGGAGCCACCACAGCATTGCCCCAGATTTGGGCCGAGCGGGATTTTGGTAAACGCCCGAACCCACTCGCCATCAACCCGCAACATTTTTCGCGCCTCAGCCACAGCCGCAAACTCTAACGCGCCGCCGCCAATGGTGCCGAACTGTTCATCCAAAGTCACCAGCATCGCCGTGCCCGCCTCGCGCGGGGTGGAGCCTTTGTGATCGGCAATCACCACGCGCACCACCTTGCCCGCGTCACAAATATGCTGGCGCAGCGCGGATATATCGAGGCCCGTTACCATGTGATGCCCTTTTCCATATCAACGGTTTTCAACACCCGTTCAGCCGTCGCGGGCGCATCCATAGCGGGGTATGCATCCCCGCAAGACGCCACCGCGTCCGAAATCGCCATGAACGCCGATATCCCGAGGATTAACGGTGGTTCCCCAACAGCTTTGGACTTGTAAATCGTATCCTCGACATTCTCGCCGCGCGCCCAGAGGGTGACGTTGAATTCCTTCGGGCGATCCGAACAAGCAGGGATTTTATAGGTGGACGGCGCGTGCGTCAGGTGACGGCCTTTGTCGTCCCAGACCAGCTCCTCGGTTGTTAACCATCCAGCGCCTTGCACATACCCCCCTTCAATCTGCCCGATGTCGAGTGCCGGGTTAAGCGAGCGGCCCACGTCATGCAGGATATCCGTGCGCAAAATGCGGTTCTCGCCCGTTAACGTATCGATAACCACTTCGGTAACTGCCGCCCCGTAAGAGAAATACAGGAACGGGCGGCCTTTTCCGGCAAACCGATCCCATTTGATTTTCGGTGTTTTATAAAAGCCCGTCGCCGACAGTTGAACGCGCCCACCGTAAGCAGCGGCGGCCAGATCAGCGAAGCGCATCGACGTCTCGCCGACTTGCACCATGCCGTCCTTGAAAATCACTTTATCCGGTGTTGTCTGCCACTGCTGGGCGGCAAAAACCGTCATCCGCTCGCGAATAGTCTCGCAAGCGGCCTTGCACGCCATGCCGTTCAAATCCGCCCCCGACGACGCCGCCGTGGCCGAAGTATTTGGCACCTTGGCCGTGTCAGTCGCGGTGATTTTTATATCCGCCAGCGAAACCCCGAACACCTGCGCCGCGACTTGTGCGACCTTGGTGAACAAGCCTTGCCCCATCTCCGTGCCACCATGGTTCAGATGGATCGAGCCGTCCGTATACACATGCACCAACGCCCCCGCCTGATTAAGGTGGGTCAGCGTGAAGGAAATCCCGAATTTAACCGGCGTCAGAGCAATCCCGCGTTTCAGGATCGGGCTTTGCGCGTTGAACGCCGCAATCTCGGCCCGCCGCGCGGTGTAATCCGAGGTCTCAACCAGCTCGTCGACCAGTTCGGGCGTAACGTTATCCTCGACCGTCATATGATACGGCGTGACGTTGCGATCCTTCGTGCCATAAAAATTCACCCGCCGCACTTCCAGCGGGTCCATGTTTAAGGTGTGGGCGATGTGGTCCAGCACCCGCTCGATCCCGATGATGCCTTGCGGGCCACCAAAGCCACGAAAAGCCGTGTTGGAAACCGTGTTGGTTTTAAGGCGATGCGAAACTATCCGCACGTTCGGCAGGTAATACGCATTATCCGCGTGCAACATGGCGCGATCCGCCACAGGCAAGGACAAATCCAGCGCCCAGCCGCATTTGACAAAGTGTTCAAAAATCACCGATTGCAGGCGGCCCGTCGAGTCAAAACCCGCTTTATAGGTAATGCGGATATCGTGGCGCTTACCGGTGATAATCATGTCATCATCGCGGTCATAGCGCATCTTGGCCGGACGGTTCAGACGCATCGCCACCACAGCCGAAGCCACGGCCAGCGAGTTGCCCTGACTTTCCTTGCCGCCAAATCCACCGCCCATACGGCGGGTCTCGACGCGCACGGCATTCATGGGCACGCCAAGCGCCTCGGCCACTTTATGCTGGATTTCGGTGGGGTGCTGGGTGGAGGAATGGACCAGCACGTCGCCCTCGTTCGGTTGGGCGGATGCGGCGTGACCCTCAAGGTAGAAATGCTCCTGCCCGCCGATCTCCATGCTGCCCTCAACCTGATTGTCCGAGGCCGCCATCGCCCCGTCGGCATCGCCGTTCTGGAAGGTCATCGCATCTTCAAACTTGCTGTCTGCCGCCATGGCCGCGTCGATTGTCAACAACGCCGGTAGTTCTTCGTACTGGATCGAGCCAAGGCGCGCCGCTAAACGCGCGGCGCTGTGGCTGGTCGCCACCACAAGGAATATAGGTTGGCCGACAAAATGCACCGTATCAATTGCCAACATCGGCTCGTCATGCGCAGACGGGGAAACGTCGTTTTCTGCCGGAAGGTCGGCGGCGGTTAACACATCGATAACCCCGTCCGCAGCGCGAACCATATCAAGGTTAACGGAAGTTAACTTCGCATGGGCAACCGTAGAGAGGCCAAATGCCAGATGCACCGGATCGACCAACGGGATATCGTCCGTGTAGCGCGCAACACCGGAAACGTGCAACGGGGCGCTATCGTGCGGGTTTGGTTTGGCTACGCTCATGCCGCCCCCCTCCCGACAATACGGGTTTCGATCAGCGGGTTGGTGCTTTCATGGAAGTAGCGCCGCAGCAGGTTTTGCGCCGTGCGCAGGCGATATTCGGCACTGCCGCGCACGTCTTTGATCGGGGTGTAATCCTGCGCAAATGCCGTACAGGCCGCCTCAATCGTGGTTTCATTCCACGGCTGGCCGATAAGCGCTTCTTCCACGTGTGGGGCCCGTTGTGGCGTGGCGGCCATGCCACCAAATGCGATACATGCAGCCATGACATTCCCACCCTCCACCGTGATATTAAACGCCCCGCATAGCGCCGAGATATCCTGATCGAAACGCTTGGAAATCTTGTATACGGCAAGGGTGTCGGGTTGCGCCGGAATAAACAGGCTCTCGACGAACTCGCCAGCTTGACGGTCCTGCTTGCCATAGGAAATGAAGAAATCCTCCAACAGAACTTCGCGCCGCTCGGACCCGCGCCGCAGGGTTAAAACTGCGCCCAGTGCGATCAGCGGCGGCGGGGTGTCGCCAATGGGCGAGCCGTTGGCGATGTTCCCGCCAATCGTCGCGGAGTTGCGCACCTGAACGGAGCCGTAACGGCGCAGCATCTCGGCAAAATCGGCGTACCGGTCAACCATCGCGCCGCGCATACGGGCAATGGTTACACCGGCGCCAATACGAATGCCGCTCTCGGTGATTTCGATCTGTTGCAGGCCCTCAAGGCGATGGATGAACACGGTCGGCAACAGGTTACGCATCAGTTTAGTGACCCACAGGCCCACATCCGTCGCTCCGCCAACAATCGTCGCGTCAGGGTTTTCAACGTACCAATCGGCGAAACTATCAAGCGTCGCAGGCAAAAACGCCCCGTCCAGCGTGATATCTCCGCCCACCAATGCCGCCAGACGGTCCCCCTCATCCGTCAGCCAATCCGGTTGCGGCTGCTGCGCGGCTGCTTCGGCCGCACGAATGATCGGCGCATACCCCGTGCAACGACACAGGTTTCCTGCCAACACATCGTCAAAATCCTGCCG
>ENA-OSCG01000065-OSCG01000065.1-marine-sediment-metagenome-genome-assembly--contig:-NODE-65-length-18865-cov-8.576236_pt1 | contig 18865 bp, 18 predicted proteins | sample MGYA00237880_ERZ529332 | MGnify/ENA primary metagenome ERZ529332 (study PRJEB26373, sample SAMN05710708) | marine sediment metagenome | biome: marine; feature: ocean trench; material: sediment... | reverse complement strand
CAACGACCCGGGAAAGCCTGAGACAGGCACGCTGGGTGGTGTTAATCATCGGTCTGGCAGCCATTGCTCTGGCTATTTTTTCCCCCGCTGCCATATTCAGTCGTGTCCTGTTTGCCTGGCAGGCACTGGCAGCAGCTTTTGGCCCATTACTCATCATTACCCTGTGGCGCGGCCCGGTCAGTCCCAACTGGCGAATTGCTGCCATGTCTTCGGGTTTTGTATTAACCGTGCTGATTAGCTGGGCCACCGACACCCCCGGCGATATTGCTGAGCGTTATATTCCGATGCTGGTGGCTTTGGCCTTCGCGTTGAGAGGATCCAGGCACATAAATCACCATCAGCGGAGCTGACCCGATCTGCCACACCACCCCAGCTTAATCCCGCGTCGTAATATTGGTTGGCAAGAGTTTTCATTGGCAAGAGAAGTTCGCTGACGTCTGCCTGCTCATCCACACCGCTTCCAGTGACATTGATCTGATGGTCATCAGCGATAGTCTGACCTACGCCGACTTATTTCCGGCACGCCACACTGGTATCCTTTACCTATAAATGGTTCTTTTCCTACAGCAAATCACTAATATGACCATAGAAGGTGGTCATTTTATTTGCTATAATGAAACCGATCCAACCAGCAGATTTAACAGGTGACCGGAATGGAGCATATTTCCAAGAGTGAGTTCAAAGCACACGCCCTGGAAGTCCTGAGGGAGATAGAGAAAAGCGGAAAATCCAGGATCATAACGGATCATGGGAAGCCAACCGTTGAAATCAGAAAGCTCAGGCAAAAAAAACAGAGCCCATTGGAAATATTGAAAGGCACTGTGCTGAAGTACGATGCGTTTGACGAACCCGTTGGCGTTGATGACTGGAAAAATGCTTGATGATTGTCCTCGATACGCACGTATTGCTGTGGTGGGTGAATGGTTCTGATTTACTGTCCACCACCGCAAAAAACGCAATCAGGAAAACCTTAACCAAGGGAAGCGAAATCATAATTTCCACTATCTCCGCATGGGAGGTTTCCATGTTAATTGAGAAAGATCGTTTGATTCTTGGTATGGAGGTGGAAAGCTGGTTTGATGAAGTTACACAAATTGAGGGCGTGCGATTTATACCTGTTGACAATGAAATCGCAATTAAGTCCACTGTTCTACCGGGGGATTTCCATAAAGACCCTGCAGACCGCATGATCGTGGCAACCGCAAGAAAGCTGGCAGTTCCGTTAGTGACAGCCGACCAAAAGATTAAGAATTACCAACATGTTAAAACCATTTGGTAGCAGAATCAGGCGGCGTTGATCGGACGGTGCCTTACAGATAGAATCACGAATGTTGGTGCAGAGATTATTGGTTTGCGCACGCTCTGCAGTTATAATCGCCTGTTACTCAATATGGCCTGATGTGACCACTCTTATGCCTATTCTAAAAAATCTGATCACAGTGCTGTTGTGCCTGGCATGCGCCAATGTTCTTGCCGCCGGGGACTATAAGGCCGGCAAGATAAAGGCCTACACCTGCAGTGGCTGTCACGGAATTGTTAACTATAACAATGTCTACCCGACTTACCGTGTTCCCCGCATCGGCGGACAAAACAAGGAATACCTGGTCATCGCCTTGCAGGCTTTCAGGGCAGGTGAACGCACGCACAAGAATATGAACCTGCAAGCTGAAGGCCTTTCAGACCTGGACATTGAAGACATTGCGGTATACCTGGCTGCACAGACAAACAACGCGGGTACTGATTCAACCGGCAACGCCGCTACCGGACCAAGCAAATCCGTCACCTGCCAGGCCTGTCATGGTGCAACCGGTATGAGCAGCCAGCCGATCTACCCCAACCTGGCGGGGCAACATCAGAATTACCTCAGCAAAGCACTCCACGACTTCCGTGATGGCAGTCGTCCGAATGCAATCATGAGTGGCTTTGCCGGCCAGCTCAGCGATGCTGATATCGAAGATATCGCAGCCTGGTACGCCGGCCAGCAAGGCCTGACAGAAATTCGGGATAAATAGTAAAGCCGGTTTTGGCCCGGGCTACTTGTAATAGGGATTATCACCAGTGCTGTGGTCGGTGGCATCGATGATCGAGTTAATCTCTGGAAAATGTTGTTGGAGTGTCTTCTCGATACCCTCTTTCAAGGTGACATTGACCATCCCGCAACCGTGACAGCCGCCACCGAAACGCAGAACGACATCTTTTTCCGGGGTTATCTCTTCCAGTTCTACCCTGCCACCATGAGACGCCAGGCCTGGGTTGATCTCAGCATTAAGTATCCAGTTGATCTTATCTGCAAGATCCGCGTCTTCCTCCGGTTCACTGCCTTTTATCCCGGGCGCCTTGATGGTTAACTGACCACCCGCATCATCTTTTTCAAAATCAATTTTAGCATCTGTAAGCCAGCGTTCACTGCTGTAGGGAACGTACAAGTTGAAGCTGTCATAAGTAAAGGTCTGCTCAGGCTCACTGGAACCATTACCGGCGGAGCCACCGGGCGCGTGGAACTGAAGGTCACAGGCCGCATTTGGCGTACCCGGGTTGAGCACGGACAAGTGCAGGCCGATATCATCCATTTCCTGCTGTGAGATCAGTCTGGCAAAGTATTCTTGTGCACTATCTGTAATTTCAATCATTTGCTATCCAAAACCAGTTATTGGCCAGTATACCGGATAAATCCAGCAATGAGGTCGCGGAGGTCAACCGTACAATAAAATCAGCTGACCGTATATAAAACGCCGGCAAGTTTCACTAGTGAAATATCCAACCGCCAGTCCAGGCCTGAGTGCGTGCCGTCGAACTCTTCATAATGATGTTCTATTCCCAAACTACTCAGACCCTTCGTAAACGCTCTGGTTCCGTATTGAATGTTGTACTGGTCGCGGCTACCCACGTCAATATAAAGCAGTTCCAGTGCTGCGAGCTGGTCCGCATGCGACTCAAGCAGGTTTAGCGGGTCATGGCGCAGCCAATGCCCCCAACGCTCATTGTCCATCTCCAGTGTGTGCAGATCAAATGGCAGTTGAATACCGCTCTCCGGCCCAGCACCAGGACCAACACAGGGATCATAACTGGCAGCCATAGCCAGGGTCAGCAAGGTGGAATAGTCGGGTGAACCAGGGTTTTTCTTAGCCCAAAAGTTCTTCAAAAAGCGGTATGGATCGCCACCACAAGCGGACAACACGGCGGCTGCCGTTGGGAATTCAGGCCGGTAAACCCACTCAAAGCCAATGTCAGGGGCATGAGCTGCCACCCCGCCCCACGTGTCCGGAAAATACATGGCATGCACCAGTGCACCATAACCACCCGACGACTTGCCAAAAACCCCGCGGCCCTGACGATCGGCAATGACATTGACATGATCAGACAAAAATGGAACCAGTTCCTGCACAACGTAATCGGCATAACGCCCGACCGCTGCTGAATTGATATATTGGTTACCACCCAGGGAACTGTAGCAATCCGGCATCGGCACCACCACAGGTGGCATATCGCCGTTGGCTATCAACCGGTCCAGTCGCCGGGGCAGGTTTTCGCCCTGGTTTCTCCAGTTCAGGTGACCTGGGCCTGAGTTGGTAAAAGCAGCGAAATCCCACAGGCTGACATACGGATCACCCGAATCTGAGTATCCTGCCGGTAAATAAACACACAAATCCCGGTCTGACGGGTCACTCCAGATATTGTCCTGCAGCACCTTTGAGCGGTGTTTAAGCCTGACAACTTCACCCTGCGGCCAGTCAGATTTAGGCAATACGGTCATCGCTGGTACTCTTTCAAGGTGATAACTGGGGTTCAGAGGCACCCATAGTTATCACCTTGAAGGAGTGCTAAGAGTTGCAAAATAGGCCAGCAGGTCATCACGAAGCTCTGCGTGTTCAAGGGCATAATCGACCGTGGCCCTGACAAAGCCCTGGCGGCTGCCACAGTCATAGCGCACGCCTTCAAAGGCGTATGCCAGCAACGGCTGGCTGGTAAGTTGTGCGGCAATTGCGTCGGTTAGCTGAATCTCCCCCCCGGCACCCGCCTGCACCGATTCAAGCAGCTCGAATATTTTTCCGGGAAGGATATAACGTCCGACCACACCCAGGTTGGATGGTGCCTTGTCCGCTGAAGGCTTCTCTACGATTGCACGAATGTAGTCCCGTCCGTCGCTGCCTGTTCGCACCGACACAATACCGTAACGGTCGGTCATAGAGGCCGGAATTTCCTCGACGCCAATGCTGCCCACACCCGTCGCATAGTATGCATCCACCATTTGTTTCAGGCAGCCGGCACCAGGGGAGCGGATCAAATCGTCAGCCAGCAGTACGGCAAATGGCTCATCACCCACCAGTGATTTCGCACACCAAACTGCATGACCCAGTCCAAGCGCCTGCTCCTGAATCACGTACGCTGTTGAGACATGCGAAGGAATAATGTCCTTGACGCGCGCGTGCAACTCGTGTTTTCCCTGCGCCTGTAAGTGAGCCAGCAAGTTCTCATCGACTTCAAAATAGTCCTGGATCGCCCGTTTCTTACGGCTGGTAACAAAGATCAGGGTTTCAATGCCCGCCTCCACGGCTTCTTCCACGGCATACTGGATCAAGGGCTTGTCCACGATGGGCAACATTTCCTTGGGTATGGATTTGGTTGCCGGCAAAAATCGGGTTCCGAGTCCTGCCACAGGAAACACGGCTTTCCTGATTGCTTGCATCAATAGTTAGTGGCTGCGGTTAGTGACTGCGGTGGATAGAAACGACTTTGGCTGGTTCTGTATTGAAACTGGACTTGGCCAGCTCCGGTACCAGGCGCACCAATGCACGCTGAAGGTACTTGGTATCATAACGCCTGACCGCCAGTTCAGCACTTTTTAACTCTGAGCGCAGCACGCCCCAGTCGGCTTCGCGCGGATGGGCCAGAAAAATCTTTTCGTGGGCAGTTTTCTCATAAGCCTCAAGCTCGTGAAACAGCTCTTCAAACAGTTTTTCACCTGCCCTCAGACCGGTGTATATAATCTCGATATCCCGGCCAGGCTCTTTTCCTGCAAGGCGGATCAGGTGTTCTGCCAGGTAGGTGATATTGATCGGCTCACCCATGTCGAGTACGAATATTTCACCGCCACTGCCGAGTACGGCTGCCTGCATGATCAGTTGGCTGGCCTCGGAAATGGTCATGAAATAACGCGCTATCTCCGGATGGGTAACCGTCACCGGGCCGCCTTTTGCGATTTGCTCCTGGAACAGCGGCACGACACTGCCATTTGAGTTCAGCACGTTGCCAAATCGAACCGTAATAAACCGTGTACGCGAGCGGGCATTCATATTCTGGCAGTACATTTCAGCGACCCGCTTGGTGGCGCCCATGATATTTGCCGGGTTGACTGCCTTGTCGGTAGAAATCAGGACGAAAGTACCTACACCATGACGGTCTGCGGCTTCTGCCAGGCGCATGGTTCCAAGTATGTTGTTACGGAAAGCCTCGCGAACTTGCGTCTGCAGTATTGGCAGATGCTTGTAAGCCGCCGCATGGAAAATCATGTCGGGCTGGTACTCACCTACGACTTTTTCAACCGTGGCAGGGTCACAAATATCACCCAGCACAGAATAAAAAATCAGGTCATGGAATTCGCTGCGTAATTCGTGATCAATCTTGTACAGGGAATATTCGCTGTGATCTATGATAATCAGTTCCACCGGGTTCAGACGGGCGATGTGGCGGCATAATTCAGAGCCTATCGAACCACCCCCACCAGTGATCATCACACGTTTACCTACCAGTCCTTCACGAATGGATTCCCATTCCAGCAAAACCGGATCACGGCCCAGCAGGTCATCAATCTCAACCCGCTTCAGTTCTCCAATTTTGGTTGCCTTTGAACCAAGATCCTGCAAGGTAGGCAGCGTACGGAATTCAATTTCGCTGAGCTCGCAGATTTCAACAATATGCTGCATCTGCTGATTATTGGCTGACGGCATTGCAATAATCGCCAGGTCGGCCTTGAAGTCCGCCCCAACTCTCGGCAGTTGATCTATTGGGGCCAGTACCGGAATCCCGTGTACCTGTGCTCCGCGCAACCGTTTATCGTCGTCCAGAAACCCAACCACCACAAAACCGCCGCGATGGCGCAATTCCCGTTCCAGCATTGCTCCGGAACGTCCTGCACCGAGGATAAGTACACGTTTCAGACCTTTTTCAGAAGTTGACACCGGCATGCGGGAATCTTTCCAGAAGCGAAAACACATTCGGGGCAGGCCCAATAACACGAACAGCAGCGCCGGATAAACCAGCGCTGTCGGTATCCATTGATTGATCGTCAGGCCTGTCACAAGTGTCATTGCAGCCATAATCGCCACGGTGCCAAAAACACTGGCCCGGGCGATATTCCACATATCCTGAAAACTGGCAAAACGCCACAAACCTTTATAAAGACCGGTAGCCCACAGCACACCGCCCTGCAGTAAAAGCACAACCAGGAACCCTGTAAAGAACGCGGTGGAAACAATGTCAGGGCTTGCTGATATCACCGCTGTGCGTTCAGTCAGCCAGCCGGTTGCATACCATGCAAGTAAAACCATGCAAAGGTCATGCACAACCACTGCCGCACGCGGGTGACGCAGGATATCTATAATCCGTTTCATTCCAGTCGCCTTGTAGCACACATGCCAAGTTTTCGGTTCGCGATGTGCCAGCAAGCCCCAAGGACTAACAGCGTAAGCCCTGCTGTCACAATGGCATATTGCGTATACATTGCTGCCAGCACTATGGCTGGCAGTACCAAAACTACATTTATGGCCTGGTAAAGCACCAAAACACGACTATGTGACCACCCGTGGGCGATCAGTCGCTGATAAACGTGTTGGTTGTGGGCAGTATACCATCGCTCACCTGCAAATACCCTTGCTGTCAATGTCAGCGTTGCATCGACAATAAACACCGACATGATCAAAACTGACAGAGCCAGGCTGATAACACCCGTGTGCAAACCGTAAACTATCATTGAGGCGAAAATAAACCCCAATGGAACGCTTGCCACATCACCCATAAATATGCGTGCCCGTGGGAAGTTCAATGGCAGGAAGCCTGCACAGGCAGTCGCCACGACCAGGGACAACATGGCCATCGCTGACTGCTCGCCAAGCAAAAACAGAACGGCCATTACCAGCCCTGCAAATAGACCCTGAAACCCCGCCATACCATCACTTCCATCCATAAAGTTGTACAGGTTCATCAGCCAGATCATCCCCATAATAACGCCTGTGTACATAGCGGCATCGCTTGCCGGATTCTGAAAATAAAAGAAGCCTATCAACCAAAGACTGACAGCAAGCTGAATGAACAACCTCAGCAGAGAAGAAACATGCCGCCTGTCATCGAACCACCCGGCCAGGGCCAGCACCACCACGCCCGGCAGCATGTGCAGCCACCAGAACACCGGTAGTGGCAGAAAGGCGTGTACCCCGACTGTGGTCACAAGCAAGCTGAAAATCAGACCCAGACCACCCCCCGTCGCTGTGGCAACCATGTGGCTCTGGCGCTCACCGGGTTGGACGATCATGCCGGAGCGTTTTGCCAGCACCAGTACTGCACCACAGCTTAAGTAGCTCAAGCCACCAGCAACAAGGCTGGCGACCGCCATGCTGGCCAATACCTGCCCGTCATGGGCTAACCCGAACATGCTTCAGGGCCCTCTGATTTATTCGCCCAGGACACCGCGGATAATCCGCGTGGTACTCCAGTTTTTGCAACTGGGGCATTGCCAATGGTGGCTGCGTCCGGCGTACCCACAATGTGTACAGCGATAAGCAGGCTGTCGGGCCAGTAGTTTTTGTGCAACGGCGCGCAATATTTCATCACCGGATTCAGTTTCCGGCCCACCCTCAAGCTTTAGCTCGATCAGATGGTCCAGACCCAGTACGGACGGACGGCGGGTAAGCGCATCCGCCAGATAACGGGTGGCGGCTCCAAGACCCTCTGTCTGTCTGAGCACTGCTGTCTGGGACAACAGCAAGCTGACACCATCATAGCTTTGTGACCAGTTCGTCATTTGCGCAACTGCCCGCGGGAACTCATCGGCTTTTTGCGCACACTCCAGGTAATGCTGCAGAATGTCATGGATATACTCTTTGTCCATTGCCGCAATTTCTTCGTAGACGGCGATAGCCTCGGCAGGCATATCCTGTTGTGCTGCGATGCGAGCCAATATGATTCTTGCGCGAATGCTCTCCGGGTAATATCGTCTGGCCTGGCGCAAATGCTTCCGGGCAGCGGCCGGCTTTGCTGCCTGCAGTTCGACTTCCGCCATTTCACAACAAAAATGCGCCATGACCAGGCCCATCTTTTCATCTGTCACAGCTTCAAGCTTTTGTGCCTGTTGTAAGGCCTTCTGCCAGTCTTTCTCCTGCTGGTAAATGTCCAGCAGGTGCCGCAATGCTGTAGGCGCATGAGAATCAAGCTCTATCAGCTCCTTGAACAAATTCTCAGCCCGGTCAAACAGGCCTGCGTGCATGTAATCCTCCCCCAGCTCGAGTAATGCACGGGTTTTTTGACCTTCATCAAGACCTGACTTGGACATGATGTTCTGGTGAATCCTGATCGCCCGCTCAATTTCACCCCGGCGCCTGAACAGGCTGCCGAGTGCAAGGTGGGTTTCAATGGTATCGACAGTAACTTCTGCCATTTCAATAAAGACAGCGATGGCCTTGTCGGGTTGCTCATCCAGCAGGTAGTTCAGGCCCTGGAAATAGCGATTGCTGAATTTACGGTTACGTTTGCGCTCACCGCGGGAGGTTGTACCCTTGGCCAGCGCCCAGCCCACCCATGCTGCAACCGGAATCAGCGTGAGTAGCAGGATCTCAATCATCTGGTGCGTTTAAAGCAGGCTTGCCCGGCTTATGTTCAGCCCGGCCAGATTTTTCCTTTCCAGCCAGTTTTGATCGGGCTTTTCGCAGTTGCAGCCGCAACGGCAGCACACGGAGCAGGTAAATCGCGCTCAAACCGGTGACCAGGCCCAGTGAAAAACCTGCCAGAATTGCCAGGCCCAGCGGGATTTCAAGCTGGATCCACAGAAGATCTACGTAGACAAGACCAGAATTCAACGTGCCGACAATCAAACCAACGACAATGGCTGCGATGGCCAAAAGGATAAAGCCCGCCTTTTTCACCTTATTCCGACCTGGTTTTAGTCAAGAAACATTATTTACCCGTTCGCGCAGCGCCTTGCCTGGTTTGAAATGGGGTACGTGCTTGCCTGGCAATGCTACTGCTTCACCGGTTTTCGGGTTGCGGCCCATTCTCGGGGCCCGGTAATGCAGGGAAAAACTCCCGAAGCCCCTGATTTCAATTCGTTCCCCTGAAGACAATGAACTACTCATTTGTTCCAGGAGCGACTTGACCGCAAGTTCAACGTCCAGGTGAGCGAGGTGCTGTTGTATATCTGCCAGTTGGTCAATCAATTCTGATTTGGTCATTGGGATCACATGTTCCTGTTCGTCTGTTTATTATAACCGGAAATAAAACGGGCGACCCGGCCTGGGTCACCCGTCTTTACACTAGTCCTGATCAAGCTGCTCTTTGAGCAATTCACCCAGAGAGGTTGTACCACTGGAAGCATTTTGCTGGTGGTACTCTTCCAGCGCCTCGGCCAGCTCTTCATCTTCGAGTGCTCGAATCGACAACGTCAGGCTGCGATTCTTGCGGTCCAGACTGATAAACTTGGCTTCAATCTCATCGCCGACAGCCAATTCCCTGGTGGCGTCTTCAACGCGCTCTTTCTTGATATCGGAAGCCCGCAGGTATCCTTCAACACCATCGACCAACTCAATGATTGCACCGCGTGCATCCACGGCCTTGACCTTGCCTTTGACCTGGCTGCCACGCGGGTGCTCTGCCATGAAGGTAGCAAACGGATCCTGATCCAGCTGCTTGAGTCCGAGGGAAATCCGCTCACGCTCAGGGTCGACCGCCAGTACCACAGCTTCAACTTCTTCACCCTTACTGAAGTTACGTACAGATTCCTCACCGGGTGTGAGCCAGGAGATATCAGACAGGTGAACCAGGCCATCGATACCGCCGTCAAGGCCGATGAAGATACCGAAATCGGTAATGGATTTAATCGCACCAGAGACACGGTCACCCTTGTTATGGTTCGCAGCAAAAGCTTCCCATGGGTTGGCAGCACATTGCTTCATGCCCAGCGAAATACGGCGGCGCTCTTCGTCAATCTCCAGCACCATAATTTCAACTTCGTCACCGGTCTGAACGACCTTGGCCGGGTTGACGTTCTTGTTGGTCCAGTCCATTTCAGAAACATGCACGAGGCCTTCAACACCATCCTCGATCTCAACAAAACAACCGTAATCGGTGATGTTTGAAACATTGCCGAACAGACGTGTGCCCACCGGATAACGGCGCGACAGATCGCTCCAGGGATCGTCTCCCATCTGTTTCAGGCCAAGTGAAACACGATTGCGCTCGCGGTCAAAACGCAGTACCCGTACTTCCAACTCGTCGCCTACATTGACGACTTCGCTCGGGTGACGGACACGTTTCCACGCCATGTCAGTAATATGCAACAGGCCATCAATGCCGCCGAGATCAATGAACGCACCGTAATCGGTGAGGTTCTTGACCACACCTTTGACAATGACACCTTCTTCCAGGCGTTCGAGCAGCGCTTCGCGCTCTGCACTGAACTCAAGCTCAACCACGGCGCGACGTGAAACCACGACATTATTGCGTTTTCGGTCCAGCTTGATGATTTTGAAGTCCAGATCCTTGCCTTCAAGGTAAGCTGGATCGCGGACCGGGCGCACATCCACCAGTGATCCCGGCAGGAACGCGCGGATATCGTTGATATCGACCGTGAAGCCACCTTTGACTTTTCCGCTGATTTTCCCCTGTACAATTTCTTCGCCCTCGAACGCGCTCTCGAGCTTGTCCCAGACCATTGCACGCTTGGCTTTTTCCCGTGACAGGCGGGTTTCGCCGTAACCGTCTTCAACGGCCTCCAGCGAAACTTCCACGCTATCTCCAACTTTTACTTCCAGCTCTCCATCCAGTGAACGGAACTGGTAAATGGGCACGATGCCCTCAGATTTTAATCCGGCATTGACGACCACAGAATCGTCCCTGATTTCAACTACGATGCCGGTAATGATAGTACCCAGCTTCAGGCTTTGTGAAGCGAGGCTTTGTTCAAATAATTCAGCGAAACTTTCAGTCATAGGTTTAATCTCAACAGACATACCGCGTATTCCGGCATACCCACCAGTGTTGTGTGGCACATTCGATTGTGCCGGTTAAAATTCACCACCCACCATCGGATGGCACCATACTACTATTTTATTAATCAGCAGCTGATTTTGCAAACTCAAATCATATTGATGACTTCTTCAAACACCTCTTCAATGCTTAAATCAGTCGAATCAATGATGACTGCATCTTCAGCCGGTCTAAGCGGCGCAATGCTGCGCGACTGATCGCGCAAATCACGGGCTTTGATCTCCCTGAAAAGGCGCGAGAGGTTAACACTTTCCCCTTTTTCTTTCAACTGCTTGTGTCGCCGCTGGGTGCGAATTTCCACACTTGCCGTCAGAAATATCTTGAGATATGCATCCGGAAAAATAACCGTTCCCATATCCCTGCCATCAGCAATCAGTCCCGGCAGCCTGCGAAACTGTCTTTGCCGCTTGATCAATGCCGCCCTGACAGCAGGTGTGGCGGCGATCTTTGAGGCAAGGACTCCGGTCTCCTCACGCCGTAACCGGTCGCTGACATCTTCGCCATCCAGCAGGGCTTTAACGCCACTCCTGCTGGTTTCGAAGCATATATCCAGCCCGGCCGCCGCCGCCCCCAGAGCCACTTCATCGTCCAGTGGAACATCATTTTTCATCACTGCCAGTGCAGTCAGCCGATAAAGTGCACCGCTGTCGAGAAAATTCCAGCCCAGGCGTTCCGCCAGCCGCGCCGAAAGCGTGCCCTTGCCCGCGCCACCCGGCCCATCGATAGCAATAACCGGTACTTCTGCATTGCTCGCCGCGTGACTCATGCCGACTCCGCAGCCTGCATCATAGCGCCGAGTCTGTTCATATCGTCACAGAATTCCGGGTAGGATGTCGCGATGAATTGCGCGTCTTCGATCTGAACCTCTGCCGATGCATGCAGGCCCAGCACGGCAAAGGACATGGCGCAGCGGTGATCCCCCGCGCTTGCTACCAGGCCGCCACTAATCTCACCGCCTGTGATATCGATTCCATCCTGATATTCTTTCAATTCAACGCCGAGCTGTTGCAGACCAGTTGCCATAACCGCAAGGCGGTCGCTCTCTTTTACCCTCAGCTCGGCCGCGCCACGTATCCGTGTAATACCACTCGCTGTGGCGGCCAGCGCCATTAACAACGGCAATTCATCTATCATATCCGCCACCCTGGTTTTGGGCACATCAATACCTTTCAGTGGGCCGTTAAATACCAGTTGAATATCACCTTCAGGCTCAGCTCCCTGGTCTGACCGGTTAACGACTCGCAAGTCCGCACCCATCTCTTCAAGGCACTCAAGGAACCCCGTGCGGGTAGGATTCAGACCGACACGCCTTAGCATAATGTCTGAGCCAGGCATCAATGCCGCCGCTGCAAGCGGAAATGCCGCAGAAGAAATATCACCGGGAACATTGAATACAGCAGCTTTTAACTTCGAGCCTCCGGTGATACTGCACGGTGCCGGCAATGCCACACCAAACAACGGCAACAGGCGCTCGGTATGGTCACGGCTCAGCCGCGGTTCATTGACACGGGTGACCCCTGAGGCGTACAGGCCGGCCAGCAAGACGCAGGACTTGATCTGGGCGCTGGCGACCGGTGACTTGTACTCGATGCCCTGTAAGCCATCACCGGCACGAATAGTCAACGGTGCAGTGCCCTGCCCGGTCGGCTCAATATCCGCACCCATCAGCCTCAACGGCTCAACAATGCGCCGCATCGGACGACGGTTAAGGGATTCATCACCACTCAGGATAGTGTCAAAATCCTGGCCACACAATACACCGGCCAGTAAACGCATGGCAGTACCCGAATTGCCCAAATCCAGCCTGCCGGCAGACGGCTGTTTCAGCTCACCACCGGTACCCTCGATGCAGATCCTGCCGCAACTGCGTGCAACGATTGCACCCAATTGTTCACAGGCCTGCAAGGTCGCCAGCGTATCTTCACTTTCAAGCACGCCGCTCAGTTCCGAACGTCCTGCTGCGAGCGTGGCGAAGATCAGTACCCTGTGGCTGATGGACTTATCACCTGGCGGGGTAATCTCGCCACACAAGCCGGTATCCAGCGGTTCAACCGTCAGAATCACGAACTGCTGCCGGTCGGCTGGTGATCGCCTTCGGATAGGACCCGAGAACGCGTGTCAGACTGGACAGGCTTTGCATCTCGCGCAGCGCTGACTTGAGCGGTTCAATTTCAGCATGGCCCTCGACATCAATAAAAAATACATATGACCAGGCGGCAGCGCTGGAAGGACGCGACTCAATGCGGGTCATGTTCAGCGAGTGGCGTGCCAATGGGTCCAGCAATGAATGCAAAACCCCGGGGCCCTCGTCACCCGCGAGCAGCAGCGAGGTCTTGTCATCGCCTGACGGCGCCAACAGCTGCCGGCCGATAACCAGGAAGCGCGTGGCGTTATCCGGCTGGTCTTCAATCCGGGCAAACAACACCGGCACCCCGTATATTTCAGCAGCAGACTGGCTGGAAATTGCAGCCGCATCAGGCGCGTTCCGCACCCGCCTTGCAGCCTCGGCATTGCTGCTGACAGATATACACTCAGCCGCCGGCAAATGATGCCGGATCCAGGCCCTGCACTGCGACAGTGATTGCTGGTGGGAATAGATCCGCTCGATGCCTGCCAGGCTTTTTGCCTGGGTCAGCAAATTGTGGTGAATGGCCATCTGGATTTCCCCACAAATCTTCAGATCCGAATCCACAAACCGGTCAAGTGTATGGCTGACTATGCCCTGGCTGGAGTTTTCTACCGGCACCACACCAAAATCGGCTTCGGTGGTCTCGACCTGCCGGAATACATCGTCGATGCCGGTCACCGCCAGTGCCTGCACGGAATGGCCGAAATGACGGTTCACTGCCTGCTGGGTAAAGGTTCCTTCGGGTCCGAGATAGGCGATTTTCAGCGGCCCCTGCTGGGCCAGACAAACCGACATGATTTCCCGGAACAAGCGCAGCATTTCTGCGTCACTGATCGGGCCTTCATTACGTTCCCTGACCGCCCTGAGCACTTCAGCTTCACGCTCGGGACGGTAGTAGTCCACAGCATGGCGCAGGCTGCCCTTGGACTCTCGCACAACCCCTGCCAGACGCGCCCGGTCACTGATCAAAGCCTGTATCTGTGCATCCAGCACATCAATTTGCGCGCGGACTTCTCCAAGCACCTTCGCCGGCCTGACTTTTTTCCCACTACCCGCTTTACTTCTTTTGGTCTTGTCAGCCATCAACCAGCCCTGCTCTCGAATTCCGTCATGAAATCGATCAATGCCTCTATACCTTCAATCGGCATTGCATTGTAGATGCTGGCGCGCATACCACCGACGGAACGATGGCCCTTCAGGCTACTCAAGCCGGCTGCTTCCGCTTCAGCAACAAACCGGCCATGCAGGGATTCATCTGCAATCTTGAACGGAACATTCATCTGCGAACGGAACTCGGGCGGAATATCATTCAGGTAAAACGCACTTTGATCCAGGTATCGGTACAGCGTATCCGACTTGTGCTGATTGAGCTCTGCCATACGTTCCACCCCGCCCTGCGCCTCAATCCACTCAAACACCAAACCGGCCATATACCAGGCAAAAGTCGGGGGCGTATTCAGTCGTGAACCCTGCTGGTGCTGAATCTTCCAGGAAACAAGGTCAGGTACTGTGGCCGGAAGATCCTGCAACAGATCCTGCCTTACGATCAGCAGTGCAATACCCGCCTGGCCAATGTTTTTCTGAGCACCGGCATAGATGACACCGAATCGCCCGACGTCCACCGGCCGTGAAAGAATGTCGGAAGACATGTCGCTCACCAGCGTTTGTGTCACTTCCGGCGGTTGCCTGAATTGCACGCCCGAAATGGTTTCATTGCTGACGTAATGCAGATAGGCGTGGCTGTCATTGATATGCCACTCATCCTGCCCGGGAATTGTCTTGAAGCCGCTGTCCCCGGAACTGGCTGCCAGCTGAGCCAGCCCCATGCGCCGGGCGACGCTGAAGGCCTTTTTACTCCAGCTTCCATTGACCACGTAGGCGCCCGGATAATTCGCAGCTGCCAGGTTTAGCGGCACATGAGCGAACTGTGTCGTTGCCCCTCCAGCGAGGAACAACACCGCATAATCATCCGGGATGGACAGCAGGCGTCTGAGACAGGCCTCTGAACGCTCAGCGACTTCATCAAATGCGGCACTGCGGTGGCTGATTTCCATCACCGACATACCGGTAGCGTTAAAATCGAGCAATTCATCCCGGGCCTTTTCCAGCACCGGCAGGGGTAACATTGCCGGCCCGGCACAAAAATTGAAGATACGCGTCATCGGATCAGGCTACTCGTCAAATAGTAAAAATGATGGTTGCATGATAAGGCCTCAACGGCCTGTCCGCCATAGCAATAAGGGCGCATTTACGTCGTTGTGGTCATGTGCCGGCACCTACTTGTACCCTGCCGCCTGCAGCAAAAACAGCCGGGCGTAGTGACCATCCAGATTCATCAGCTGCTCATGCGTGCCGCGCTCGATGATTCTGCCGTTTTCGATGACGACGATCTGGCTCGCCATTCTCACGGTGGAGAAGCGATGCGAGATCAGGATGACGATGCGGTTTTTCGTCAGCTTGCGGAAGTGCTCATATATTTTCGCTTCGGCTGCCGCATCCATCGCCGCGGTCGGTTCATCGAGTACCAGGATATCGGCTTGCGCGCGCATGAAGGCGCGCGACAGGGCAATTTTCTGCCACTGCCCGCCGGACAGTTCCTGGCCGTCTTTAAACCACTTGCCGAGCTGCGTATCATAGCCGGATGGCAGGTCTTCGATAATGGCATCCGCCATGCCCTTGCCGGCTGCTTCCTGCCAGCGTTGCAGGTCATCGAAATGGCGTACGTCGCCGACGCCGATGTTTTCACCGACCAGGAACTGGTAGCGGGTGAAGTCCTGGAAGATCACACCAATGCGTTGGCGCAGCGCGCTTTCTTGCCAGTCGTCCAGCGCCATGCCATCCAGCAGAATGCAGCCCTTATCCGGGCGGTACAGCCGGGTCAACAGCTTGATCAGCGTGGTTTTGCCGGAGCCGTTTTCACCGACCAGCGCCAGTGATTCACCGGGTCGGATGTGCAGGTCGATGTCCACCAGTGCCGGCCGACTTGCGCCCGGGTAGGTAAAGCTGACAGCCTCGAAGCGCACGCCGTCGTTGGGTAGCGGACCGCGCACCCGGCCGGCGTCTGATTTTGCCACCGGCGTCTCCAGGTATTCGTACAGGCTGGAGAGGTACAGATTGTCTTCGTACATGCCGCCAATCGCTGACAAGATGGCTGAAACCGCGGACTGGCCCTGGCGAAACAGCATCAGGTACATGGTCATCTGGCCCAGCGTAATGCGGCTGACTACCGCTGCAACGGCGGTCCAGGCATAGGCGCCGTACAGCGCCAGGGTGCCAATCAGCCCCAGCACAAAGCCCCAGCCATCGCGGCGGATGGCCAGCGCACGATCCTCTTTGTACAGGCGCCGGAAAATATCCCGATAGCGCTCCAGCAGCAACGGCCCCAGGCCGAACAGCTTCACTTCCTTGACGTTGTCCTCACGGGCCAGCACGGTTTCAAGGTACAACTGCATGCGGGTTTCGGGTGAACGCCAGCGGAACAGGCGGAAGGCATCGCCTGAAAACCGGGTCTCCGCATAAAAAGCCGGCAGCCCGGCAATCATCAGTACCAGCACGGCCCACGGTGAGAACTGTACCAGCAACACAGCGTAACTGATCAGCGACACCATATTTTGCCCCAGGCCGAAAGTGCGAATCACCAGTGACAGCGGCCTGCTCGAGGCTTCACGCCGGGCTCGGGTGAGCTTGTCGTAGAATTCAGCGTCTTCAAACTGAGCCAGTTCCAGCGTCAGCGCTTTCTCAAGAATCATTACGTTGACGCGCTGGCCTAATTGCGCACGCAATAGCGCCTGGCACAGGGAGATGCCGCGCTGGGCACCTGCCAACGCCGCAACGATCACCGCCTCGATCGCCACCAGCGTGAAAATCCGGGTCATCGAAACGACACCGGCGTCCTGCGCAACTTTAGTGGCCGCAATCACTGCATCGATGATCAGTGCACCCACCCATGCCATCGCTGCGGGCAGTACGCCGGCCAGCAACGTGAGCAGTGCGAACGCCACTGTCAGGCGGCCATTGGTGGTCCACACCAACTCCATTGCACGGCGGCTATAGCGGAACACGCCGAAGAAACCGCGGCTAACAGCCTCGGGTGGTGGTCCGGGTGGGGAGCGGTGCGCCATGCGGGGATTTTACCTGAATGGAAACAGTTTTCACCTGCCCCGCGGCTTACTTTTAGGATATTCTTGCGAGATAAATATCAGTGACGAGGTTAACAGTGGATAAAGCGGAATCGACAGTCAGAGACATCCTGGCCATGGCCGACGTTGGAGTTGATGGGAAGCGTCCCTGGGATTTGCGTGTCATCCATCGGGAGTTTTACCGGCGACTGCTGGGGCAAGGCTCGATCGCCCTGGGCGAAACCTATATGGATGGGCTTTGGGAATGCGATCAGATCGATGTATTCATTTACAAGGTCTTGCGCGCTGAGCTGGAGCACAAGATTTCGGTGTTGAGTCTGTTGTGGCCGGTATTGTGGTCCAAGATGGTCAACCTGCAAAGCAGAAGCCGGGCATTTAACATCGGCAAGCATCATTACGACATCGGCAACGAACTGTTCAAGCTCATGCTGGATGAGAGTATGGCCTATACCTGTGGCTATTGGCGCGATGCTGACAACCTTGCCGCTGCACAGCAGGCAAAGATGGATCTGGTGTGTCGCAAGATGGGCCTGGAGGCCGGAATGCGGGTATTGGATATTGGCTGTGGCTGGGGTAGCTTCGCCCGCTATGCTGCGCAAAACTACGGCGTAAAGGTTGTTGGGGTGACGGTATCGCAGGAGCAGATCGAGCTTGGCCGGGAACTGTGCTCAGGGCTTGATGTGGACCTGCGCTACCAGGACTACCGCGATGTTGAAGGCCGCTTCGACCGGGTGGTTTCCATCGGCATGTTCGAGGCCGTGGGCGAAAAGAACTACCGGACTTTCATGCAGACTGTGGAACGCTGTCTGGAAGACGACGGCCTGTTCCTGTTGCATACCATCGGCACCAATACACCGGATTTGCAAGCCGACCCGTGGACCGTCAAGTACATTTTCCCCGGCGGTATGTTACCCCTGCCAAAGCAGATCGATGCTGCTACCCAGGGCATTTTCATCATGGAAGACTGGCACAACTTCGGCACCGACTACGACCCCACGCTGATGGCATGGGTGGCCAATATTGATGCCGCCCGTGAGCGGCTTGAAGCCCTCGGCTATGACCAGCGCTTTTACCGGATGTGGACCTACTGGCTGCTTTCCGCCGCAGGCTCGGCGCGCGCCAGACGCAATCAGCTATGGCAGATGGTGTATTCAAAAAAGGGACTGGATAACGGCTATTCATCAGTTCGCTAACGTTTTGGGACGGATATCGGTATTGCTAAAAAAATCTTCCGCCAGTTGGAAATGTAAATCCATCATTAGCCAGCCAGTCGCGCCGCTGGACTTTGCGGGTTCTGTAACTTGGCCTGATCAGATCGCCGCTGCTGCAAATCCTCCAGGTAGCC
>ENA-OSCG01000064-OSCG01000064.1-marine-sediment-metagenome-genome-assembly--contig:-NODE-64-length-19035-cov-5.889041_pt1 | contig 19035 bp, 14 predicted proteins | sample MGYA00237880_ERZ529332 | MGnify/ENA primary metagenome ERZ529332 (study PRJEB26373, sample SAMN05710708) | marine sediment metagenome | biome: marine; feature: ocean trench; material: sediment... | reverse complement strand
GCGGCGGCCATCCAGCCATTCTTGCGTGGCCTCGGGGAAGCGCGAGATGTATTCTTGTGATTTACGAACCATGGTTTTTCCTCTAAAGCCGCCCGACCTCAACGCCTTTTGCGCCTTTTTTCTGCGCTAACAGGCACAACCAGTCATGAGCAACAGTTGCAGCGGCCAAGGCGGTGATTTCGGCGTGGTCGTAGGGGGGGGACACCTCGACCACATCCATGCCGATCAAATTTAGCGACCCCAATCCGCGGATCAATTCAAGCGCCTGCCAACTGGCCAAACCACCCGCAACAGGCGTGCCGGTACCCGGCGCAAAAGCCGGATCAAGCCCGTCAACGTCAAACGAGATATAAACCGGCGTGTCCCCCGCCCGCGCGGTGATGATTTCCAGCGCCGCATCAATGCCGTTGCGATGCACCCACGGAGCGGTCAGAATTTCAAAACCGTGGTCACTGTCGTTATATGTCCGCAACCCGATCTGGGTGGATTTGGTCACATCGATGATACCCTCGGCGGCGGCGCGTGCAAACATGGTGCCGTGGTCCAGTCCTCCGTGATCCTCCCATGTATCGCAATGCGCATCGAACTGGATCAGCGTGACAGGGCCGTATTTCTCGGCGTGGGCTTTCAGCAACGGGTAGGCGACGAAATGATCCCCGCCAAAGGTTAACATTTTAGCACCGCTTTTGATGATCCCGGCGGCATGCGCTTGGATGTCCACGGGCACGGTTTCGGGCTGGTGCGGGTCTATCATGCAATCACCCCAGTCGATCACCGACAGGGTTTCGAACGGATCAAACCCGAAGGGAAACGCGGAAAGTTCCGCCAGTTGCACTGACGCCTCGCGGATGGCGCGCGGACCAAGACGACAGCCGGAACGATTGGTAACAGAGCCGTCATAAGGCACGCCGCTAACCACCACATCCACGCCCGCAAGGTCGCGAGAATAGCGGCGGCGCAGGAAGCTGAGCGCCCCGCCGTAGGTCATTTCGGCCCAACGCTCGTTATTACCTTTGGCGCGAAACGCCTGATCGCCCTTGCTCATGTTTTCACCTTTTTGCGCATCAAGAACCACGCGATAGATATACCTATGGCTACCACGACAACGATCAAAGTTGCTAGCGCGTTGATTTCCGGCGTCACCCCTAGCCGCACTTTAGAGAAGATCACAATCGGCAATGTGCTGGCCCCCGGACCACTAACAAAGCTGGCAATCACCAGATCGTCGAGCGACAAAGTGAAGGACAAAAGCCAGCCTGAAATTAGCGAGGGCGCGATCATGGGCAGGGTTATATCGAAGAACACGCGCATGGGTTTTGCACCCAGATCCGAGGCCGCCTCCTCGATGGCGTCGTCCATATCGACCAGCCGTGATTGCACAACAACGGCGACATAAGCCATGCTAAACGTGGTGTGGGCGATGATGATTGTTAATATACCACGGCCTGCGGGCCACCCGAACATGGCCTCCATCGAGATAAACAAAAGCAACAGCGACAGGCCGGTGATAACCTCGGGCATGACAAGTGGCGCGGTGACCATACCGATAAGCAAGCCGCGCCCGCGTACACGCCCAAAACGGGTCAGAACAATGGCGGCGATGGTGCCAAGGATCGTGGCCAAAGTCGCGCTGACCACGCCGATTTTCAGGCTGATCCATGCCGCGCCGAGGATTTGCGGGTCGTTCAGCAGCTCCACATACCATTTCGTGGACCACCCGCCCCACACCGTCACCAGCTTGGATTTATTGAAGCTGAAGATCACCAGCGACACGATGGGGATATACAGAAACAGGAACCCGGCAAAGGCCACAACGGGCAGGAAAAAACCACGTTTCATGTGTCCGCCCCCTTCGATTGCGCCATTCGCAGCAGCATGATCGGGATGACCAGCAATATCAGCATGGCAATGGCCACCGCCGAGGCGACGGGCCAGTCGCGGTTCGAGAAGAACTCGGTCCACAGGACTTTACCAATCATTAATGTATCGGGACCACCCAGCAGCGCGGGGATAACAAACTCGCCAATCGCGGGGATGAAGACCAGCATGGATCCTGCAACAATACCCGGCATGGACAGCGGAATGGTGATGCGGAAAAACGTCGCCATCGGTTTGGCTCCAAGGTCGGCAGATGCCTCAAGCATGGCGTTGTCCAGCTTCACAAGGTTGGCGTAAAGCGGCAGGATCATAAACGGCAGGTAGGTGTAAACGATGCCGATATAAACAGCGACGTCGGTTTGCATGATGATTAACGGCTGGTCGATCAGGCCGATTTTCATCAACACCATGTTCAGCACACCCTTGGTTTTAAGAATACCGATCCAAGCGTAAACGCGTAAAAGAAACGACGTCCAGAACGGCAGCACGATCAGCAGCAGCAACAGTGATCGTTTGGGTTCGGGGCTGCGCGCGATGTAATACGCCATGGGGTAGCCAATCAGCAGCGCCATAACCGTCGAGAAAAACGCGATTTTAATCGAGGACCAGTAGGCGTTGATATAAAGGCTATCCTCCCAAAGGTAGGCGTAATTGCCGATAGTGACTTGTATGGACCCATCGGCAAACAGCGGCGAATAGGGCGGGCGGGCGAGCATCGGGTCGGCAAACGATATTTTCAGAACCACCAGAAACGGCACGAGGAAAAACACCAGCAGCCAAAGCATCGGCACCGCGATCACCAGCGCGCGACCAGTCAAACCAAACCGCGCCAAAAGTGCTGCGGTTTTACGCCATGGGGATGTCGCGCGAAGAGCCGTCATGTGGTCAGGACAATGCCAGCGGCGTTGCTCCAGCTAAGGAAAACCTTCTCGTCCCAGCTTATTGGTTCTTCGTCGTGCAGAAGGTTTGATTTGGTGACTTTCAGGATTTTACCACTGGCCAGCTTGACGCGGTAGACGGAGAGGTTGCCTAAGTATGCGACCTCCACCACCCCGCCCTCGACGATATTTGCCGCCCCGTCGGGTTTGTGACGGGTTAGCGTGATACGTTCGGGGCGGATAGCGACGGAGACGTTTTGGTTGGCTTTCAGCCCCTCAACCGGCTCCACCAACAGGTCAATGCCTGCCTCGGGCGATTTGATCCGCAGCGTGCTGGAAACAGCGACATCGACCGTGCCCTCAAACATATTAACCGAGCCGATAAAGTCGGCGACGTAGCGGGAATTGGGGTCCTCATATATCTGCGGCGGCTCGCCCACTTGCACGATTTTGCCGTCTTTCATAACGCCGATACGGGTGGAAAGCGTCATGGCTTCTTCTTGGTCGTGGGTCACAACAATGAAGGTCACGCCCAGAGTTTCTTGAATGTGGATCAGCTCGAATTGTGTTTCCTCGCGCAGCTTTTTGTCGAGCGCAGCTAGCGGTTCATCCAGCAACAACAGCTTCGGCTGCTTGATCAGGGATCGCGCCAAAGCCACCCGCTGCTGCTGCCCACCGGACAGCTGGTGCGGCTTGCGCTTGGCGAAATCTTGCAGCTTCACAAGGCGCAGCATATCGGCCACACGGTCCTTTGCCTCGGCCTTGGGCACGCCTTCGCGCAGCAATCCGTAGATGACGTTCTTTTCCACTGTCATGTGCGGAAAAAGCGCGTAGGACTGGAACATCATGTTGGTCGGACGGTCAAAGGCAGCAACATCAGCCACGTCCTGCCCGTCAATTTCGATGGTGCCGGACGTAGGGGTTTCAAGCCCTGCCAACATCCGCAATAATGTGGATTTACCGCAGCCGGAACCGCCCAGAAGGCAAAACAATTCGCCTTTGTAAATATCAAGTGTGATGTCATCGACGGCAGAAAATTCGCCGAACTTTTTGGTGATGTTCTTGATGCGGATAAACGGCACCGCCGCAGAATCTTTCCACGGCTTGGCGTCAGCCGCTAAGGGTAGCTCGGCCATCGGACCTCCGGAAATTTTGGGGAAGCGGGGCGCGATAAATCACGCCCCGCGGTTGTGCCTTATTGACCGGTTTTCACTCTGGTCCAAAGACGGGTTACGATGCGATCTGTACGTGCATCATAAACTTGCGAGCTCCACAATTTTTCACTTGCGGCTTCTGTCGGGAAGATACCCGTATTCGATTTGATTTCGTCATCAACCATCGGCATGGAAGCCGCGTTCCCGTTCGCATACCAGACATAGTTGGTGATGTCGGCAGTGACCTGCGCATCCATGATGAAGTTGATAAACGTATGCGCGTTATCCGCATGCGGCGCATCCACAGGGATCGCCATCATGTCAAACCATTGCAACGCACCCTCGTCCGGAATGACATAGCCGATTTCCACGCCGTTTTCGGCTTCTTCCGCACGATAAAGCGCTTGGAATACATCGCCCGACCAACCGACAGAAACGCAAATGTCGCCGTTAGCCAGATCGTTGATATACTGCGAAGAATTGAAGTAGCGAATATATGGGCGAACAGATTCCAGCAACGCCGCCGCCGCCTCGAAATCAGCTTTATCCGTCGAGCGCGGGTCCAGACCAAGATAGTTCATCGCCGCCGGAATCATCTCCGTTGGCGCGTCCAGCATCGTTACGCCACAATCGGCCAGCTTGCTGGCTATTTCGGGGTTGAACACCAGTTCCCAACTGTTGACCACGTAATCCTCGCCCAGACGCTCAGCGATTGCGCCGACGTTATACCCGATACCGGTGGTGCCCCACATATAGATCGTGGCATACTCGTTATCCGGGTCATAAACCGCGGCACCGGCCATCAATTCAGCATCCATATTCGCAAGATTAGGCAATTTGGATTTGTCGAGCGGCTGATAAGCCCCCGCCGCAATCTGGCGCTGCAAGAAGTCCGAAGTTGGCACAACAACATCATAGCCAGAGCTACCCGTTAACATTTTCGCTTCCAGCACTTCGTTGGAATCAAATACGTCGTAAACAACCTTGATGCCTGTCTCGGCCTCGAATTTTTCGAGTATGCCCTCTGAGATATAATCGGACCAGTTGTAAACATTCACAACGTTTTCCTTCGCCGCAACAGCGCCAACAGCAAGTGTCGCTGCCGTCGTAAGTAGTATGATACGTTTCATTGTATTCTCCCTAGTTGAATTAAATCGCCCCGTTTCGGGCTTAGTTGTATTTTGGCACTATATTTCACCGACAAATCAAGCGCTTTTTTTCTTTTCCGATGCGTCACACGGCCTCAAGGTAAGTGGCGATTTCGAAATCCGTCATTCTAGCGGCAAATCCAGCGCGCTCCTGCCGTTTGGCCAAAATATACACTTGCCGCATTAAATCAGGGTAAATCGCAGCATTGGTTGCGCCCTGCTCAAAAAGTGAAATCGCTTGCCCCCAATCGGTTGGCAGTTGCGGCATCTCGATGGAATAGGCGTTCCCCACAACCGGATCAACGGGGGCTTTACCAGCCTCGATACCTTCCAGCGCGGCCCCGAGAATCGCGGCCAAAATCAGATACGGGTTCGCATCCGCGCCCGCCACACGATGCTCAATCCGGCGCGCTTTGGTAGGTCCACCCGGAATTCGTATGGCCACGGTGCGGTTCTCGTACCCCCAGCAAATCCCCGTCGGCGCATGTGCGCCCGGGGCCATCCGGCGATAGGAATTCAGATGCGGCGCAAAGATCAAACCAGACTCGGGCATGGCGTCCATCAAACCGCGCACGGCATGCAGCATCGCAGGCGTACCCTCATCGCCGCCATTGTCGAAAATGTTGATACCATCGCCGTCCAGCACGCTAAAATGCACGTGTAAACCACTGCCAGCCAAATCCGCATAGGGCTTGGCCATGAACGACGCGGCAAACCCGTGCTTTCGCGCAATCCCTTTAACAAACCGCTTAAAAAACGTCGCATCATCGGCGGTTTTCATGGGGTCGGGGCAATGCATAAGGTTAACCTCGAACTGCCCCGCACCGTTTTCCGCGATCGCCGCATCCACCGCAATATCATGCCGCTCGCATGCATCATAAACATCAGCGAAGAAGGACTCGAACGCGTCAATCTCGTCGATGGACAAAACCTCACTCCCCTCCAACCGTCGCCCCGTCACAGGCGAGCGCGGCGGTATCGGGCGCGCCTCAGCCGGATCGATCAGGTAAAACTCCAACTCCATCGCGGTCACAGCCGTCAAACCGGCGGCCTTATAACGCTCCAACACCCGCGCCAAAACCTGCCGGGGATCCACAGCCGAGGGCGCGCCATCCTCCTGCCACATCCAAAGCGGCACCATCGCCGTCGGGCGCTCCAGCCAATCCATAGGGATTAACCCGCGCCCCGTTGACCGTGCAAAACCATCGGCATCGCCGGTATCAAATACCAGCGGATTATCTGCGGTATCCGTGCCCCAAATATCCGACGTAGTAATCGAAAGCGGCATCCGCACCCCTTCTGACAAAATCTTCTGCGCTTGTGCAACCGGCAACCGCTTGCCGCGCCACACGCCATTCAGATCAACGACAGCCGCGCGCACACTGCTTATATCCGGCCGGTCATCCAACCACTTCATCGCATCATCCAAAGACATAAGAACTCCATTCAGAATCTCCCTTATCGGTGGCTTCCCCGCCTTGATCTGTCAATCTAATTCGCACCACCGTACACAAGAATTCCCTTTGTGAAGACCAGCATAACCGTCTACAACAAACCATTCTTCTTTGCCTAAATACTCAATTTAACCAAGGCCCGACAAAATGAAATTCCTCTTAACCCTTTTCACTCTCGGGCTTTTATCCCTCACATCCGGCGCGTATGCCCAAAATACCCTGCAAATCGGCTACTTCAATGAGTGGCCCCTGCCCGCACATTACGGCCAGACATCTGGCGCTTACGACGAGGTTTTAGGGGCTGAAGCTGAATGGATTGCGTATAATTCCAGCACCGCAATGTTCGCAGCCCTTGAAACCGGCGACATCCAGATCGCCCTGTCCCAAGGCCTCGTCCCGTTTTTGCTTGTCGCCACGGCGGGTCTTGATTTCAAACTGGTGGACATCGCGGTATCCTACCCCGCCAATGAAAACTGTTTCGCGCACCCTGATTTGCGGTTCTCTGCGACCAATACCGCCGTGCTAAACGGTGCAACGATAGCACTCGCCATCGGCACCACATCACATTTCAACCTGAACCGGACGTTAACCCGTTTCGGCATCGACCCCGCCAGCGTGGAATTGATCAACATGCCACCGGCACAAGCAGCAGCGGCCCTAAAGCAAGGCAAAGTCGATATCGCCTGCGGTTGGGGCCCAGCCCTTGCGACCCTGCAAGATTTTGGCACTCTGCTACTGGACAATGACGGAAAAGCGGGCCTCGGCATAAAGAATTACGACACCATCGTCATCCGCTCCAGCTTCGGTGCTGACAACCCAACGGTCGTCGCGAAGTTTCTCAATGTCACGGGCGCGCTGAACGCTGCCTACACGGCCAACCCTGCCCGTATGATCCCGAGCATCGCCGCCCCCCTGAATATGTTTGATAGCACCGTGACCGCATCAATGCAGGGTTTCGAGTTCCCCTCGATAACGGCGAAACTTGGCGAAGACTGGTTAGGAGGCGGCGTGCAAACCCATATGAAACAACTAGCAGACTTCTTTGTTATTTTGGGAACGATGGACAAATCTCTGGACAGCTACACCGATGTGGTAGACGTAACTTACCTGCAAACCGCTGCCAATTTACCGCTAATCGCGGCAGAATAACGCGAACACCAATCCTTGCGGCGGATTTGCCCACTTGGCAAACGCCCCCATTAGTTGCATAAATTTGCATGTGTAAATATAAGCGCCCTTAAGGGTCACGAAATAAAACGGGAGGGTGGTCACCAAAATGGCCAAACATAAGCAGCCACAACTCGATACTTCGCCGAAAGTCAGCGACGAAATTCGCCACACCACATGTTACATGTGCGCGTGCCGCTGCGGAATTAACGTCCACCTCCGTGACGGTAAAGTCGCGTATATCGAGGGCAACAAGGATCACCCGGTCAACAAAGGCGTCCTGTGCGCCAAGGGTTCTGCGGGCATCATGCAGCACTACGCCCCCTCGCGCCTAAACGCCCCGATGAAGCGGGTTGGCGAGCGTGGCGAGGGCAAGTTCGAGGAAATCAGCTGGGACGAGGCGTTCGAAATCGCCACCGGATGGCTGAAACCTATCCGCGAAAAAGCCCCTGAAAAGTTAGCGTTTTTTACGGGTCGCGATCAATCACAGTCCTTCACCAGCTGGTGGGCGCAAGCGTTTGGTACGCCAAATTATGCAGCCCACGGCGGTTTCTGTTCCGTTAACATGGCGGCTGGCGGCATCTATACGATCGGCGGCGCGTTCTGGGAATTCGGCGCACCGGATTGGGAGCACACCAAGCTGTTCATGATCTTTGGCGTGGCCGAGGATCACGACTCCAACCCCATCAAAATCGGTCTGGGCAAGTTGAAGGCACGCGGTGCCAAGGTCATCGGCGTTAACCCGATCCGTTCCGGCTATAACGCGATTGCGGACGAGTGGGTCGGCATTACGCCGGGCACGGACGGCCTGTTTATCCTGTCGATGATCCATGAGTTGCTGAAATCCGGCAACGTCGATCTGGATTATCTGATTCGCTACACCAACATGCCGTTCTTGGTTAATCAGGACAAGGATAGCGACGAACACGGCCTGTTTATCCGCGATAAAGACGGCAAAGAGCTGGTCTGGGACCGCGTGAAAAACCAACCCGCCGCGTGGGATGCCAAAGGCGTTAAGCCCGAAATGAAAGGCACATACGAGGTCAACGGCATACCTTGCACTCCGGCTTTCATGTTACTGGCCAACAAATACATGACCGATGAATACACCCCCGATGCTGTCGCCGAGCGCTGTGGAATTCCCGCGAAACGCATCAAAGCCATCGCCGCCGAACTGGCGCAAGTGGCCTTTGGCGAGCAGATCGTTCTGGACCGCCCATGGACCGATTTCCGCGGCGAAAAGCACGAGCAGATGATTGGTCGTCCGGTTTCCTTCCACGCCATGCGCGGAATTTCGGCGCATTCCAACGGTTTCCAAACCGCGCGGGCGCTGCATGTTCTGCAAATCCTGCTGGGTTCGGTCGAAGTGCCCGGTGGTTTCCGTTTCAAACCTTCCTATCCAAAACCCGTTTCGGCCCACCCGAAACCGCACCACGATTTCGCCCCCGGCAAGCCGCTGAACGGCCCGCATCTGGGCTATCCGCGTGGCCCCGAAGATCTGGCGATAGACGAAAACGGCAAAGCCAAACGTATTGATAAAGCGTTTACATGGGAAAACCCGCTGTCGGCCCACGGCCTGATGCATATGGTTATTTCCAACGCCCATGCGGGTGATCCGTATAAAATCGACACGTTGTTTATGTATATGGCCAACATGTCGTGGAACTCGTCGATGAACACCACCGGCGTTATGGAAATGCTGACGGACAAGGACGAGAACGGCGATTACGTGATCCCGCACATCATCTATTCCGATGCGTATTCGTCCGAAATGGTGGCGTTCTCGGACCTGATTTTCCCTGACACGACGTATCTTGAGCGTCACGACTGTATATCCCTTCTGGATCGCCCGATTTGCGAACCCGACGCGATTGCCGACAGTATCCGCTGGCCGATTGTCGAGCCGGACCGCGATGTGCGTGGCTTCCAGACCGTCCTTATCCAGCTTGGTGCAAAACTGGGCCTGCCGAGGTTTGTTAATGAGGATGGCTCGGACAAGTTCGAAGATTACGCCGATTATATCGTTAACCACGAACGCCGTCCGGGCATTGGCCCGCTGGCCGGTTTCCGTGGCAAGGATGGCAAAGGCAAGGGTCGCGGTGAACCGAACCCGAACCAGATTCAGGCCTATATCGACAATGGCGGCTTCTGGATTGATCACATTCCTGAAAACGCCTCGTATTTCAAACCGTGGAACATGGACTACCAGAATTACGCGGTCGAGCGCGGCCTTTACGATTCCGTTCAGCCTTTCGTGTTCGACGTCTATCAGGAAACCCTGCAAAAGTTCCGCCTCGCGGCCGAAGGCAAGGGCGACATTCAACCGCCCGACCATCTACGTGAACAGGTTCGCGCCTCCATGGATCCGCTGCCGATATGGTGGGAACCGTTTGAGCAAACGCTCATTGACAAGGAAGAATACCCCTACCACGCCCTGACCCAACGCCCGATGGCGATGTATCATAGCTGGGGTTCGCAAAACGCATGGTTGCGCCAAATTCACGGCCATAACCCGATGTATATTCCGACCGCCATATGGGAGGCCAACAATTTCGAGGATGGCGACTGGGCCAAGGTTTCCTCGGTCCACGGCTCGATTACTGTGCCTGTGGCGTTGATGAACGCGCTGAACCCCAACACTATCTGGACGTGGAATGCGATCGGCAAACGCAAAGGCGCGTGGGCGTTGCAAGATGATGCACCCGAGGCCACCAAAGGCTTCTTGCTGAACCATCTGATCCACGAATTGCTGCCCTCCAAGGGCGACGGGATGCGGTGGAACAACTCCGATCCGGTCACCGGTCAGGCGGCTTGGTTCGACCTGCGCGTGAAGATCGAGAAAACCGAGACCCCGCCCAACCTGCAATCGCAACCCGATGTGGCCCCGCAGGAATCCCCTGTTGGTCGCGGCCCCGAAAACGTTGAATACGGGAAGGAGTGGACATGACCACTTTACCAAAATCCACCGAGAAAAAACTGGGTCTGGTCATTGATCTGGACACCTGCGTTGGCTGCCATGCCTGTGTGATTTCCTGCAAGGAATGGAACACGAGCAACTATGGCGCGCCGCTGTCCGACATGGATGCCTACGGCGCAGACCCGAGCGGCACCTTCCTTAACCGCGTGCATACGTTCGAGGTTCAGAAGGAAAACAAGCCCGCACAGGTAATCCATTTCCCGAAATCCTGCCTGCATTGCGAGGACGCCCCTTGCGTCACCGTTTGCCCAACCGGTGCCAGCTATAAACGTGTTGAAGACGGCATCGTTCTGGTAAACGAGGACGCCTGCATCGGTTGCGGCCTATGTGCTTGGGCCTGCCCATACGGTGCGCGTGAAATGGACGCCGCCGAGGGGGTAATGAAGAAATGCACGCTGTGTGTGGACCGGATTTACAACGAGAACATCCCCGAAGAAGACCGCGTTCCATCATGCGTTCGCACCTGCCCCGCCGGTGCACGCCACTTCGGTGATTTTGCCGATCCTGAAAGCAACGTGTCGATCCTGACGGCAGAGCGTAGCGGGTTTGATCTGATGCCTGAACAAGGCACCAAGCCGGTTAACAAATACCTACCGCCGCGCCCCAAAGCCGACATCGAGGAAACCAACATCCTCGCCCCCCTTCTCGCCCGTCAACCCGAAGAGACCGGTGGTTTCCTCGGCTGGCTTGACCGTACATTGGAGAAACTCTGATGCATCCAGCAACTTCCGTCATCATCTTCACCGCACTTTCAGGCCTTGGTTTTGGCATGATGGTGTTCCTCGGGCTTGGCATGCTGGACGTATCGGGCTGGGTGGCGTTCGTGTTCGTCGCCATCTCTTTCGCGCTGGCAGGCGGGGGATTGTTGTCCTCGCTGTTCCACCTCGGCCACCCTGAACGCTTCCTCATGGCTTTCTCGCAGTGGCGTTCAAGCTGGCTTTCGCGCGAAGGCATCCTGTCGATGGCAGCAATGGGCCTGTTCGGCATCTACGCCTTGCTATGGATTTTCATGGATAACCGCATCCCGGTCTTGGGCTACGTTGCCGCGTTCCTGTCGGTGTTAACCATCTTCAGCACCTCGATGATCTACGCGCAGATGAAATCTGTCCCGCGCTGGCACACACCAATGACCGCAGTTCTGTACCTTTTATACGGTTTTGCAGGCGGCGCATTGCTGACAACACAAGTCGCGCTGGCAGGCTGGCTGATGCTGGCACTGGCCATTGCACAGATCGTAACTTGGGTTCAGGGTGACGGCGCATTCGCCAAAGCCGGCTCGGATATGGGCACGGCCACGGGTCTGGGGTTCCTCGGCAAAGTACGATTGCTAGAGAAACCACACACCGGCTCCAACTATTTGATGAGCGAAATGATCCACGTCATTGGCCGCAAACACATCCTGAAACTGCGGATCATCGCGTTAACGCTCGGCTCGCTAATCCCCGCAGTTCTGTTGCTGGCCCTTGATGCTGGCCACATGGTCGCGCTGATCGTGATCCTGATCCACCTCGTCGGCCTGTTCACCCAACGCTGGTTGTTCTTCGCCGAAGCCGAACATGTTGTCGGGCTGTATTACGGCCAACGCTAACACTGCTTAACGGCTAAAATACAAACGGCCCCGCATTGATTTGCGGGGCCGTTTTGTTGTTGTAGTGTCTAAAGTTCCTTCGCCAACTCTCGTAAAGGTACCTTCTGGATTTTACCGGTCGAGGTCTTCGGCACCTCCATAAACACCACCATTTTCGGGACTTTGAAGCGTGCCAGATGTTCGCGGCAATGGGCGATAATCTCGGCCTCTGTTGCCTGCATATCCGGCTTCAGTTCCACAAATGCACAAGGCGTTTCGCCCCATTTATCGTCAGGGCGCGCCACCACAGCACAGGCCAAAACCGCGGGGTGCTCGTATAAGCAGCTCTCGATTTCGATGGACGAGATGTTCTCGCCTCCCGAAATAATGATGTCCTTGGCGCGATCGCGAAGCTGGATATAGCCGTCAGGATGCACCACGCCCAGATCGCCGGTGTGGAACCAGCCCCCCCTAAACGCCTCGTCCGTAGCCGCCGGATTATCCAGATACCCCTTCATGGCGATGTTGCCCCGCATCATCACCTCGCCCATGGTTTCGCCGTCATGCGGAACCTCGACCATCGTTTCAGGGTCCAGCACTTTGGTGTCTTCCTGCACCACATAACCCACCCCTTGACGCGCCTTCAAATTCGCCTGTTTGCCAATCGGCAGATCATTCCATTCCTCGTGCCATGCACAAGAAACGGCCGGGCCGTAAGTCTCCGTCAGGCCATAAGCGTGGGTTACATCGAACCCCTCTTCCTTCATGGATTGCAAAACTTTCGCAGGCGGAGGCGCTGCCGCTGTCATCACCTTGCACAAATGATCGAAGGGACGTTTGTTGGCTCCGGCGTTGATCATAAAACCAAGAACAATCGGCGCGCCACACAGGTGATCGACGCGATGATCCGCAATATTGTTATAGATATTCGCGGCCGTCACCTTGCGGATACAAACATTCGTGCCCGCTTTTGCCGCGACCGTCCACGGGAAACACCAGCCGTTGCAGTGGAACATCGGCAGCGTCCATAGATAGACCGGATGCGCCGCCATATTCCATTCCAGCGTGTTGCCAAGCGCGTTCAGATACGCGCCGCGATAATGGTAAACGACGCCCTTGGGATTGCCTGTCGTGCCGGAGGTGTAGTTGATGCTGATGGTATCCCACTCGTCCGCCGGGCCTTCATAGGCAAAATCGGGGTCACCGCCCGCGATGAAATCCTCGTAATTCTGCGCGCCCAGCAACTCGCCGCCCGAAGCATCAGGGTCGTCAATGTCGATCAAAATCGGTGCGCCATCGGCCATTTCAACCGCCGCTTTCACCGTATCCGAAAACTCCCGATCCGTGATCAGCAGCTTGATCTGCGCATGGTCAATAATATACGCAATCGTCTTGGCATCGAGGCGATAGTTCAGCGCGTTCAACACCATACCCGCCATGGGAACTCCGAAATGACCCTCGTAAAGCTCTGGCGTATTCATCGCCATGTAGCCCACAACATCGCCCGCTTGCAGCCCCGCCTTGGTCAACGCCGAGGCCAACTGCCGGCACCGCGCATACGTCTGTGACCAGCTGCGCCGAATGTCCCCATAAATCACCGCCGTGTGGTTCGGGAACGTCCGCGCCGCACTGTTCATGAAGGAAACGGGCGACAACGGCACGTAGTTTGCAGCCGTTTTGGGCAAGGTCATATGGGCGTGGGTCATGAATGTCTCCGTGGCTTCAGCATTTTCATCAAGGTAACGCTGATTTCATCTACGTTAAATAGGATAATGATTCAGCATTGCGATGAAATCGTTTTTCTTAAGCGACCTGCCCGAAAACTTCTTCCCGATGATATCGCAAATATTCCGGGTGTGGATGGAACCTCGGGTTGTCCGGTAACAACAATCGTTGCTCGGGTGCGATTAATCGCGCAACCGTTTCCTGTGGTACCTTGTTATGGGATATCAGGATTTCATAATTCTCCGATACTGAAATCAGCCCTCGATCAAACATCCAGTGAAGCGTTCCCGAAAGGGCTAACCCGTTCCTGACTGTATCGGGCCCCTCGTTCTTAACGGGACGAATATGCGCGGCCTCGACCTCAGGCCGGCCGCCACCGTTTCTTAATTCCAGCCCTGAAATAGCGCACCGCCCCTTATAAGCGGCCTTCACCTGTCGCGCGAATGACGGGTCTCGATATTTTCGAGACATAAGAATTTCAGGGCGAATTTTTGATAAAGGCGCATGTTCAAAAATAGCCTGATCTTCCGCCAACCCTAACGCATTTACTTCAGCACTTTCATCCCGAGGCATAGCCTCTGGCCCCGTTAACTCTTTCATCCCGAGATCAAAAATCTCCATAAACTCCTGTTCGGATAATCGCCGCACCGCTGAAACACTTACACCGCCTGAGATTGGCCGACCACGGCCCCGCGCAATGACCTCTCGATTGCAATTCCATCGGGTGCTGAGCGCGGAACGACATGCTCGAAAGTCCATTCCGTTGAGGGTTCGAGAAATGCGAAATAGTGTGCAGCTTGATCGGGGTCCGGTAGAATGTTTCGAACTTTTTGAATCGAGACATAGCCGAATGCCCCTTTGCGGCTTTCGTAAAACACGACCCAATCGCCTACGGTTTCTTCAACCATATTAAGATAACGTTTGGGGAAATGGTAAACCTTGCCTGGCGAGTCTTTATAAATTGAGACCGGGTTTTGAATGAATACTGCGTGCGCCATGCTAAAAGATAATCCCTATCTCCTAACTTTAGCAAGACAAACTGCCCCTGCCGTCACTCCTTACGAAGCGAGGTAAGACCGATGCCTGCGGATTCAAACCCGCCGTCAACTGCCAGCACCTGCCCGTTTATGTAACTGGCTTTGTCGCAGGACAGGAAGAAAATCGCCTCGGCGATCTCCTCTTCAAGGCCGTATCGGTTAAGCGGTATTACGTCATGATAATCCGCGCGGATTTCAGCGCTGTGGACTTTCTTGGCCATCTCCGTATCCACGGGGCCGGGCGCGACGGCGTTCACGCGGATGCCCTGATTGCCGAGCTCGACGGCCAGCTGTTTGGTCAGGTGAATAAGCCCCGCCTTGCTGGTGCCGTAAGCCACACGCAAAGTGCTGGCCCGCAGACCGGAGATCGAGGCGATGTTCACCACCGCGCCGCCTCGTTTCAACAACAAAGGCGTGCAGGCCTTGGTGCAGATAAACGGGCCCGTCAGGTTGACCGCCATGATCCGCGACCATGTTTCAATATCCGTATCCGCAATCGACTGGAAATCCGCAATACCCGCATTGTTCACCAGCGCATCCAACCGCCCGAAACGGTTTTCGATGGCCTGTATGCCCGCGGCAACCTGTTCCGGCACGGATACATCGGCCTCGATCATCATGGTGTCGTCCGGCACGCCCAGCGTTTCAAGCGCCGCTTTCAACGTGCCCGCATCGGTGTCCAGCATCGCCACACGCCAGCCTTCAGCTAAAAACTTCCGTGTCGTTGCCAGCCCGATTCCCCGTGCAGCGCCCGTCACCAAAACCAGTTTTTCGCCCATGCTTTAATCTTCCGTAAATTTGTTATCCCTAGGAAATCCACGCGGCGCCATCCGCCCCGAGCCCGCACGTTTACCCATCCAGTCCCCCAAATCGGTTTCCGTACGCGTACGTCCGGCAGGGTCTTTCCAGCTAAGACCATCGGCCAGATTGAACGTTCTGGCATCCGACAACTCGCCCTCTTTATCGGCATATTTCTGCAACCGCACACCCTTGCCGCGACCCATTTCCGGCAGCTCGGAAAGCGGGAATATCAGCACTTTGCGGTTCAGGCCAACGCACGCCACGTGGTCGCCGTCGATTGGTTTGCAAATCATCGCCCGCACGCCCGCCTTGACGTTTAACACCTGCCGACCGCTGCGCGTTTGCGCGATCACGTCATCCTCGGCCACAACAAAACCATCCCCGGCCGAGGACGCCATCAACAATTTCCGTCCCGCCTTATGGATGAACAAATCGACCATCGCGGCCTCGTTGGGCATATCGACCATCAGTCGGATCGGATCGCCCATGCCACGCCCACCGGGCAGGTTGGAGCACGCAATTGTGTAAAAACGGCCGTTACTGGCAAACGCCACAATCTTGTCGGTGGTTTCCGCGTGGAAAATAAATCGCCCCTCGTCACCGTCTTTGAACTTCAGTTCCTGATCCAGCGCCACATGGCCCTTCAGCGCCCTGATCCAGCCCATCGCGGAACACACAACCGTAATCGGTTCGCGCTCGATCATCGCCTCGATCGGCACTTCCTCAAAATCAGGTGCATCGGCCAGCTCGGTGCGGCGCGCGCCACCCTCGGCCGTCTTGCCAAACTTCTTGCGGGTCTCGCGCAGCTCGCTCGAAATCCTTGCCCATTGCAGGTCTTCGCTGTCCAACAGGTCTTCGATTTCGGCGCGTTCAATTTGCAAGGCATCCCGTTCCTTGCGCAGTTCCATTTCCTCGAGCTTGCGCAACGAGCGCAGCCGCATGTTCAAAATCGCCTCGGCCTGCACATCGGTCAGCTCGAATTCGGCCATTAATGTTGGCTTAACCTCGTCCTCGTACCGGATGATTTCAATGACGCGATCGAGGTTAAGGAAGGCAACAATGAACCCCTCCAACACCTCGAGGCGCGCATCAATCTTGCCTAGCCGGAACTTTGAGCGTCGCAGCAACACCTCGCGGCGATGGTCAATAAACGCGCGCAGAACCTCTTTCAAAGTCGAGACCTTCGGCGTGCGCCCGTCAATCAACACGTTCATGTTCATCGAAAAGCGAACCTCGAGGTCCGTCTGCCTAAACAGCGTTTCCATCAGCACTGTCGGATCAACCGTCTTGGAGCGGGGCTCCAGAACCAGCCGGATATCCTCGGCCGACTCGTCGCGAACATCCGCCAGAATCGGAATTTTCTTTGCGTTGATTATTTCGGCAATTTTCTCGATCAGCCTCGATTTTTGCACCTGATACGGAATTTCGGTGACCACGATTTGCCACATCCCGCGACCAAGATCCTCGATCTCGTATTTGGAGCGCAGCCGGAAAGACCCCCGCCCCGTTGCATACGCCTTCAGAATGTTTTCGCGCGGCTCCACCAGCACACCGCCCGTGGGGAAATCCGGCCCGGGGATCAGCTCTACCAAGGTCTCGTCCCGCGCGTTCGGGGATTTGATCAAATGCAGCGCCGCCAGGCAAAGTTCGTCAATATTATGGGGCGGAATGTTGGTTGCCATGCCCACCGCGATACCGGTTGAGCCATTCGCCAAAAGTAGCGGAAAGGCGGCTGGCAGCACCACGGGTTCCCGCTCGGAGCCGTCATAATTGTCCTTAAAATCAACCGCGTCCTCGGACAGACCTTCCATCATCGCAACAGCGGCGTGGGTTAACCGCGCCTCCGTATACCGCTGCGCCGCCGGGTTATCACCGTCGATATTACCGAAGTTTCCCTGCCCGTCGACCAGCGGATAACGCACCGAAAAATCTTGCGCCAGCCGCGCCAAAGCATCGTAAATCGCCTGATCGCCGTGGGGGTGATATGTACCCATCACCTCGCCGACAATCTTGGCGCATTTCCGGTAGCTTCCCGTCGGGTCCAGCTTTAGCCCGCGCATGGCATACATGATCCGGCGATGCACGGGCTTCATGCCATCGCGCGCATCCGGCAAGGCACGGTTCATGATTGTGGACAGCGCATACGTCAAATACCGATCACCAAGCGCACGGCGCAGGGGTTCGGACGTCATCGCGCCACCATCGGGTATATCGGGGGTATCAGTCTTTTTTGCCATACATGTTGTGTATAGCGCCCGTTTCGACGGGTCCAGCGTGAAAACCACTTTCCCCCGATAATGGCGGATCTGGTTGACATGGGGTTTCGCCCGAAGCTAGCTTGACGCCAGCATACTCAATAGACGGGGAACGTCATGACCAGTCACAAACCGCTTGAAACGACGACATTGGGGGCCTTCCCGAAACCAAAATACGTGCCGGTGCGCGACTGGTTCGACTATTCGCGTGAAACGGGCGGTATGAACACCGCGCAAACGACGCGGGATTACACCGCCGATATAGCGAAGAACAAAGACGCCCACGAGGCCCTGTTTATCCGCGCCGCCAAAGAGGTTATCGACATCCAGCTTCGCGCCGGCATCACCATCCCCACCGACGGCGAGGTGCGCCGCGAGAACTACATCCACTACCATTGCCGCCACCTTGAGGGCTTCGATTTCGACAATCTGGAGCATCGCGTACTGCGCGACGGCGCTTATGAAACCGACCTTCCGGCGATCCGCAAAGCGGTCACACACAGCGGTAAAACCTATGGCCCACACGACTGGCGCGCCAGCCAGAACGTCAGCCCTGTGCCGGTGAAATTCACCCTCCCCGGCCCGTTAACCATTATGGACACCACGGCAGATTGTTTCTACGACGACCGCCCCAAGCTGAACGCCGCGCTGGCGGAAACGGTTAACAAGGAAATCCTCGCGCTGGTCGATGCAGGCTGCCAATACATCCAAGTCGATGAACCCCTGTTTGCCCGAAAGGTTAACGACGCGTTAGCATTCGGGATGGAGGGGCTGGAGCGGTGCTTCCACGGCGTCCCCAAATCCGTCACCCGCATCGTGCATATGTGCTGCGGTTACCCCGACCATCTGGACGATCACGATTACAAAAAGGCCGATCCGGACAGTTATCACCAGCTAAGTGCCGCCATTGATGCCGCCGCCTTCGACCAGATTTCGATCGAGGACGCGCATTGCTGCAACGACCTTAGCCTGCTGGACAAACTGCAACATAAAA
>ENA-OSCG01000063-OSCG01000063.1-marine-sediment-metagenome-genome-assembly--contig:-NODE-63-length-19097-cov-8.330165_pt1 | contig 19097 bp, 20 predicted proteins | sample MGYA00237880_ERZ529332 | MGnify/ENA primary metagenome ERZ529332 (study PRJEB26373, sample SAMN05710708) | marine sediment metagenome | biome: marine; feature: ocean trench; material: sediment... | reverse complement strand
ACTCTGGCACTTTACTCTGACCCCATCTTTCTGGTATCTTGCGCGCCCCTGTTGATTACTCATCAGGTTCAGGTCTATGGGGGCGCGTAGCTCAGCGGTAGAGTACTGCCTTGACATGGCAGTGGTCACTGGTTCGATCCCAGTCGTGCCCACCATCATCCTCAGCAACTTTTCCGTTATAAAATGGTAGGATGCGAACGCATTCACGGGTACAATAGCGGCATGAATTTGCGGGAACGAACTGCCGGATAAGGTAAAAAACATACGCAGAGTGCACCTGATGGGACGCTTTGCGTCCTTTGTTCGTATGGCAAAAAGAAAATGAGAAATTGACATGCCTGTAATTACGCTTCCGGACGGTAGCCACAGACAATATGAAAAGGCGGTCACGGTGATGGAGGTGGCGGCAGACATCGGCTCCGGTCTTGCCAGGGCAACACTGGCCGGCGAAGTTGACGGTCAACTGGTCGATGCTTCTTTTGTGATAGCCGCTGACGCCGGTTTACGTATCATCACGGCAAAAGATGAAGAAGGTCTGGAGATTATCCGCCATTCGACGGCCCATTTGCTGGCACAGGCAGTACAGCAGCTGTTTCCTGAAGTACAGGTAACCATAGGGCCGGTGATCGAAAATGGTTTCTATTACGATTTCGCCTATGAGCCCGGCTTCAAACCGGATGACCTGGACCGTATTGCCGCTGAAATGCGTCGCCTGGTTAAATGCCGGCTACCGGTTGAGCGCATCGTCATGGAGCGGGCTGAAGCGGTCCGGTTTTTCCGCCAGAAGGGCGAAGAGTACAAGGCGCAGATCATCGAATCCATCCCGGCAGGTGAAGAGTTGTCTTTGTACCGGCAAGGTGATTTTACCGATTTATGCCGCGGCCCCCACGTGCCCAATACCTCACACCTGGGCTATTTCAAGCTGACCAAGCTGGCTGGCGCGTACTGGCGTGGTGACAGCAACAACGAGATGTTGCAGCGGATATACGGCACGGCCTGGCCTTCCAGGAAAGAACTGGATAGCTACCTGCATAACCTCAAAGAGGCGGAAAAACGTGATCACCGGCGTATCGGCAGGCAACTGGATCTGTTCCATTTCCAGGAAGAGGCCCCCGGCATGGTTTTCTGGCATGACCACGGCTGGATCATTTATACCCAGATCAAGAATTACATCCGCAAACGTCTGCGCTCAGCCGGTTACCAGGAAGTGAATACACCTCAAATTGTTGATATCAGCCTGTGGCAGAAATCAGGCCATGCTGAGAAGTTCATGGATAACATGTTCATCACTGAAGCTGAAAACCGCACCTATGCGATCAAGCCGATGAACTGCCCGTGTCATCTGCAGATCTTCAATCAGGGCTTGCGCAGTTATCGTGATTTGCCCATGCGGATGGCAGAATTTGGTTGCTGTCATCGCAACGAGGCATCAGGCGCATTACACGGCTTGCTGCGGCTCAGGGCATTTACCCAGGATGACGCACATATTTTTTGTACGCAGGAGCAAGTGCAGGCCGAGGCGGCATCCTTCCTGGAACTGCTGTACAGCGTTTACCATGATTTCGGTTTCGATGAAGTCATGGTCGAGTTATCCACCCGTCCTGACAACCGGATCGGGGCTGATGAACAGTGGGACCAGGCAGAGGGTGCGTTGGCGGCTGCACTTGAAGGCGCCGGCATCGAATACAAAGAAAATCCTGGTGATGGCGCATTCTACGGGCCTAAAATTGATTTCTCACTGAAAGATACGATTGGCCGTGTGTGGCAATGTGGTACTTTGCAACTGGACTTTTTCATGCCGGGTCGCCTCGGTGCCGAATATGTAAGCGAGGACGGGTCGCGCCAGACACCGGTCATGCTGCACCGGGCGATCCTCGGATCGCTGGAGCGCTTTATCGGAATTTTGATCGAAAACCATGCGGGTAAAATGCCGGTTTGGCTGGCGCCGGTGCAGGCCGTGGTACTCAATATTACTGACCGCCAGGACGAAAGATGCCAGGAAATAGCCAGATCCCTTGAAAATCAAGGTCTGCGGATCGATTTAGACTTGAGAAATGAGAAGATCGGCTTTAAAATCCGCCAGCACACTTTGAGCAGGATTCCCTATTTGCTTGTTATCGGTGATCGCGAGGTCGCAGAAGGGACGGTTGCAGTGCGTACCCGGGGTGGTGAAGACCTCGGCAGCATGGACCTTGAGTCCTTTGTGCAACGGCTCAAAAGTGACGTGGCCCGGCGGGGCCGAACAGATAACTAGCCCGTATGTTGCAATATACGGGCTACTAGCAGGAGAATTTAACATCGCAACAAAAAAAGAAACGCGGCGCAACGGGGACATTATCGCGCCGCAGATCAGGTTGATTGATCAGGACGGAGAACAGGCAGGGATTATGCCGATCGAGCAAGCACTCGAACTGGCGGGCCAGCAAAGTATGGATCTGGTGGAAATCGCGCCGAATGCTGAGCCACCTGTGTGCCGGATCATGGATTACGGCAAATACCGTTTTGCGCAGGCCAAGAAGGGCCAGGCGGCAAAGAAGAAACAGAAAGTCACCCATGTGAAAGAAGTCAAATTCCGCCCGGGGACAGAAGAAGCCGATTATCAGGTCAAGATGCGGAATGTACGACGTTTCCTGGATGCAGGAGATAAGGTCAAAATCACGTTGCGCTTTCGTGGCCGTGAAATGGCCCATCAGGAACTCGGTGCACAGATGTTGACACGGGTTCAGGATGACCTGGCAGATGAGGTTGTTGTTGAGCAGATGCCCAAGATGGAAGGTCGCCAGATGACCATGATGATCAACAGCAAAAAGACCTGATCCGGAAGCCTGTCAGGATTTGACCTGACCGAGTGATCGGCTACACCCGACAGGCTCGCCAAAGCTTTACCGTGGTTGCAATGAATTGCAGCGAATTTTTTAACAAGCGTTACTGAGCAAACAGGAAAGCGCCGGAAAAAACTTCCCCGGCCGCTTGAGTAACGCAATATTAACAGGCCTTTGATGGCCCTCAGGAGTAAACCATGCCCAAGATGAAAACCAATCGGGGTGCAGCCAAACGTTTCAAGAAAACTGCCTCGGGCAATTTTAAACGTGGCTACGCATATAAAAGTCATATTCTGACCAAGATGAGCACGAAGCGTAAACGCAACTTGCGCGGCACGGATGTTATTTCACCTGCCGACAAGAAAACCGTAAAACGCTTGCTGCCGTATGCATAACAGGAGGATCAGACAATGGCCAGAGTAAAACGCAGTGTTGTCGCACGCTCGCGGCATAAAAAAGTATTAAAGAAGGCTAAGGGTTATTACGGTGCCCGTCGCAAGGTGTATCGCGTAGCCAAGCAGGCGGTAATCAAGGCGGAGCAGTACGCATATCGTGACCGCCGTACGCGCAAACGTCAGTTCAGGCGCCTGTGGATTATTCGTATCAATGCCGCTGCACGGCAGTTCGGTCTGTCCTACAGTCGCTTCATGGACGGCCTTAACAAAGCGGACATCGAGATCGACCGCAAAGTCCTTGCTGATCTCGCGGTTCATGATATTGCTGCCTTCGGCGTGCTTGCCGAAAAAGCCAAAGTAAACCTGGCCTGATCTGATCGCGGGCAGCCTCATGGCTGCCCGCATTGGAACGATAAGGTGGAATTGGTTAATCAAATTCTCAAGCGGGCACTGGCTGAAATCACGGCCTGCGAAGAATTATCTGCACTGGACGAATTGCGCGTTCGTTACCTGGGCAGGAAAGGCGAAGTTACCACCTTGCTGAAGTCTCTGGGTTCAATGGAGCATGAACAGCGCAAGGCTTTTGGTCAGGCGGTCAATCATACCAAGGGCGAACTCACACAGGCAGTCAGCACTCGCAAACAGGCGTTGGAAGAGCTTGCTCTGACGCAACGTCTTGGCCGTGAAAAAATCGATGTCACTTTGCCGGGCCGTGGGCAGCAGCGCGGCGGGTTACACCCGGTCACACATACTTTGCAGCGCATCTGCGATATCTTTTCCAGGCTGGGCTATGACATTGTGACCGGTCCGGAGGTCGAAGACGATTACTACAATTTCGAGCTGTTGAATTTCCCGCCCCACCATCCGGCACGTGCCATGCACGACACTTTCTATTTTGGCGATGGTCGCCTGTTGCGGACACACACATCACCGGTTCAAATCCGCGCGATGCAGAAGCAGGGTGCACCGCTCCGCATCATTGCCCCCGGAAAAGTATTTCGCGCTGACTCCGATCAGACGCATACACCCATGTTCCATCAGGTAGAAGGCCTGTTGGTGGGTGAAACTGTGAGCATGGCTGATCTGAAAGGCGTGTTACAGGCTTTTGTGAATTCATTTTTCGAAAGTTCTCTTGAGATGCGTTTCCGGCCTTCCTATTTTCCGTTCACCGAGCCATCAGCAGAAGTGGATATTGCCTGGCACAAGGGTGACGGCAAGCAACCTGGCTGGCTGGAAATTCTGGGTTGTGGCATGGTGCACCCCAAGGTACTGCAGGCCTGTGGTGTTGACAGCGAAAAATACGTCGGTTACGCCTTCGGCATGGGTGTGGAACGACTGGCCATGTTGCGCTACGGCGTTGTAGATTTGCGCCAGTTTTTTGAAAACGATATGCGCTTTTTGCGCCAGTTTCGTTGAGCGGGGATTAGCCTATGCGATTCAGCTTGAACTGGCTTAACAAGTGGGTGGACCTGGACCTGGGCGCAGACGAGTTGGCAGCCAAACTGACTGCTTCCGGCCTGGAAGTGGATACGGTTAAACCGGTTGCCGCAGACTTTTCAGACATTGTCGTGGCCACGATCATTGATTGTGGGCCACACCCGGATGCTGACAAACTGCAAGTGTGCCTGCTTGACCACGGCGCAGCTGAACCTGTTCAGGTGGTTTGCGGCGCGCCCAATGCCCGTGTCGGCATAAAGATACCGCTGGCCAGAGTGGGTGCTGTGATCGGTGCTGGTGGCAAAATCCGCAAGGCTGAATTACGCGGCGTTGAATCATTTGGTATGGCCTGTTCCGCCCGCGAGCTCGGTTTGTCGGATGACCATTCCGGACTGATGGAATTGCCGCAAGACGCCCCGCTGGGGATGGATCTTCGGGAATACCTTGAGTTGGATGACCAGACCATTGAGGTAGACCTTACGCCCAACCGCGGCGACTGCCTGAGTATCCAGGGTATTGCGCAGGATGTTTCTGCCAGTTGCAAGGCCCGCCTGACGGCATTGGAAATCAAGCCGGTAGTCGCTGCGCTCAGCGACAGCTTAGAGGTCTCACTGCAGCAGCCTGATGATTGTCCGCGTTACGTGGGTCGTATCATCCGCGGCATTGATCCCACCGCGCCGACTCCGTTATGGATGGCTGAGGCACTCAGGCGCAGCGGTATCCGCAGCATTGGTGCCGTTGTCGATACGACCAACTATGTGCTGCTGGAACTCGGCCAGCCCATGCACGCTTTTGACCTGGACAAATTACGGGGAAATATCACCGTGCGTCGTGGCCGTGATGGTGAGTCACTTGAATTGCTGGATGGCAAGCAGGTGGATGTTGATAGTCGCTTGCTCGCCATTTGTGACGAGGCCGGCCCGGTTGCACTCGCTGGAATCATGGGCGGGCTGAACAGCGGTGTTACCGATGCCACAAAAAATATCCTGCTTGAAAGTGCTTATTTCAAACCATCCACCATTTCAGGCAAAGCCCGCGACCTGGGTCTGCAAACAGACGCCTCACACCGCTTTGAGCGTGGTGTTGACCCCAGGGGGCAGGTCAGGGCCATGGAACGCATTACAGCGCTTCTGCTGGACGTCGTTGGTGGTGAGGCGGGGCCTTTGGTTCATGCTGTCTCAGAATCCCACTTGCCGGTGCAAAATCAGGTGTGCCTACGGCATGCACGTCTTAATCGTGTATTAGGCATTGAGCTGGACGCTGCAGAGGTTACCCGAATACTCGAAGATTTGCGCATGCAACCGGAATTCAAAGCGGGTCGCTGGACGATCACTGCGCCCTCGGATCGCTTTGATATCGAAATTGAGGAAGACCTGATCGAAGAAGTTGCGCGGATATTCGGATTCGACAATATTCCGGCTGCCTTGCCTGCAGGCGAACTGGATCCGGGTGTGGTCAGCGAAGGCCGCGTGTCGTTGCAGAATATTCAGCAGGCATTATGTGCTGCTGGCTATCAGGAAGCGATCAATTACAGTTTTACCAGCCGCAGCCGGCTTGGCCAGTTCCAGATGGACGAGTATATGCTGCCACTGGCCAATGCGCTCAGTGCAGACCTTGAAGTCATGCGTACAGCACTTTTACCGGGCCTGATGGACACTGTGTCACACAATTTACGCCGCCAGCAGGACAGAGTTCGGTTTTTCGAAACCGGAACGGTGTTTAAACAGGCGGACAGCCTGACAGAGTCCTGGCACGTGGCCGCTGTCGCCTGTGGTAGCGCAGTACCGGAACAGTGGGGTATGGATTCGCGCAACACCGATTTTTTCGATCTGAAGGGGGACCTCGAGGCAATGTTGTCATTGCGGGGCCAATCAGGCGACCTGACAGGTGAAGCAGAGTTCCGCAATACTGAACTCCCGTGGTTACATCCAGGCCAGGCAGCGATGGTCTCTATTAAAGGCGTTGATATCGGTTGGGCGGGCAGTATTCACCCGGCTATACTCAAGCAGCTTGAAATCAGGGACCCGGTACTGGCGTTTGAGTTAGACTTGGATTTGCTTTCAAAACGCGAATTAGTAAACACGAAATATATTTCGCGATTCCCATCAATCAGACGGGATCTTGCGTTATTGGTACCCGAAAAAGTCAATTTTGCAGAAATTCGACGCAATGTAATTGATTTATCGGGTGATTTACTGACAAATTTGATATTATTTGATCTGTATTCAGGCCCGAATGTTGAAAAAGGTTATAAAAGTTTGGCTATTGGCTTGATTTTACAGAATGTTTCTTGCACCCTTACAGACGAAGTCGTTGATTCTTTGGTTCAGAACGTAGTTCAGGGCCTGAAAAAACGACTGGATGCTCAGCTTAGAGGTTAACAATGTCATTGACTAAGGCAGATATGGCTAATCGCTTGTTCGACGAAGTCGGTTTGAACAAGCGTGAAGCAAAAGAATTTGTAGATGCGTATTTCGAAATGATCCGGGCTGCCCTGGAAGATGGAGAAAACGTAAAACTTTCAGGGTTTGGTAATTTTCAGCTGCGCGAAAAGAATCAACGTCCGGGACGGAACCCAAAGACAGGTGAGGAGATTCCTATTTCCGCACGTCGGGTGGTCACTTTCAGACCCGGTCAAAAATTACGTGCAAGGGTAGAAGCTTATGTTGAACCCGGGGATTGAGAAAGACCTGCCTGCAATACCTGCAAAACGGTATTTTACCATAGGGGAAGTTAGTGAGTTGTGTGGCGTTAAGCCACATGTGCTGCGCTATTGGGAGCAGGAGTTCGAGCAACTCAAGCCCGTCAAACGGCGCGGCAACCGGCGCTATTACCAACGCGGTGACGTCATCATGATTCGCCAGATTCGAAGTTTGCTGTATGAACAGGGGTTCACCATTGGTGGCGCCCGGCAACAACTCGAGGGCGATAGTGCCCACCATGACGTAAACCGCAGCCACCAGATTATCCGCCAGGTGCGAGCCGAATTGGAACAGGTACTGCAGGTGTTGAAACGCTGAGTTATCAATACATCGTGTTCAGGAAAGCGCCTGCGGGCGTTTTTTTTGGGTGCGAAGGCCGGAACAAGATCCGCAGCACGCATTCTGGGACGATGCGTGGTAACGCCAGCAGAGACATACTGTGCCCTCTCTGAAGGGCACAATTACAATCCCGCTCTTTTCCCGCAACCCCTTTTCATGTACCATTCCGCGGCTTTTCCTGCATAATCACAGGTAAGTACAGAGTCGGGGCGTGGCGCAGCCTGGTAGCGCACTACAATGGGGTTGTAGGGGTCGAAGGTTCGAATCCTTTCGCCCCGACCAATATAATCAAGGATTTGCAGCATTTTGGCAAATCCTTTTTTATTGGGTTTTTGAGAAATTTATAAATCCGGGTTATGCCTGTTGCATGGGTTTCAATGGTCACAACCGCAGCCAGTGGTGCCGGGGTCTTCCAGGTTGGCACAGGTCCAGCAGGTTTTCTTTGCCTTAACAGGTACTTTTCAACGATAATTGCGTTTAGCTGTCAACTGCCAACTTGAATTTGGGTCTGACGATACAGATATGCATTGTTAAGTTCGGGAATCTGAAGTATGAAACTGTTTGAAAATGTATTGCGCGAGATGCCGGATATCGCCAACGAGGAACGGCCGTCTGTTGGCGGCAAGCTCGAATGGGTGGGCATGAATGACATTGAGTTGCCCGTGCGCATCGAAGATGACCAGGGCAACATGATTCAGTCAACAGCCCGCGTGACGGCCTGTGTCAACCTGATAGACCCTGAGGTACGCGGCATTCATATGTCGCGGCTGTATCTGCATCTCGACCAGACGTTCCAGGAGCGGCCGTTAACGCCTTGTGCATTGCGGCAGATGTTGCGGTCTTTTCTTGATTCGCATGTTGGCCTCAGTGACCGGGCATTGGTCAGGGTGGATTTTGACTATGTGATTCGACGCAAGGCCCTGCAGAGTGACAATGTGGGTTGGCGACGCTATCCGGTTTCCATGATCGGTATTCTGGAAGATCAGGAATTCAGCCTGGAAATGGGCCTGGAGATTCTGTATTCCAGTACCTGTCCGTGTTCCGCAGCATTGGCACGGCAATTGGTCCAACTGCAGTTTGAAAAAGATTTTGATTCATCCAGGCCGGTTGATTTCAATCAGGTGCATGCATGGCTGGGTACAGAGGAGGGTATCCTCGCTACTCCACACAGTCAGCGCAGCGCCGCAGAACTCAGGGTAAGGTTGACACCCACGTTCCAGATGTTCCCGATTATCGAGCTGATCGATGCAGTTGAGAATTCGCTGAAGACACCGGTTCAGGCAACCGTCAAACGTGAAGACGAGCAGGCTTTTGCCTTGCTCAACGGGCGCAACCTGATGTTTTGCGAAGATGCCGGCAGACGGATTCAGACAGCACTCAATGATGATGACCGTGTTCTGGATTTCTGGGTGCGTTGTACGCACTACGAGAGCCTGCATCCACATAATGCCGTATCCGTAATAACCAAGGGTATTAAAGGTGGTTACGTGGCGGGCGCGGGCGCACCGGTGCGTTTGGATCATTCCGTAAGCTGAGGAACCTGTTCGTTCATCGGGCCCAGCAGAAGCAGAGGGTCAACCCGGCGGTCCAGCCAGTTCATACGCCAGTCCAGATGCGGCCCGTTGGCACGACCGGTAGAACCGATTTCTGCTATCAGGGTACCTTGCTGTACAAATGTTCCGGCTTTCGTCAGGATTTTACTCAAATGCAGAAAAGTGGATGACAGTCCCTGACCGTGATCCAGGATGATGGTGCCGCCGGACAAATATAAGTCCGGATGGGTCAGAGTAATCAGGCCGTCGGCGGGTGCATAAACAGAAGTACCTTTTGGCGCTGCAATGTCCAAACCGAAATGAGGCCTGCGTGGCTCGCCATTGAGCACTCTCTGACTGCCGTAGACACCGCTTATTCTGCCCCTGGCAGGCCATTTGAAGCCGTGGGCATAGTAGGCCCTGTCATCGCGATGCTGGCGCGCTGAGGCAACCATGCGGGCATCACCCTGGATTCTCGCCGTGACCGAAGCATCGGGTGTCACTCTCGATGGTGGCAGGCCGTCCACATGCTCAATGGCATATTCACGTGCTTTAACCGGCAATTCTTTGTGCCACACCTCACCACCGGCGGAGCGGATGCTGAGTTTGCGGGTTCCGGTTTCGTCTCTTCCAAAACCGATTACAAACCGCCCTTCCTCTGATACCGGTACGTGCTCTCCATCCAGTGTGACGCTGCTGCCGGGTTGAGCTATACCGAACAACAGGCCGCCCTGAACGGCCGATCCGGTAAATTCAACCGAAAAAGCATGGCTGCTGAACAGGAAAAAAGCAGATAGCAACAGCAGGAGGAAGAGTTGGCGTTGCATGCAGCAAGTCTTGAACACATCAAAAAATAATCTGCTGGTCATTGCCTGTACGTAGGGTGGACATTCATGTCCACCATTATTTGCTGTGTCGGTGAAGGTGAATATCGCTCTGAATCGGTGGACATGAATGTCCACCCTACAGGATGATTTTGATCGACTGTCCGGGCTGGATGACCGTATTGTTACCGAGGTCATTCCAGCGCATCAGGTCGTTGATTTTGACCTTGTAGCGTTTTGAAATACTCCACAATGAATCACCGCTGCGTACCGTGTGCCTGATCGTTCCGCCATTGGCAGCCGCCGCAGGGCTGTGGAACAGGGTCAGGGTCTGGCCGACACGCAATTTGTGCGGATCTGAAATGTGGTTCCAATTCTGTAATTCCCTGAGTGAAACGTTGTAGCGCCCGGCAATGACAGACAAGCTCTCGCCTGAGCGAACTCTGTGCCAGAAACGTTCGGATGCGATCAGGCCGGATTGCAATTGCTGTAACTCGTTGGCCGCAGCCACGTAGAGCGGATCAACCAGAAGTTGTTCGTCACGGGGCAGACGAAGTTTTTGACCAATACGAATCAGATCGCTATCGAGGTTGTTGGTGCTGCGTAACACGGATATCGGCACCTGGTGACGGGCGGCCAGGCCCGACAGCGTATCTCCATTTTGTACCATCACCTGATCCCATTTCATCAGGTTGGGCGGTGGTTCAGAGCGCAACCGTTGTTGCAGCTTTTCCGCGCCTTCAATCGGCAGAACAACCCGCCACGGACCTTGTGGAGAGGTGGCCCAGCGGCTGAATCCCGGGTTGAGGCTGAACAGTACGTCAATGCTTACCCCGCTTAACTGTGAAACCAGCACCAGGTCACTTTGTGATTCCATTTCAACTGCGGCGATAACCGCCTGGTTTTGTGCAACCGGTAATTCAAACCCATAACTGGAAGGGTTTTGGAACAAGCAGGTCAGGCCAAGCAACTTGGGAACATAGCCCCTGGTTTCCTTTGGCAGAGCGATATTCCAGAAATCTGCCAGTCTGCCTTCGCGCTGGTTTTTCCTGACCCGCCGTGCAACCCGATTTTCACCGGAATTGTAACCAGCCAGCGCCAGCAGCCAGTCACCATCAAATTTCTTGTTGAGATACTCAAGGTAATCCAGTGCTGCGTGGGTTGAAGACCAGACATCCCGCCGACCGTCATACCACCAATCCTGATTCAAGCCGTAATGCCTGCCGGTTGAAGCGATGAATTGCCAGGTTCCCAGCGCCATTCCGCTGGAATACGCGAACGGGTCATAGGCGGATTCAACGATGGGCAGCAAGGCGAGTTCGCCCGGCATGCCGCGCGCTTGCAGTTCTTCGGCAATAAAAAATACCCACGGTTGGGCACGTTTCATGACCCGTGCCATATACTCCGGATGGTCTGCATACCAGTTGGCCCAGTTGCGGGCCGACCGGTGCTCATGGCAATCGGGCAGAGCAAAGTCATCGACCAGCCTGGCCCAGACGTTGTCGTGTTGCAGCGCTTGCCCGCTGCTTTGTTCGTCGGGCTGTTCAATTGGGGTGGCAACGGGTTGCGGAACAAACAAATGTTCGTCGATAGATTCACCGCTGCCTTTGGGCAGATCTTCCTGGGCAGTGGTGACCACTTCCAGTTCATCTGCCGGGCCGTTGTTGCCGGTGGTTGCACAACTGGCCACAAGCAGGCACAGCATGGCTAAAACAAAACGTGAAGTCACATGGGCTCCAAATTACTGCTATGGCAGGCTATTATGCGGTTTGTTGACCGCGGGTCAAGTTAAAACCTGTCTTTCCAGGCGCGGATCACGGCCATTGCAGAGCCCCCAGGCATCGCTTCGGGGTCGATTTTCCGGGCTGCTTCAAGCACGCTTTTTTCGCGTGTACGCATAAACGGATTCGCTGCCAACTCGTCGGCTAATGTAGAGGGTAGCGTTATTCGGCCAGCTGCCCGCAAGCGGTTGACTTCATCAGCGCGAGCCCTGAGCGCGGCGTTTTCAGGCTCGACTTCCAGCGCGAAAGCACAGTTTGCCTGGGTATATTCATGCCCACAGTAAACCCGGGTTGTAGCGGGTAACGCTGCCAGCTTGTCCAGCGACCGCTGCATGTCATCAGGGCTGCCCTCGAATAAGCGGCCACAACCTATGCTGAACAGGGTATCGCCGCAGAACAGGGCATTTTCACCATGGAATGCGATGTGTGTGCGGGTGTGTGCCGGCACTTCCAATACCCGGAATTCTGCCTTCAGATCAGGCAAGCTGACCAAATCGCCTTCCCTGCAAACGTGCTGCGGGTACGGAATTCGCCTGTCGTCAGGCCCAAAAACCCTGGCCGCGTATTTTTTCAGCAGATCGCCCACACCACCGATGTGGTCAGGGTGATGGTGGGTCAGCAGGATATAAGCCAGATCCAGCCCTTGATTTTCAAGTACCTCAAGCACTGGTTCCGCATCACCAGGGTCCACCACGGCGCAGCTCGAACCCCCTGCCGTCAGCAGCCAGATGTAGTTATCCCCGAATGCCGGGATGGCGATAATGTTGAGCTTGTTGGTGTGCATATGAATTTCCTGAAAATGGTGGTTGAACAGCCGTGCTGATAAGCCGTATGCTTACGCTTGTTCCGGGCCAAGTCAATTCTGTTGTCATGCGGGTACTCCTTCAATGTAATATCGGAGTCAGCCGGATAAGGGAGTACTGAATATAGAAAGCCAACATTATTCGTCTCAATCAGCACAGCAATCGCTGGTTCTGGAGTTGCTGCGGCCGCTATTGGCGCAGCGGCGGCCGGCACGTGTGCTGCTGCTGAAACATGCCGCTGCAGATGATTTACCGCTGGAACCGGTCAACCCGGTGCAGATCATCCGGCTGAGTGCCGATAAGGCTTGCGCTGATGCGGTGGTCAGATGCCGGCTGAGTGCCTTACCATTTGAGCAGGCGTCGTTTGAGCTCGTTGTTTTGCAACAGCTGATCAGCGATGGCAATGAGCCGGTTCTGCGTTCGGCTTTGCGGGTGTTGGTTGCCGGTGGCGATCTGGTTATCAGCGGATTGAATTCCGCCGGCTTGCAATACCGCATCAGAAACCGGCAAGATCAGTTCCAGGGGCTGAGAATAAACAGGATTATTGAACACTTGAAATCAGAATCATTCACTATCGTGCAGTGCCTGCGAAAGGGCCTGGCGGGCTGGTCACGACCAGCGCGTAAAGTCAGTTCGCACGGCGCTGGCTGGCACGGGCTGGCAATGCCTTTTTCGGACTATGTGGTGTTGCATGGCCACCACCAGTCAAACATTGAAAATGCCAGTGTTCTGCGCTTCAAACAGGCACAACGCAGCAGGGTGGCCGCCGCTGCACTCGACGGTGTCGGCAGCCGTAAAGTCGCTTCATGAGCAGTGTCATCATGTACACGGACGGGGCTTGCAGGGGCAATCCTGGCCCGGGCGGCTGGGGCGCGGTTTTGATGTCCGGCATGCATCGCAAGGAATTATCCGGCGGTGAGCGTGATACCACCAATAACCGCATGGAAATGATGGCGGTAATCCGGGGTGCCGAAGCATTAAAGCTGGGCTGTAGTATTGACATACACACCGACTCGAAATATGTCATGAAAGGCATGACCGAATGGGTAGATGGCTGGAAAAAGCGCGGCTGGCGGACTGCTTCCAGGCAGCCGGTCAAGAACGTGGATTTGTGGCAACGCCTGGAGCAGGCGCTCGCTCGTCACCAGGTGAACTGGTATTGGGTTAAGGGTCATTCAGGTGTGCCGGATAACGAACGTGCCGATGAACTGGCACGGCAGGGGATCCCGTAAAAGGTTCTCTGTTCCCGAACAGCCTGCCAGGAAAGGATAGATATGCGACAAGTTGTACTCGATACTGAAACCACCGGCCTGGAGCCGAAACAGGGCCACCGCATCATTGAAATCGGTGCGCTGGAGCTGGTGGACCGGCAACTGACCGGTCGGCAATTTCATGTCTACATCAATCCTGACAGGGAAATTGACCAGGGTGCGCTGGAAGTGCATGGTATCACCGAAGAATTCCTGCGTGACAAGCCCCGCTTTGCCGATATCGCCGATGACCTGCTGGCCTTTGCCGATGGCGCAGAGTTGGTTATTCACAATGCCCCGTTTGATATTGGTTTTATCGACAATGAACTTTCACTGGCCGGTCACCAGCACGCGTCTATCACCGCAGTTGCAACTATTCTCGACACACTGGAGCTGGCCAGGGATTTACATCCGGGGCAGCGCAACAGCCTGGACGCGCTGTGTAAACGTTACCAGGTTGATAACAGCAGTCGCAGCCTGCACGGGGCGCTGCTGGATGCGGAAATCCTGGCTGAAGTTTACTTGGCCATGACCGGTGGGCAAACCGATCTTAGCCTGAGTTTAGAGGGCGTTGCTGCTGCCTCTGAAGATGAGGAAGGGGCATTGCCGGGTGAACATCCGGTGCTGGTGGTGGTGCGTGCCAGTGAGGAAGAGTTACTGCTGCACGAAGCGCGCTTGGAAGATATCGAGAAACAATCCGCCGGGCATTGTTTGTACACAAAGGCGTAGGGTGGACATTCATGTCCACCGTGTCGGTCTTGATTAAACCACCAATCCGTGAACAGGCATGGTGGACATGAATGTCCACCCTACAGTTGTGTTACCAGCATGGGGTGGGCACGCGTATCCATCCACACGAGTGTATCGAAATAGCTGCGTATATTGTTAACGTATTGTTGTGCCTCGTAGCCGCGCGCGTAACCGTAGCGGGTCTGGTGATACCATTTTTCCTGGCTTAACAGGGGCAGTCGCTTGTCGACGTCCTGCCAGCGGTCGGGATTGCCACCCTGTTTTTGTGTTAATACCCGCGCATCTTCAAGGTGACCCCAACCCATGTTGTAGGCGGCCAATGCCATCCAGGTGCGGTCAGGTTCAGGTATCCGGGCAGGAATGCGTTGGTGCATGCGTAAAAAATAGCGTGCACCGCCTTCAATGCTTTGCTCCGGGTCCAAGCGGTCATTGATACCCAGTTGCCTGGCCGTGCGTTGGGTCAGCATCATAATGCCGCGCACACCGGTAACGGAAACTGCATCAGGGACCCAGTGGGATTCCTGGTAACCCATGGCTGCCAGCAGGCGCCAGTCCATGTCATGCACCGCTGCGACTTCCTGGAATACCGGCAGCAGAGAGGGCAGGCGGTTGCGTACCTGTTTCATGAATTGAAACATGCTGACGCGGTCCAGGTCGTTGTCATTGTCGTCATAATGGCTCTGTATGGATGCCAGCATGCCGTTGTCACGGATCAGTTTGAAAAAAGTACGCGATTTCTGTACCAGGGAGTCATCATCGCCGGGCGGAAAAGCCCATGCCTGTGGTTGTTCGTCTGGGAGCGTAAAGCCCATTTTTAAGCCCGGATAAAACCGGCTGTGGATTTTGAATATGTTTGAATCCACCAGCGTGGCATCCAGTTCGCCATCCGCGATGGCCAGCAGCAATCCTTCCATGCCGATGGTTTTCTCAGCGGTCCATTGCAGGCCTGGCAGATCTTGTTGCGCCTTTATCAGCAACGTTTCATAACTCGATCCGGCAATGACAGACAATTGCATGCCGAGCAGGTCCGGAAGTTTACGTGGGCGGGTTTTGCCGCGGCGGTAAACAACGATGACCCTGGTGTGGGCGTAATCGGGGCCGAAATTGAATAATTGTTCCCGCGCAGATGTGCGGGTCAGGTTGGCGCCGATCAGATCACCCTGGTGGCTTCTCAGCAAAGTACCCAGGTCACCGAATGCTTCCGCCGCTTTGACTTCAATATCGAGACCCAGGTAATCAGCGAAGGCTGCGGCAAGTTCGTATTCCGGCCCGGTTTTACCTTCGGGCCCGATGAAATAACTGCTGGCGCCGTTGCGGGTCAGTAAGGTCAGGCTGCCGCGTTGCAGTACTTTTTGCAGGTGGTTGAGCTGATCATGCCCTGAATATAGAAAAGGCAGCACAGCGGCTGCGGCGAGAATCGCATATGAGTTCTTTTTCCATAGTCTGCTGTTTGGATAATGCAAAGGTCAGGCCCGCTTGCTGTTTGCGGCCTATTATACCAGTTTCGTGTTATTTCGTTATAAATACGATAACATACTGAAATACATAAATATATCACCAACATTTGGTATGTGTTTTGTTATTTGACTGGTTCAGGGTCAATGACGTGCAGGGTTCACCCTTTTCCTTGGCCTGCTCGCCGGTCGCAGTGGCAGTTAGCCCGAACATTTCACCAAGGCGGACGACAAAATGAACGTTATCATTTTAATAAAGTGCCGCTTCTTTCGAGGCGACATTTTTTATGTCGAAAATACGTTTTTGAACGACCAGCTCAACAAATATGACCGAACTCGTCAACAGGCATTACAATGGATCATCTATGAACATCAGAACCCGATTTGCCCCCAGCCCCACCGGCTTTCTCCACGTGGGCGGTGCGCGTACAGCATTATTTTGCTGGCTACAGGCGCGTGCAAACCAGGGTACGTTTATTCTTCGTATTGAGGATACCGATCTTGAGCGCTCAACGCCTGAGTCGGTGCAGGCTATCCTGGACGGCATGGAGTGGCTGGGGCTGGATTATGATGAAGGTCCGTTTTATCAGACCCATAGTTTTGACCGCTATGCCGATGTTGTCCGGCAGTTGCTTGAAGAAGATAAGGCCTACCATTGTTATTGCAGTAAGGCGCGCCTGGAAAGCCTGCGTGAGGTGCAGATGAAAGAAGGTATCAAGCCTCGCTATGACGGCAAATGCCGTCACCTGGATTCGGCGCCGGGAGGCATCGAGCCCGTGGTGCGGTTTCGCAACCCGCAAGGTGGAGAGGTGGTGTTTGATGACCTGATTCGCGGTCCTATCAGCATCTCCAATGACGAACTGGATGATTTGATCATCGCCCGTGCGGATGGCTCACCGACCTATAACTTCACCGTTGTTGTCGATGATATGAGTATGCGGATTACCCACGTCATACGCGGTGATGACCACATCAACAATACGCCGAGACAAATCAATATCTACCGGGCGCTCGGTGCCGAACCACCGGTTTTCGCCCATGTACCGATGATCCTCGGTGCTGATGGTGCGCGTTTATCCAAACGCCACGGTGCTGTGGGTGTGATGCAGTACCGGGATGATGGTTACCTGGCCCCCGCGTTGTTGAATTACCTGGTGAGGCTGGGCTGGTCACATGGCGACCAGGAAGTATTCAGTATCGATGAGATGATTGAGCTGTTTGATCTCAGGGACGTTAACCGCAAGGCTGCCGCGTTTAATACCGATAAACTGGACTGGCTGAACCAGCACTATATGAAAAACCTGCCGGTGAGCGATGTGGCAGAACAATTGGCCTGGCATTTTTCTGATCAGGGGATCAACACGGAAGCCGGGCCGCCGCTTGAAGATGTGGTGAGGGTACAGGCAGAACGGGTCAAGACTCTGAAACAGATGGCAGCACTAAGTCGCGTATTTTTTGAAGGCTACGCCGAGTTTGACCCACAAGCGGCGAAGAAACACCTGCGTCCGGTCGCCGCACCACCCCTGGAGGCGGTGCTGGCAAAGCTGCAGTCACAGGAGGATTGGACGCCGGGGCCATTACACGACGTCATAGACTGTGTGGCCGCCGAACTCGAAGTCGGCATGGGCAAAGTTGCGCAGCCTTTGCGGGTTGCATTGACGGGTGCCGGGATTTCGCCTTCCATTGACAAGACCTTGTGGTTGATGGGTAAACAACGCAGCCTTGAAGGAATCGCTAAGGCACTGAAATTTATCGAGGTACGGGTGGCTGCGCAGTAATCGGATAAAGTAAAGGGCAGCTCTAATAATTCATGAATGCACATCCTGAGTCCAAAATCTGCCGCTTCTGCGTTGTGAAACTTGCCAATAGCCAGCCATTACCTGCGTTGCACGCCTTGAACCGACGTATTTTGAATCTCAAGCTGGCACATCCAGAATGAATAGAGGTGTCCTGAAGAATGTCAAAAGTTGAACGTTTATATCATCTGCACAATATCCTCAACCAGCGCCGTACGCCGATTTCCCGGCAGGACCTGATGGAACGCCTGGAATGCTCACAGGCCACCTTCTATCGCCTGATTGCAGAATTGCGTGACTACCTCGGTGCGCCACTTGAGCAGGATCAGGACAACCGGGGTTTTTATTACGACCGCAGCTATGACCAGCCTTTTGAGTTACCGGGCATATGGGTCAGTCCGGCGGAGTTGCAGGCGCTTTTGACGGCTCGCCAGGTGCTGGGCAATGTGCAGCCGGGCTTGCTGGAAGGCGAGCTGGAATCTTTGCAGGGACGTATTTCCTCGCTGCTGCAACAAAAGGGTATCGAGCCAGAAGCGGGACAGTCACGTATCCTGATCCAGCAAGTGGCGGGCCGACCGGTCCCTGCTCACCTGTTTCAGGATGTGATGGGTGCGCTCATCAGGCGCCGGCGTTTACATATCCGCTATCATGGCCGCCGCAAAGATGATATCAGCGAGCGCGATGTTTCACCGCAGCGTCTGACGCAGTACAGGAATTCATGGTACCTCGATGCCTGGTGCCATAAAGCGAACGGCCTGAGAAGCTTTTCACTGGAACGCATCAGGGAGCAGACGCTGCTTGACCAGGGCGTCAGGGAAATATCCCAAGAGGTGCTTGCCGAGCACTATGACAGCGCCTACGGCATTTTTTCCGGTCCCGCTGAGCACACTGCGGTACTGAAGTTCACAGCGGAAATGTCGCGCTGGATCGCGGATGAACAATGGCATCCCGATCAGAAAGGATCCTATGATGATCATGGTGCCTGGACGCTGGAGTTGCCTTTTTCCAGCGCACGGGAACTGGTCATGGATATTCTCAGATACGGCCCGGAGGTGGAGGTGCAATCACCCGATTTTCTACGCGATGCCGTCGCCGAGTCTGCCCGCAAGGCTGCCGCGTTATACGATAATTAGACCCGGGGTCGGACTCAAATGCACTTGACCCTGCTGGATGATTGATGGGTGTGCGTTGCATTTGAATCTGACCCCTGGC
>ENA-OSCG01000062-OSCG01000062.1-marine-sediment-metagenome-genome-assembly--contig:-NODE-62-length-19453-cov-6.642334_pt1 | contig 19453 bp, 17 predicted proteins | sample MGYA00237880_ERZ529332 | MGnify/ENA primary metagenome ERZ529332 (study PRJEB26373, sample SAMN05710708) | marine sediment metagenome | biome: marine; feature: ocean trench; material: sediment... | reverse complement strand
TGCAACATCCCGTGCCCAAATATTGGCCTATCTAGAAAAATACTATACGCGTCAGCCCACAAAGTCATTCTGTCACTCGAGATTTCGTTTAGTGAACCGGAGCTTACTGTCTTATCTATTCTGTTCAATAATCCGTACTCGCTGCTCGGGATTGGCAACAATAGTGACAGACTTGCTCCAATCGTTACTGTGGCCACGAAAAATTTCCACATTTTGGGTATGAACATTGGAACGATTAGTGCGGTAAGGATAGTTGTTGCGAGTAGAGCGAAAAAACCACCGCGCCCGCCACTCCAAAATAGTAACATCCAAAGTAACGCTGTACCCACACCCAGTAAAATTCGTTTCAGCTTTTCTCGGCGGGGGGTTAAAAAAAATAACCCAAGTCCTGCCCCGAGGCCTGCTTCAATAGAATAGCTGTACATTCGAAGGCCCGGATATCCGGGTGTTTGATACTTCCAGTCAAAGCTCGGATTCTGCCCTTCGAGAACGTATAGCCATATCCAAAACGGGGCGTGCAGTAGCATGGCAACAAATAAGGCCCAACTTACGCGCCTGATCATCTCGTCGCCCTAACGCCGCTTTAGTGCTGCGGCAGCTAGGCCGGTCAGAATTGCGGTGACGCTTATTCCTGAAGCGTAGTTGGCCATTTTAATGCTCGGCGCAATAGCGACAGTAGAGTAAATTGATAGGCATACGAACAAGAAAAATACGATTAGATATGCCCGTGAAAACGTTTTTTCTTCTTCGATGACGGGCGCATTTGAGGCGATAGAAGTGCCGATTAGCACAAACGCAAATGCAAGCCAGGAGAGTTCGAATACGATTGGGCGAAGTCCGCCGGTGTAAAGAACGCCAAAACCGACAAATATGATCCCTAAAATGGCGGGTAAGGCAAATAGGATATATATGGGGATGCTCGCGCGTGATGTGAGTACACCGATTTTACGTTGCACCTCGGGTGCAGTTCTTTTCGAGTGCGGCGCATTGGTGAGTCCGATTTTTTTAAACATAATAAATTCGTAACTCCATTGAAAATGCGCAGTGTAAAACTTAAGACCGCTATTTTTCGCTCCTAATAGTGCCGTACGCTGACGTTTGTGAGCCCGTAGCCCCCATTTACCGGTGGCTTGGAAGCATCTCAGATCGTACGAATCTAGACGAAAATTACAATGTTGGGAAAATGTATAGGCGTTTTCCTACAGTTTGATCAAGTTATTATTAAAGTATCTATTGTAGCCTGAAGTGGTCCTGCAAAATCGGACAGTCTGTTAAGGTGTATTCCAACGAGAAGAAGGAATACAAAAATGACGAAGAGACGGAAGTTTTCAGACCAATTCAAGGCCAAGGTTGCGCTTGAGGCGTTGCGCGGTGATCGGACGATCCAAGAGATTGCAGCGAAGCATAGGGTGCATCCCAACCAAGTGAGCACGTGGAAAAAGCAGGCTGTTGATGGTCTGTCTGGCGTGTTCTCCAGTGGCGGCAGCACACAAGGTCCGAGCGAATCCGAGATCAACGATTTGCATGCCAAAATCGGGAGGTTGGCAGTGGAGAACGATTTTTTGGCACAAGGGCTCAATGCCGCTGCCCGACAGTGGTTTGCTTGCAAACCATGAGAGGGGATGAGCCCTAAAGAGCGCAAAAAAATGGTTAGCAAACGGGTGGATATCAGCCTGTCCCGCCAGTGTAAGATTTTGAGGATCAGCCGATCATCGTTATATTATACGCCCATGGGGTTCAGTGCTGAAACGCTGGAATTGATGCGCCAGATCGACCGTGTATTCACCAAATACCCGTTCTTTGGTAGCCGCCAGATCGCGGCTTATTTGCCGAGAAAAGGCTATCATGCGGGTCGCCATCGCGTTCGTAGGTTGATGAAGGTGATGGGGCTTGAAGCGATATACAAACGCCCCAACACCAGCAAAAAGCACCCCGAGAACCGGATTTATCCGTATCTGCTACGAGGAATGCAGATCACCCGTGCCAATCAGGTTTGGTGCGCTGATATCACTTACATTCCGATGCCGCGCGGGTTTCTGTATCTGGTAGCGATTATGGATTGGGCGACGCGTAAGGTTCTATCGTGGCGATTATCGAACACGATGGATGCAAGCTTCTGCAAGGAAGCACTGGATGAAGCGATTGCGAAATACGGACCGCCTGAAATCATGAACACGGATCAAGGTTCCCAGTTCACTGGAGCAGCGTGGATCACCACGCTAACCGAGGCAGGCGTGAAAATCTCCATGGATGGCCGTGGGCGTTATTTGGACAACATCTTTATCGAGCGTCTCTGGCGGTCATTGAAACAGGAGGCAGTGTATTTGCATGAATTAACCGATGGTTTTGTGGCCGAACATGTCATTCGTGAGTGGATCACATTTTACAATACTGACCGCCCTCACACGGCCCTCGACAAACGAACGCCGGACGAGGCATACTTTGACAGCAAAGAAATGATGAAAGCGGCATGATAACCAAACCCGATACACCTTAACTCAGCCGCAAACCTGTTCGGAAAAGCAGGACCACTTCAATCTGAACTTCGGACCTGACGCGATCCTGCTTAAGCGGCGGCAAGGCCGCGATGAAGCTAACTGACATTATCCGCTCAACAATCACTTGCTCAGGCGCGCCTACATGGGAATACGGAAACGTTTGTTCTTGAAGCGGTGTAAACAACCCGGCCGCAAAAGGCGAGCGCCATTTTCCGGTATGCAGGCGCAGAGTTCCGGCCTCGAAGGGCGCATAATTTTACTTAAGCTCTTCACCCATGGTGTTTTCTCGTCACGGATATTCCAGACCAACCCGAGTTTTCCGCGCGTTCGCAAAACACGGTGGATCTCGCCAAGCGCGGATTGTGTGGCAAACCAGTGAAAGGATTGCGAGCACACAACCACGTCAACCGATCCGTCAGCCAAAGGAATATCATCCGCCGCTCCAGCAAGAGTCGTAACGCCCGGCACATACCGGCGAAGCTGCGCGCGCATCTCGTCCACGGGCTCCACCGCAATGACCTGCGCCCCTGTATCCACCAAAAACCGCGTAAACTTTCCAGTGCCCGCGCCAAGATCAAGAACCGTAGATGCCGCCGACAAGCCCAACGTTTCGGCCAACCATCCAGCTATTTCGACAGGGTAATCAGGCCGACCCGAGGCATAGGTATCCGATGCTTTCGCGTATCCCGACTTTGCTTTGATGTGGACCATGGCTTCCTCTTGCGCTACCTTCTGTATATCGATTTGCGCGAAAATTGGGAGGGGTAATGGCTATTTCGCCACGCATACTCAAACAGCTCGGCCATCCAAGCGGAATTACTGGCCGTCTGGTCCTGCGACTGCTTAATCGTGTGAACCGTGGCATGAATGACGTTGCCCTCAAAGCGCTGGACCTTGGGGAAAATGATCACGTGCTGGAGGTCGGTTTCGGTGGCGGCGCACTAATTGCCCGCGTTTTGGAGCATGACAAAACTCCGCGTGTAACGGGGGCCGAAATTTCAGAACTCGCCATCAATTTGGCCCGCAAACGATACCGCAATTACGCTCGCGCGAATTTCGCCCTGACGGACGGCAAAACGTTACCGTTCGAGAGCGCCACGTTCACCCGCGTCGCCTGCGTCAATGTCATTTACTTTTGGCCCGACGTCCCTGAAATGCTGACCGAAATTCTCCGCATCCTTGCCGATAAGGGCAAGTTGGTTCTGTGCTATTCCGAGCAATCGCCCGACAATGTCACCAGCTTCTTCCATGATGATGTAGAGGCACAGTTACGCACCGCTGGCTTTGCGACGACCCATACCACGGAACATTTTGACAAAGACAACGACCGCCATTTCTGCACCGTTGCGACCAAAGCCGCCCCTTAATCCTGCGGAATAATCCGAAGACCCAACTCGCGAAGCTGTTCGTTTGTTACTTCGCCGGGGGCTTCCATCATCAGATCCTCGGCGCGTTGGTTCATCGGGAACATGATGACCTCGCGGATGTTTTCCTCATTCGCCAGCAGCATCACGATACGGTCGATACCCGCCGCACAGCCACCGTGGGGAGGCGCGCCGAATTTGAACGCCTTGACCATGCCGCCAAAACGCTTCTCGACCTCGGCCTCGTCATAACCCGCGATCCCGAAGGCCTTGTACATCATGTCCAGCTTGTGATTGCGGATCGCGCCCGAGATCAGCTCGTAGCCGTTACAGGCCAGATCATACTGGTAGCCCAGAACCTTGAGCGGGTCGCCGTTCAGCGCCTCCATCCCGCCTTGGGGCATGGAGAAAGGGTTGTGTTCGAAATCAATCTTGCCGGTGGTTTCGTCTTTCTCGAAAATCGGGAAATCGACGATCCAGCAGAACTCGAACCGGCTTTCGTCGGTCAGACCAAGTTCCTTGCCGATAATGTTACGGGCACGACCCGCAACGGCTTCGAACGACTTCGGCTTGCCACCAAGGAAGAACGCCGCATCGCCAACTTTCAGGCCTAGCTGCTGGCGGATCGCCTCGGTGCGCTCTGGTCCGATGTTTTTAGCCAGCGGTCCAGCAGCTTCCATGCCGCCTTCGACCTCGCCGGATTTCAACATCGCCTGCGCTTCTTTAACCTTGATGCCCAGTTGTTGCGCCACGGCATCAGCCGTTTTTTCACGCCAGAAAATATACCCCATCCCCGGTAGACCTTCCTGCTGGGCAAACTTGTTCATACGATCACAGAACTTGCGCGAACCACCCGTAGGGGCCGGAATAGCGCGAACCTCGGTTCCGTCCTGCTCCAGAATAGACGCGAAAATCTTGAAACCGGAACCAGCGAAATGCTCAGAGACAATCTCCATCTTGATCGGGTTGCGAAGGTCGGGCTTGTCGGAGCCATACCAAAGGGCCGCGTCTTTATACGAAATCTGCGGGATGTCGGTGTTCACCGTTTTATCGCTGAATTCCTCGAAAATACCGGTAATCACAGGCTCGATCGTGTCGAAAATATCCTGTTGGGTGACAAACGACATCTCCATATCCAACTGATAAAAATCGGTGGGCGAGCGGTCGGCGCGCGGGTCTTCATCCCTGAAACACGGCGCGATCTGGAAATATTTGTCAAACCCCGAGATCATCATCATCTGCTTAAACTGCTGCGGGGCTTGGGGCAGCGCGTAAAATTTGCCCGGATGCATACGGCTGGGAATCAAAAAATCCCGCGCACCCTCGGGGCTGGAAGCGGTAATGATCGGCGTCTGGAATTCGTTAAACCCGATGCCTTCCATGCGCTTGCGAATGCTGGAAACCACGTTTGAACGCAGCATCATCCGGTTGTGCATCCCCTCGCGGCGCAAATCGAGAAAGCGGTATTTCAGGCGGATTTCTTCGGGGTAGTCGGGTTCGCCAAACACCGGCAACGGCAGTTCCTCGGACGCACCGAGCACTTCCATATCGCGAATGAAAATCTCGACTTCACCGGTGGACAGGTTAGAGTTCACCAGATCAGGGGCACGCGCCATAACAGTGCCGTCAATGCGAATAACCCACTCGGAACGCACTTTTTCAAGCTCGCGGAACACCGGCGAATCCTCATCCGCCAAAATCTGCGTGATGCCATAGTGGTCGCGAAGGTCGATAAACAATATGCCGCCGTGATCGCGCACCCGATGCACCCAACCCGAAAGGCGAACCGTATCGCCCACGTTCGATGCGTTGAGTTCGTTACATTTATGAGAGCGAAAGGCGTGCATGGTAAGTCCTTAAGAAACAGCTAAAGGCGCACCCCGTGGCGCGCCGAATGATCCGGTTGGATACACATGTTTAAGGCGCAGATGTCAAGTGGCCGGAGGCTTTCGCGCGTTTTCAGACCAGCCGCGCCGGAATCAACCCACGAAGCGAATTCCCTACATATAGCTGCTTTGCATCGGCAAGGTCACTGTAGCGAATCGTTTGCAGCCGCGCACCATCATCCAGCAATTCGCCGCGCAGAACACCCGCCAGTAATCCGCACGAGGTTGGCGGGGTTACCAGACCCGTGCCAAAATCGGCAAAAACATTGGTAATCGTGCCCTCGCAAACCTCGTTTTTTTCGTTCAGGAAAACCAGTTCATCAACGCCCTTGGGCAGCGCCGCCCGTGCGCGGTCGTAAAGCCCGCGTTTGGTGGTTTTTAATTGCAACCAAGGCTCGTTCGAATCCAGACGTGTGTCGGCGATAGCAATCCTCCAAACATCTGGCGTCTGTGGCATTTCGAAACCCGTCACCTCGAGCGTTCCAGCCACGTCAATTGTCACCCGAATTCGCAAGGGTTTATAATCGGGCATCCCGTCCAGCTTTGCGCGGACAGCGTCGATATCACAGGGAATCCCCAGCGCTGCACAAGTCGTCGCCAACCGTTCGAGGTGGCGGTCCAGCCGCACAAATCCCTCGTCAGGGCGAAACCCGAAGGTCTCGATTACCTTCAGGTCTTGGGGGACAGATTGGCGAAACGGGCTTTCCACAAGGCTTCCTCGTATTCCGACGCGGCGGTTGAATCGTAGACGACCCCGCCACCGACATTCAAAACGGCAGTTTCGTCATCAAACACCATCAACGTGCGGATGGCGACATTAAATCGGCTGCGCCCATCCGGAGCCATCCACCCGATCGCACCACAATATACGCCGCGCGGTTCGGGTTCGAGTTCGTTAAGAACCTCCACCGCCCGAATTTTCGGCGCACCTGTGATCGAGCCACACGGGAACAGCGCATGGAACAAACCGCTGACATCGGTATCAGCCAACAACTGCCCCTCAATATGCGAGACCATTTGATGTACGGTTGTGTAAGTCTCCACCTCGAAAAGCCTCGGGACTTTGACGCTGCCAACCTCGCAAACGCGGCTAAGGTCGTTGCGCAGCAGGTCAACAATCATCAGATTTTCAGCGCGGTTCTTTTCGTCAATTGCCAGCTCTGCCGCCAAGGCGCGGTCCTTGGCAGGGTCAGAATCACGCGGCGCGGTTCCCTTCATCGGCCGTGTCTGGATCGTGCCAGTGGTGCTTATTTCAAAAAACAGCTCGGGCGAGCGGGACAGGATTTTCATCCCGTCGCCAAAATCGAGATAAACCCCATAGGGCGTGCTTTGACGATCTACCAACGCGCTGTAATGGGCCAGCATGTCACCTGTTACCGCCGCCTGCATCGGGAAGGTCAGGTTCGCCTGATAAAAATCCCCGTCGCGGATACATTTAGCCACCGTGCGGAACGCATCTGCGTATTCGTCAAACGTCCAGCCTGCCTTAAACTCGTTAAGGGAAACTTCTGGCGCGGGCAGGTCTGCCGCAACGACGGGTCGCTCAAACACACCGAATTGCATCAAGGGGACGCGCCGGTTTTTTGGCATCAACGGGGCTAATTTGGGTTCCAGTGCATAGCCTAATTCGTAGCTCGCATAACCGGCCAACCACGCGCCGGCCTGTCGGGCTTCTTGCATTTGACGCAAGACTTCAGGCACTTCTTCGGGTGTGCGCGCGCACAAAACAGCCGAGGCGGCGGAGAACTCTTCCGGCGCGCCCGAGGGGCCATTGTCAAATCGTATAAAAGGTGCGCTCACTTTTACCCTTTGCAAAACTACGGTGATGGCCGCGGGTGTAGCTGGAAATCATCAACACGACCAGCCCGATTATGGCGCATATGTCGCTATTTTACTGGCCTTAACGGTGAAAATTCCGTTAGCTGGGGTTGCGAGTTTTGCTCTACGCATTATAACCGCCACAATTTGCATCTCGCTAGATGAATCCCTCCCCGCCTACGCCCACGCGTAAGCGGCCAAACGCGCGGAACCGGCATGCCTAAAAGAACTGACATATCCTCCATCATGATTATCGGCGCTGGCCCTATTATTATCGGGCAGGCCTGCGAATTCGACTACTCCGGCGCGCAAGCCTGTAAAGCGTTGAAGGAAGAGGGTTACCGCGTGATCCTCGTCAATTCCAACCCCGCCACGATCATGACCGACCCCGACATGGCCGACGCCACTTATATCGAACCAATCACCCCCGAGATCGTCGCCAAGATCATCGAAAAAGAGCGCCCTGACGCCCTGCTGCCAACAATGGGCGGCCAGACGGGCTTGAACACAGCGTTGGCGCTGGATGACATGGGCGTGCTGAAAAAATTCGGCGTGGAGATGATCGGCGCGGATCGTAAAGCCATCGAGATGGCCGAGGATCGCAAGCTGTTCCGCGAGGCAATGGACCGTATCGGCATCGAAAACCCGCGCGCCGTCATCGCCGAGAACATGGAAGAGTGCATGGCCGCGCTCGACGACATCGGCCTGCCCGCCATCATCCGCCCCGCCTTTACCATGGGCGGCACCGGCGGCGGCATTGCCTATAACCGCGAGGATTACATCCACTTCTGCGGCACCGGCTTGGACGCCTCACCGGTCAACCAGATCCTGATTGATGAATCCCTGCTGGGCTGGAAAGAATTCGAGATGGAGGTGGTGCGCGACAAGGCCGACAACGCCATCATCATCTGCGCGATTGAAAATATCGACCCGATGGGCGTGCATACCGGCGATTCTATCACCGTGGCGCCAGCGCTGACACTGACGGATAAGGAATACCAGTTAATGCGGACCCGCTCCATCGACGTGCTGCGTGAAATCGGCGTCGAGACGGGTGGTTCCAACGTGCAATGGGCCGTGAACCCTGAAGATGGCCGCATGATCGTGATCGAGATGAACCCGCGCGTTAGCCGTTCCTCGGCGCTGGCATCCAAGGCGACCGGTTTCCCGATTGCCAGGGTCGCGGCCAAACTGGCTGTTGGCTATACGCTTGACGAACTCGACAACGATATCACCAAAGTCACGCCAGCCTCGTTCGAGCCGAGCATCGACTATATAGTTACCAAAATCCCGCGCTTCACATTCGAGAAATTCCCGGGGGCCGAACCTATCCTCGGCACTGCCATGAAATCCGTCGGCGAAGCGATGGCGATTGGCCGGACCATCCACGAGTCCCTGCAAAAGGCGCTTACATCGTTGGAAACGGGTCTGACAGGTTTCGACGAAATGGAAATCGAAGGCGAGGGCGAGGCCGCAGTCATCGCCGCCATTTCCAAGCAAACGCCTGACCGGATGCTGCTGATCGCCCAAGCGATGCGCGAAGGTCTGTCGCTGGAAACCATCCACACGCACACCAAATACGACCCGTGGTTCCTTGATCGCATCAAGGAAATCGTTGACGAAGAAGCCCTGCTTCGGACCAACGGCCTACCTACCAACTCGGTCGAAATGCGCCGGATCAAAATGATGGGCTTCTCGGACGCGCGTCTGGCAACGCTGACCAAAAACACCGAAACCGGTGTGCGCAAATCCCGCCTCGCGATGGACGTGAAGGCTGTTTTCAAACGCATCGACACCTGCGCCGCCGAATTCGAGGCGCAAACGCCCTACATGTATTCAACCTACGAAGCCGACGCGATGGGCAGCGTTGAATGCGAGGCCCGCCCGTCGAATCGCAAAAAAGTCGTCATTCTCGGCGGTGGCCCGAACCGTATCGGCCAAGGCATCGAGTTCGATTACTGCTGCTGCCACGCCTGTTACGCGCTGACCAAAGCCGGTTATGAAACCATCATGATCAACTGCAATCCCGAGACAGTGTCCACCGACTACGACACCTCGGATAGGTTGTATTTCGAACCCCTCACGTTGGAATCCGTTCTGGAAATCCTGCGGGTCGAACAAGAAAACGGCACACTCCACGGGGTTATCGTACAATTCGGCGGGCAGACTCCGCTGAAACTGGCGAACGATCTGGAGGCCGCCGGCATCCCGATCCTCGGCACCTCGCCCGACGCGATTGACTTGGCCGAGGACCGCGAGCGTCTCCAGAAGCTGCTGCATGAACTGGACCTGAAGCAGCCCCATAACGGCCTCGCCTCCAGCCCCGAAGAAGCCTTCGTGATTGCCAAAGATGTCGGCTATCCGCTGGTCATCCGCCCATCGTATGTGCTGGGCGGCCGCGGCATGGAGATCGTGCGCGACGACGCCCACCTAACCCGCTACATCGACGCGGCAATCAGCCTTTCGGGCGACAACCCCGTGCTGCTCGACAGCTATCTGACCGGCGCGATCGAGGTAGACGTTGACGCGCTGTGTGACGGGAAAAACGTCCACGTCGCGGGCATCATGGAACATATCGAGGAAGCCGGCGTGCATTCCGGTGATAGCGCCTGTTCGCTGCCGCCCTACACGCTGGACGCAGAAACCATCGCCGAGCTGAAACGCCAGACCGAGGCCATGGCCATCGGCCTGAATGTTGTGGGCCTGATGAACGTGCAATTCGCCATCAAAGACGGCGTGATATACGTGCTTGAGGTCAACCCGCGTGCCAGCCGCACCGTGCCGTTCGTGGCCAAAGCAACGGGTTCCCCCATCGCCGCAATCGCTGCGCGTCTCATGGCAGGTGAACCGCTGTCGAACTTCGACCTGGTAGATCCGAACATCCCCTATTACGCGGTAAAAGAAGCCGTTCTGCCCTTCAATCGCTTCCCCGGTGTCGACACATTGCTTGGGCCAGAAATGCGCTCAACGGGCGAGGTCATGGGCATAGACAAAACCTTCTCCCGCGCCTTCCTGAAATCTCAAATGGGGGCGGGGGTAGACCTGCCAACGACGGGCAATGTGTTCGTATCCATCAAGGATTCCGACAAAGGCGACATGATTCTAGAGGCCGCGCGCAACGTCGCCAACTTGGGCTTCAAGATCATAGCCACCCGTGGAACGGCAGAATATCTGGCGTCTAACGGGATCATGTCCGAGGTGGTTAACAAGGTCTACGAGGGGCGCCCGAACATCGTGGATATGATGAAAGACGGCGGCATCCAGTTGGTATTCAACACCACAGAGGGCGCGCAATCTATTGATGACTCACGCGAAATCCGCTCCGTGGCGCTATACGACAAGATCCCGTATTACACGACCGCCGCCGGTTGCCGCGCCGCTGCGCGCGCCATGAAAGGCCGCACAGAAAGCGAGATAGAGGTTAACTCGCTGCAAAGCATCATCGCACAAATGTAGGGTGGGTGATTCACCCACCACCCCCATACGTCTCGTCCAACGCATATCCCGACGCGCGCACGGTGCGGATCGGGTCAACCAACCCGCCTTTGTTCAATGCCTTGCGAAGCCGCCCGATATGCACGTCCACCGTGCGGGCCTCTACATAAATATCTTGCCCCCAGACAATATCCAGCAACTGCTCGCGCGAATACACACGCCCGGGTCGTTTGATCAGAACCTCTAGAAGGCGAAACTCCGTCGGGCCCAGCGTCACCGCCTCCCCGCCGCGTGTCACCCGCATGTTTTCGCGGTCCAGAACGATATCGCTAAACGTCAGCACGTTCCCCGTAGCTGCCGGATTAGCCCGTCGTAGCACCGCGTGAATCCTCGCCACCAGCTCCTTCATCGAGAACGGCTTGGTCACATAATCATCCGCACCCTTTTCGAACCCGCGCAGGCGATCCTCTTCTTCCGCACGGGCGGTCAGCATGATAACGGGAATTTCGCGCGTCTCGTCCCGCGCGCGCAATTGGCGGCAAATCTCGATGCCCGAAACATTGGGCAACATCCAGTCCAGCAGTATAATGTCCGGCTGAAATTCCTCCGTTGCCAGCAACGCCTCGTCGCCATCGTCAACGATGAAAACCTCGAAACCCTCTGCCGTCAGGTTGTACTTTATCAGGCGGCTGATCGCGTCTTCATCCTCGACTACCAGAACTTTAATGCTCATCCAAACCCCCTTAAAACGGCGCGACACCCAGCCCTATCGGCTCGCCTTTTGGCCGCTCGTCGCCAAGCGGTTCGCCCTTAACAACATAGTAAATCATCTCGGAAATATGGGTGGTATGATCCCCGATCCGCTCCAGATTTTTGGCCACGAACAACAGTTGTGAACCCAGCCCGATCATGCGGCTGTCTTCCATCATATAGGTCACGAGCTCGCGGAAAATGGCGTTATACATCTCGTCAATTTCGACATCACGGTTCCAGATATCCACGGCCAAATCAGCATCGCGCTTGGCGTGGGCGTCCAGAATTTCGGACAATTGGCGAAGCGTCACCTGACCCATATGAATGATGGATTGCGAAATTTTAATCGGTTTCGCTTCCGACAGATAAATCGCCCGCCGCGCGATATTTTTGGCCAAATCGCCGATGCGCTCAAGCGTCGAGGCAATTTTAATCGCCGAAATCAGCACCCGCAAGTCCTCCGCCATTGGTTGGCGCAACGCGATGATCTGGATGGAGAGTTCCTCCAACCCCAGCTCCATCGCGTCCATTCGTTTGTCCTTGGTAATAACCGCCTGCGCCAGTTCTGCGTCACGGTTTTTCAGGGCTTCCAAAGCCTCGCCGAGCAGTTCTTCGACCAGCCCGCCCATCTCGGAAATCTTCGCCTGAACGGTGATCAGATCATCGTCAAAAGCGGATACAATGTGGCGTCCATTAGTCATAATTCCCCCTTAACCGAATCGGCCGGTAATGTAATCTTGCGTGCGCTGGTCAACCGGATTGGTGAAAATCGCCGTGGTGTCGCCGTACTCTACCATATCCCCCATATGAAAAAACGCTGTTTTTTGCGAGACCCGCGCGGCCTGCTGCATTGAGTGCGTGACGATCACCACAGAATAGTTATTCCGCAACTCGTCAATCAACTCCTCGATCTGCGCGGTGGCAATCGGGTCGAGCGACGAGGCCGGCTCGTCCATCAACAACACCTCGGGTGCGGTTGCAATCGCCCGCGCTATGCACAAACGTTGCTGCTGTCCGCCCGAAAGCGAGGTGCCCGGCGCGTCTAGGCGATCCTTGACCTCGTTCCAGATCGCGGCGCGGCGCAGCGACGTTTCAACCACCTCTTCAAGGTCGGTTTTATTGCCCACCAACCCGTGAATTCGCGGCCCGTAAGCGACGTTATCGAAGATCGACTTGGGGAAGGGATTGGGTTTTTGGAACACCATCCCGACCTTGGCGCGCAACTGCACGGGGTCGACCGATTTGGCGTAAATATCCTCGCCATCCATCAGCAACTCGCCGGTAATCTTGCACGAATCAATCGTGTCATTCATCCGGTTCAAACACCGCAGGAACGTCGATTTTCCACACCCCGACGGGCCGATAAACGCCGTCACCGTGTTCTTCAGGATATCCACCGACACGTCTTTGATCGCGTGATTATCGCCGTAAAACACATCGACATTTTTCGTCGAAATTTTAACTTCATTTGTCATATCATTCATCTCGCTTACCACCGCCGCTCGAACCGTTTCCGCAGGAATACGGCTAACCCGTTCATAAAAATCAAAAATACCAGCAATACCAGAATTGCTGCCGAAGTTCGCGCCTCGAATGCCCGTTCGGGGAAATCCGACCAGCGGTAAATCTGTACCGGCAGAACCGTCGCGCTGTCCATCACGCCCGTTGGAACATCTACGATAAACGCCACCATCCCGATCATAATCAGGGGCGCGGTTTCACCCAAAGCGCGCGCCATACCAATAATCGTTCCGGTCAAAATTCCGGGCATCGAAAGCGGCAAAACATGGTGAAGCGCGGTTTGCAATTTCGAGGCGCCAATCCCCAGCGCCGCATCCCTGATCGAGGGCGGAACCGCCGCCATTGCAGCGCGGGAGGCGATAATAATCGTCGGCAAAGTCATAACGGCCAGCACGATACCACCCGCCAGCGGGGCCGACCGTGGCACCCCGAAAAAGCCAAGGAAAATCGCCAGACCCAGAAGCCCGTAAACAATCGAGGGGACCGCCGCGAGGTTGTTGATATTCACCTCGATAAACGTGTTCACCCAGTTTTTCTTGGCGAATTCTTCCAGATAAATCGCGGCCATCACCCCGATCGGGAAGGCCAGTAATATCGTCACCAGCATCGTCCAGAACGACCCGACGGCAGCGCCCCAGATGCCTGCCAGCTCAGGTTCGCGGCTATCGCCCGCCATGAAGAACCGCTTGCTGAAAACCGTCTCGACAGCTCCGGCACTGCGCAAATTCTCGATCAAAACGATCTGCAAGTCGGACACTTTACGCGAGGCTTCGGGTAGGTCTTGCAGGTAAACCTGCCAGTCACCCGCCGCCCGCACACCGCTATCCAGAACGCCGATAATCTTACCCTCGCCGCCGGTTGCGGAAACCTCGGTCAGCTTCACCCAAGTCTCGCCCATGCGGACCAGAACGGATGGGGAATTCTTGTCCAAAGCCTCGCGCCCGCCGTCTAACGCGGCCCGTGCTTCCAGTTCTTCAGCCACGCCGAGCAGCCGGTCCCGCGCGGCCTCGCGCTTGGCAGCTTCGTCCAAATCACCGCGCTGCGTAAACACCGCCCGACCATTTTCCTGCAACGCCGCTTGGTCACGATTAAACGCCGCCTTGGCCAGCAAGTCAGACTTGACGCGCGCCATAACGAAGGCAAAATCCGTCGTTGAGGAGGTCACAACAGCCGTCTTGCCGTCGCTCTGAACCGTAAGCGTACCACCCGCGTTTTGCTCGACCAAATCGCCATATGAACCCTTCAGATACAGGTCCGCGATGTCCGAAGCCAAGAAGCGGAAGTCAATCGTTTGCCCGATAATCGCGGGATCCGCCATCGTCAGTTCGCGCAGCTCGAACGCAGCACCTCCACTTATAATGTCATACATCGCCCGTTTGTCGCCGCGCGATTTCACGAACGGAAACGCGTCTTTCAGCGCATCTTTGGTCACCCCGCCGAAATTCGCACGGCCAATGATCGCACGTTCACCCGTGCCGTCAGGGTCAATTTCATCCGCCGCAAGATAGACCGGCAACGTGATATAACTCTCCGTAAATGCACCCGCGGCTTTGCCAACCACCGACCACATCAGCGTCACCAGCGCGGCACCTGCCAACGTAATCGCCATGATTCCGTAGGCTTTCAGGCGCCACTCAGCCGCGCGACGTTTCTTCAAACGCGCGGCAGATTCCGGCGAGTTATGGATTTTTGAAAGTTCGGTCATGCTAATCATCAGTCATACTTCTCCCGATATTTCCGCACGAAGCGAAGGGCGAAAATGTTCAGCGCCAGCGTGATGCAGAACAGTGTAAACGCCAGCGTGAAGGCGGGGCCAGCGGCGGTTGATGCCTCCGTGTCACCCGTGATCAACATCACGATTTGCACGGTCACCGTTGTCACAGCCTCCAGCGGATTCGCCGTCAGGTTTGCGCCTTGGCCCGCGGCCATCACCACGATCATCGTCTCGCCGATTGCCCGAGACACCCCAAGTAAAATCGCCGAGACAATGCCAGGAAGCGCAGCGGGCAAAACAACCTGACGTATCGTCTCGGCTTTGGTCGCGCCGAGGCCGTACGATCCGTCCCGAAGGCTTTGCGGCACTGCGTTAATTACGTCGTCAGACAGCGAACTAATGAACGGGATAATCATAACCCCCATCACAATCCCCGCCGCCAACGCGCTTTCGGATGCCACCGACAGGCCAATCGCCTCGCCTGCGTTTCGGATGAACGGGGCCACGGTGATTGCGGCGAAAAATCCGTAAACCACGGTCGGAATACCCGCCAGAATTTCCAGCATCGGCTTGGCCCACAACCGCACTTTGGGCGAGGCGAATTCCGACAAATATATCGCTGCGAACAGCCCGATGGGTACGGCCACCAACATCGCGATTCCGGTAATCATCAGCGTGCCTGCAAACAGGGGAACGGCGCCGACTTTGTCCATGTCCATCATGCCGTCTTGCACGCCGGAAAGCGGGCTCCAACGGGTTCCGAACAGGAATTTATCTACGCGCCAACCGATGCTGGCGAAGAAATTGAAGGTCTCGAATATCAGCGACAGAACGATGCCGAGCGTCGTTAGCACCGCCACCGCTGCCGAGAGCCACAGGATGCCGACAATGATCCGTTCAGACCGGTTCCGCGCCCGCCATTCAGCCGAGATTTGCCGCATTCCGAGCACCCCCGCCAACAACGCGCCACCAAGCGAAATCGCTACCGTCGCCCAAATACGTACCGCGTCAGCCGTCGCGAAATCAATCGCCGTAGCCTCGCGTAGCGGATCGATTCTGGAGCTGACCAGCCCCGCCGCAATCGCCTTGACGTCCGACAACACCAGATCAATCTCGATGTCCCGCGCATCGGGCAGGGCCGCACGGATGTCGCCCAGGAATTTCGCATCCAGATACGCATTTCCGCCCAGCATCAGCACCAGCAACAAGGCCAGCCCGACAATCACAACCCACAGCATCACATACGTGCCGTGGTAGCTTGGCCGCGAGTGCAGGTTGGCCAAAGCGCCCTGACTGACAGAAATGGCTTTGGCCCGCGACAGGATAAAGAACCCTATCGCGAGACCAACAATCAGCAAGGCGGTCAGGGCTAGCATTCAGCGACCCCGATGCACAAAGTTAGTTCCATTCGTCACCTGTCATCAGCTTCAGACCCTTCACACGGTCAGTGTTTTGCGCCAATTCATCCTCGAATAGCGGGATCAGGCCTTTGTCGGTCAGATAGCCCTCTTCGCCTGCCGCAGCTTCGCTTGAGAACTCGGCTGCGTATTCCGCGATACCGGGGATCACGCCGATGTGGGCGACCTTGATGTAGAAGTAAAGCGAGCGAGCGATTTCGTATTCACCGCCCACGATATTTTCGAACGTCGGCTCCACCCCGTCTATTGATGTGCCTTTGATAACGTCGGAATTCTGGTCAAGAAACGAGAAACCGAAGATGCCCAGCGCATTCGGATTTGCTTCCAGTTTGGAGACGATCAGATTGTCGTTCTCACCCGCTTCAACAAACACACCGTCCTCGCGGATGGAAACACCTTCGCATTCCACCAGATCGGTCAACTTGCAACCCTTGTGCATCACCAGTTCTTCAAACGCATCGCGCGTACCAGAGGAAGGCGGCGGGCCAAGCACCTCGATTGCGATGGCTGGCAGGGATGGATCAACCTGATCCCAAGTGGAGGGCATCGGCCCGTTCGCCGCCAACGCGATAACGATCTGTTCTAGTGTTAGCGCAAAAGTCGGGCCGCTGTTGGCGTTGGCAATAACGATACCGTCGTAGCCGATAAGCGACTCGACAATCTCGGTCACGCCATTGTCCTGACACATCGCGAATTCTTTGGCTTTCATGCGGCGGGACGAGTTGGCAATATCTGGATGCGCCGTCCCGACACCGGCACAGAACAGCTTTATGCCACCACCAGAGCCTGTCGATTCAACAACAGGCGTGGCGAAATCTGTGGTTTTACCAAACTGTTCCGCCACAGCGGTCGAGAACGGAAATACGGTGGACGAACCAACGATACGGATCTGCTCGCGCGCACTAGCAGCACCGGCTGCGATAGTTACGGCCAACGCCAGAATTGTAATACGAGATAGTTTCACGGGGATTCTCCGGTAACTGTTTCAAGTCCCCACACGCCCTATGCGCCCGGGATGTGACCCGTTTAGGCCGCTTCAAACACGCATTTATTGCAGTTTGGTGACAGTTTTATGACAACGAGGGAAATTCGTGATTCGACGGGATCATAAGGTGATTAACAATTCACTAGGTAACATTCGAATATGATGATACTTGCATGCTCACAAAACATTTTTAGGGAGTATTACAATGACTGCACAAAGCTTGACCCGCGTAATCGCTGGCCTGTTCATCATGCTAAGCTTGGGCTTGGCGCACATGGGCGGCACAGTAGACATGTCCAGCGTAAGCTGGTTGTGGTTCACCGCCTTCGTTGGCGTTAACTTGTTCCAGTCCGGCATCACCAACTGGTGCCTAATGACAAATATCCTTAAAAAACTCGGCGCTGCCTAATCAGGTTTCGGGCAGCCAGACCGTGAATTGGCTGCCCTCGCCCAATGTAGATTCGATCTGCAATTCCCCACCATGACGATTAACGATGTGCTTGACGATGGCCAGACCCAGCCCCGTGCCGCCCTTGTTACGGCTTTGCTTGGCGTTCACGCGGTAGAACCGTTCTGTTAACCGGTGCAGGTGTTCGAGGCCGATCCCCGCGCCCTGATCCGCAACCGTAATCCCGACCATATTCGCATATCGAAGGTCCGCAGGGGCCGTGAAAACCTTAACGGTCGTACCGCTGCCCCCGTATTTCATGGCGTTATCAATCAGGTTCACCAGCACTTGGTTCAACTGGTCACGGTCCGCCGCCACAACCGGATCACCTTCCAGCGCCGTCTCCAGCGTCACATCATACTTCTTCTGAAGCGGCAGCAGCGCCGAGACCGCCTCCAACACCAGCTCGTTCAGCGCACAGGGGTCACTTGGTTTGATATGCTCGTTCAGCTCTATCCGGCTCAACGACATCAAATCGTCAACGAGACGTTGCATCCGCGTCGCCTGTTTATCCATAATATTAAGGAATTCTTCACGCGCAACAGGGTCGTCCTTGGCGTTGCCCTGCAAGGTTTCGATGTATCCCAGAATCGAGGCAAGCGGCGTGCGCAACTCGTGACTGGCGTTGGCAATAAAATCTCGGCGCATCTTTTCGACCCGGCGATCCTGCGTGCGATCCTCGATCTGCACAATCGCCTGCACCTTGTCGCCAAAATCGCTGCCCGCTGGCATAAGGCCTATACTGGCCTCGAAATACCGCTCGTGAGGCTGGGCTGTGGTAAATGAAATCTTGCTGTTCTTGCCCTCGGTCACCGCGGCGTTAACCGCATCCACGAACACCGGAACGCGCAGCAGATTGGCGAAATGGTCTCCGGGTTTCAGGGTTGGCAAAATCTCTTTGGCGGCGCGGTTTCCGTAAACCACACGACCTTTGCGCGAAATCACCAGCAACGGCAGCGGCATTTGTTCCAGCATGGCGCGGCCAAATCCGGTGGGCATGGGCTTGCTCGGCTCGATCGCCTCCACATCCTTTTCCTCGAGGGGGTCGCGCAGGGCTTCTCGCAAAAGCGCGAAAACGACGACCAAAACCAGAACCGAGGTGAAGATGATCCAGACAGGTTCCCTCAACCCAGCCAGAATTGCCGCAACGCCGCCTGTGACGATGCCAAGCAAGATATAGGACCAAAGACGTGTGTGCATGTGCTCCCTCGGGGTAGATGCGGAATTAGGATTGTATTCACCAATGCTATATATATGTATTGCGGGAAACCAAAGGGGACGAAATGATCCGGTACGATTTAAAATGCGCCAAAGGGCACCGGTTTGAGTCCTGGTTCGGGTCCAGCGCGGATTTCGACAAACTTGTGACCGCCGGAATGATATCTTGCGCGGTCTGCGGGGACGGCAGCGTGGAAAAAGCCATCATGGCCCCGCGCGTCGCCAAAGAGCAACGCCCGTTAAGCGCCCCCGCATCCCCTGCCGAACAAGCGGTTAAGGAGTTGCGCAAAAAGATCGAGGGCAGCGCCGATAACGTCGGCAAAAACTTCGCAGCCGAGGCGCGCGCCATCCACGACGGCGACGCCCCCGACCGCATGATTTACGGTGTCGCGAAA
>ENA-OSCG01000061-OSCG01000061.1-marine-sediment-metagenome-genome-assembly--contig:-NODE-61-length-19474-cov-6.267573_pt1 | contig 19474 bp, 19 predicted proteins | sample MGYA00237880_ERZ529332 | MGnify/ENA primary metagenome ERZ529332 (study PRJEB26373, sample SAMN05710708) | marine sediment metagenome | biome: marine; feature: ocean trench; material: sediment... | reverse complement strand
CTGACAGGTGATTGCATGCAATCAACCTGCCAGCAATGGATGGCCAACGCCAAGCCCCAGCTCTTTCAATTCCTCCGTCATTCTTGGCCTGCCATAACTGCCCAGAGACAGGCGATGCTGCTCTCTGATATGCGCCAGCAACACCATATCTTTACGTCGCTGCACGGCAGGGCATTACATGCCCGAGAGTGGGGCTCTGGCTGATCGGGCGGGATCGATGCGCACGAAAACCACGTGAACTGACATTCATGATCCGGCACAGGCGTTCGGTAGGAACGGCCGCTCGATTTTCTTCGACAAATCTAAACCTCATGGCTTTTGACCCGCGAAAAATATGGTGGCTTTTTTTAACACATCCCTCTCCTCACGGAGCAGCCGGTTCTCTTTGCGAAGCCGGGTAACTTCCGCTTCCAGGTCACTCTGTGCCGTCGGTTCAGGCAGTTTTCTGCGCTCCAATTGTATCCAGCGACTCAACGTCGAAAACCCAACGCCAAAGTCAGAAGCTACCTGTTTTCTGTTTAACCCGCTTGTCAGTGCAACGCGCACCGCTTCCTGTCTGAATTCTGCTGTATGTTGTGATGCCATGTCGTTTCTCCTTTTGCGTATAATACGCGGTTAAAGGAGCAGCACAATTCCGCGACAGGTCCAATTGCTCGCGAAGTATACATTCTATCCTTTTTGGCATCTTCCACAGTCATTCAGGGTCAATTTGTCCGCTAAAACAAGAGGCATCAACAAAATAAATCAAAAGTGTTTACTCGCCGGTTTCCGTGCGCTAGCGAATTTGTATCGAACAAAAAGACTGGCGAATAATATGGTATGCTTAAGCCCTCTCTCTTCCTGTCTCGTTGCCCCGGTGCCCACGGCCGGACGGCTGACGGGAATTCCGGTGCTGAATATTAATGATATTCCAGCGATTGCCGATTTTACCGTCCCCCATACCGGAGTGAAAGCATGAACAGTATAGGTCAGGGGTTCTGGGAGGCATGGCGTCTGATCATCACCTTTGACCCGGACCTTTACGAGATCATATTTCTGTCGCTTCAGGTGACGGTAGCGGCGGTGATCATTGCCTCGGTTATTGGCCTGCCTTTTGGGGCGTGGCTGGCGGTTAACCGGTTCAGGTTTCGTCGTTATACGATTGCGGTGCTGAATGCGCTGATGGGGCTGCCGCCGGTGGTGGTGGGGCTGTTTGTTTATATGACGCTGTCGCGGGCCGGACCGCTGGGCGGCTTTGGCCTGTTGTTTTCCCCAAGTGCGATGATCATCGCGCAGGTGATCATCATCACGCCGCTGATAGCCTCGATCAGCCACCAGACCATCCGCGATCTCTGGGCTGAATACCATGATTTACTGATTTCGATGCACGCCACACGGGCGCAGCGCATCATGGCGTTGTTGTGGGATGGCAAGCGGGCGCTGCTGACCGCCACGCTGGCGGGTTTTGGGCGCGCCATAGGCGAGGTCGGCGCGATCATGATTGTCGGGGGGAATATCGAGCACGCCACCCGTGTGCTGACCACCGCGATCACGCTGGAGACCAGCAAAGGCAATTTTGCTTTTGCCATGGGGCTGGGGCTGGTTCTTATCATGATGGCAGTGCTGGTCAATTTGCTGATCCACACGGTCGGAAAAACTGAACGGACCGGCACATGGTAAGCATTCTACCGCTAACACTAACCGCCACCACCGCCCATATGCGCGGCAAAAAACTGGCGGGCCCCATTGATCTGACCCTTGATAAGGGCGGGCTGACCATAGTGATTGGTCCTAATGGCGCGGGAAAAACCACGCTGTTGCGGTTGATGCACGGCTTGCAGCGTTGCTCGGGCGGGGCTGTAAAATGGGCGGTGCCAACGCCAGAAGCGCAGCAAAGGCAGGCCTTTGTGTTCCAGTCGCCGATCATGATGCGCCGCCGGGTTGTGGACAGTCTGGCCTTTCCCCTGCGCCTGCGGGGGCTGGACAAGGCCGCCGCCCGGGCAAAGGCCGAAACCTATGCTAAGCGTTTCGGGCTTGGCGATCTGCTTGAAAGCTGGGCGCCAATGCTTTCGGGCGGTGAAAAGCAAAAGCTTTCGCTGGCCCGCGCCCTGATCATCGGGCCGGAACTGCTGTTTCTGGACGAACCCTGCGCCAATCTCGATGGCCGTGCCACCCGCGAGATTGAAACCCTGCTTTTGACCGAGCGCGACCGGGGCACAAGGATTGTGATGTCCACCCATGATATGGGGCAGGCGCGGCGTTTGGCACAGGATGTGATTTTCATGCATAAGGGCCTTGTGCATGAAAGCAATGCGGCGGATGATTTTTTTGCCTCGCCCCAAACTCCGGAGGCAAAAGCCTTCATCAACGGAGACATTGTTGAATGAAACTCAACTGGAAAGCTTTGGTTGCCGCCAGCCTGCTGGCCACGGCCAGCTCCGCCGAAACCCTGCGCATGGCGGTGACGACCTCGTTTTACAATTCCGGACTTTCCGAAATTCTGCTGCCTGCAATCAAGGCCGACACTGGTCTTGATGTCGAACTGATCGTGGTGGGCACCGGACAGGCGTTGCGCCTTGGCGAGGCTGGCGATGTGGATGCAATTCTGGTGCATGCCCGCGCCGCCGAGGAAAGTTTCCTCGCGCAGGGTTTTGGCAGCCATCGCCGCGAAATCATGTATAATGACTTTGTCTTTATCGGTCCTGCCGATGATCCGGCCAATGTAACGGCTGCAAAAAGTGCTGTTGAAGCCCTGCAAAGTATCGCTGCCATTCAGGCTCTTTTTGTCAGCCGTGGCGACGATAGCGGCACCAACAAAAAAGAACTGAAGCTTTGGGCCGAGGCGGAAATTGCGCCCGTAGGCAGGTGGTATCGTGCGGTCGGGTCCGGCATGGGAGCGACGCTTAATGTGGCCAGTGGCATGAACGCTTATACATTTTCCGACCGGGCCAGTTGGCTGAATTTTGGCAACAAGGGTGACCTTGCCCTGCTTTATGCGGGTGATCCGGCGTTGTTTAATCAATATGCCTATATTCCGGTTAATCCCGACCGCTGGCCCCATGTCCGGTATGATCTGGCGATGCAACTGGAAAGCTGGCTAACCGGCGAAAAGGCGGCGGAGTTGATCAATGGCTATACAATTAACGGCGAACATTTGTTTATATTCAATGCCGTGCCATAAAATCTGGTCGGGGAACGGGGGCGAAAGTTTACTCCAGCTCTCCGTGTACCGCCAGAATATCGATCGTAGCGTCGGGGGTATCAATCACACGGTAAGCCTCGTCAACGCCGGAATCTGACAGCTCCCGAATTACGCTTAGCAGGGTGTTGGGGTCATGGCCTTCGCACAGCTCGACCATGTGGGCCAGTTCGTCCATCGCGACAGGGCGAGCGGCGTCGATCGAAGGCGCGCCGTATATATCGACAAAATGTTTGGCCAGATGCCCGACCAGCGCGTCATATTCGCTTTGCTCGATCTTGGTAACGGCCACAAACGTGACCCGCCCAAAGGTTTCCAGCCCCAGCCAGCCATTGGCAAAAGCCTGACGGGCTTTGCCGTTCAAATCGCCTTGGCCCCAGTTGGAAAACTCGAAACCACCCGAAATAACCCATTCGCCGGTGCGGGCGGGATTGTGAAAAACCAGCGTATCGCTTTCGTCAAAATGGATGGCGCGCGCAAGATTCATGAGGTTTCTCCGTTTTCAAGGCAGTGAAAAAGCGGGATGATGCGGGTGTCCGCACCGGTTTTCAGCAACATGCCGAAATCTTCGTCTATGCCGACAAAAGTGCCGGAGGGGCTATCGGGCAGCGTCAGAGTGATTTCCTCGCCGACCCCTTTTGCCAGCCCGCGCCATTGTTCATGCAAGGCGCGTGGGCTATCGGTTTCAATATCGTTCAGCCATACCAATGTGTGGCGTGACCATGCTTCGAGCAGACGGATCGGCGAGATATCGCCGCAGCCCTCCATCATCAAGCAGGTGTCATTGGGGTTGTCACCGGTTTCGCCGTCACCTTGGGGCAGCAGGTCAATCTCCAGCCCGACCACCAGCCAGTTCGGCATTTTTTCCGCATTACGGTCCGACGCCGCAACCCGCAGCCGACCGGATCGGCCGCCATTTACATAAATCTCGCCCTGCCAGCCCAGATGCACCCCCACCTCGGGCGGGGCCAGCGCGCCCATGGCGTTCTGAAACCCGACCCCGCAAGCAATCATCGCAATCATTGCCTTTTCCAGCGGCGTTTCAGGCGCAAAAACAATGGCAGCACGTATCCGGTCAGGGGTGATGCTATGCACCAACAGCCCGGCATCGCATCCGATTATCGCCTGTGTGCAGGCCTTGGCAAAAGGGTCGGTGCTGCCGCTTACCGCCTCGCCGGTAAACAGCGGCGGAAATGTGGCCGGCATGGGGACTTCGAAAATATCATCGATCATACTATCCCGTCCTCGATCAACCGTCTGGCGAGGGTGCGAAACACCTGCGCCTGCGGGGTGTCCGGTTTGCTGACCACAATTGGCGCGCCACTGTCGCACGCGATCCGGATATCAATGTGCAGCGGCAACTCGGCCATCAAAGGTACACCGATTTTTTCGGCTTCGGCGGCCACGCCACCATGGCCAAACGGATGCCCTCTGTGACCGCATTCCTCGCAGATCTGATAAGACATATTTTCAACCATGCCCAATATGGGTGTGCCGAGTTTGTTAAACATATCAATGGCTTTACGCGCATCTATCAGCGCGACATCCTGCGGCGTCGATACGATGATCGCCCCGTCCACATGGGTTTTTTGTGCCAGCGACATTTGCACATCACCGGTGCCTGGCGGCAGGTCGACGATCAATACATCCAACGCCCCCCATTGCACCTGGTTAAGCATTTGCTGCAACGCGCCAATCAACATCGGCCCGCGCCAGACCACGGCCTCGTCGTCATTGGTCATCAGCCCGATCGACATCATGGTGACACCGTGATTGCGCAGGGGTAAAATGGTTTTGCCATCTGGCGAGGCCGGACGGCCAGACACCCCGAGCATACGCGGCTGCGAAGGACCGAACACATCGGCATCCAGCAGGCCCACGCGTTTGCCCTCAACCGCTAAGGCCACCGCCAGATTGACCGACAAGGTCGATTTTCCAACGCCGCCCTTGCCCGAAGCAATCGCGATTATTTTTTCGACGCCGGGGATTTTTTGCGGTCCCTTCGGCTCGGACTTGCGCCCGCCCTTCAGGTCGGGCGGCGCGGCGGCGGCGCTATGCGCGGTCATCACCGCCGACACGGTTTTGATGCCGTCCAGCGCTTCAACCGCGGCCTGTGCCTCCGCCAATGTGGGTTCCAGTGCCTTGGCCTGCGCGCTCGGCACTTCCAGCACAAAACGCACCGTGCCGTCATCAACGGTCAGTGCCTTAACCAGACCGGCGCTTACAATATCGAGCCCCGCCGGTGTTTTGACCTCTTTCAGAGTGGTCAGAATTTCGTCGCGTGTAGCCATTCAGATTTCCGCCCCGCCCTTCAAGGTGCCCTCGACAATATGTTCAAGGTCCAGCCCGTCAATTGTCAGCACCATTTTAGCCTTGAATTCCTGCCCCGGCGTGGCTCCGGCCTCGCGTATTGCGGTTTCGATCGCCTGTTGCGAGGTTACCCCCACCTGTTTCAGAAATTTCCGCATACTCATGTTGAATGCTTCGCTCATTTTATTCCCTTTCAGTATCCCTAGATTGACAGACCGGCGTTTTCCCGCCAGCCTGTCGGCAACTTATCCCCATCAGGAAATTCGCCTTGTATCGTAAACTGATCCTTACCCTTGCCGCCAGCCTGCTGCCGGGTTTTATCGTGGCGCAAACGCCCGATTTCAGCCTTTCCGCTGCACCAGAGCTGCAAGACAGCGGTTTTTTGCACTTCATCATGCCGCGATTCTCGCTGAAAACCGGCATTCGCCCTGCGCTTGAGGCCAACAATCCCGACGCAGAACTGTTCTGGAATACCGAAAGCGGCCAACCGGTGATGCAGGGGCTGGATCAGGTCTTTTACCTTCGGTTTGCCGACCGCGACACCGCCGAGACCCAAAAGGCGCAGCGTTTTGCCGATTGGCTTACGTCTGAAACCGGCCTGCGCACCATTGAACAATTCACCCTCGACGGAATTCAGGTATTTACCGCGGTGCAGACCGAAATAGCCTTGCCCCCCGAGGTTGTTTTTACCGGCGACGTGGCCCGTGGCGAGGACCTGTCCTTTGCCAATTGTGCCCGTTGCCACGAGATCGGCACTCGGAACCTGATGAAGGGCATCGGCTCGACCCCCTCTTTTGGTCTGCTGCGCGGCCTGCCCGACTGGCAAGAGCGGTTCGCGACCTTTTATGTGCGCCTGCCGCACCCGTCGATCACCCAGATCGAGGGTATAACCGAGCCGTTTGATCCGGCGCGCCCCCCAAGTATCATACCCCTTACCCTGACCAGTGCGGATCTCGAGGATATTCTGACCTTTGTGGCCACGGTAGAACCCGTGGATCTGGGCGCAGTGCTGCAGGAGCATCAGTGATCCCGCCGCTTAAGGTAATCATCTGTGGTGCGGGTGCGCGGACGCGGCTTGGACGCAAACGGGTTTGTCGTGCTGTGATACTGCGTTTCAATTCGGCATTTGGTGCACATCTGGATCAGCTTGCCTTGCTCTGATGTGGCAAACATCGGGTGTTTACCCGACAGTTGGTCAACAATACGTTCGACGCTGGATTTAACCCCGAAAAGCGACCCGCAGGTTATGCAGGCGAACGGCTCTTCCTCGTTCAGCACCTGTTGGGAAAACACCGCGTCCGACAGATCAAGCTGCGGTTTCAGGGTGATGGCGTTTTCAGGACAGGCGTTGGTGCAAATCCCGCATTGCAGGCAGGCATCCTCCTGAAAGCGCAATTGCGGGGCGTTTTCGTTATCCAGCAGGGCACCCGAAGGGCAAAGTGAAACACAGGCCAGACACAGGGTGCAGGCATCCTTATCAACCACCACCGCGCCGTAAGGGGCGCCTTCGGGTAGAATTATCGGCGCATCCGGTTCACCGGATACCTCGTGCAGGGCTTTAGCTGCCAGCCGCGTGACCTGCCGCCGGTTGCCAATCGGCAGGATCGGCGCGGCGGGTTTGGCAATCGGCTGACCATAAAGCGTCTCGCTCAGGGCATCGGGGTCGTTCAGGTCCAGCAGGCGGATGGCGGCGTTATCACTGATGGCCAACGCCAGCGCCAGCGCGCTTTGCAGCGGCGGGCGTTCGGTTTTGGGGCCCAGCAGCAGATCAACCGCGACAAAGCCACAGCCAAGTGCGGCCAGCATTTCCGCATGGCCAAAATTACTGAGGCTTTCCACCTCGAGCGGGATCACATCAAAGGGCAGCCCCCGCCCGAAACGGGCACAAAGAGAGATCATCTCGCCACCGAATTCAGCGTCATGCACCAGCAAGCGCGGGGCTTTACCCCCGGCACTGCGGTATGTTTTTGCCATGGTTTCAATGCGGCGCATCAAATGCTCGAAGCCGGGGGCCTCATAGGTTATGGCTCCGGACGGGCAAACCGAGGCACAACCGCCACAGCCCGCACAAGTCAGAGGATCAATTTTCACGTGGTCGCCGTCAGGGGTGATCGCGCCGGTTTCACAGGTGTTTATGCAGTTGGAACAGCCGGTTATTCCGGAACGGGAATGGGCGCAGATAAGCGGGTCCAGCGCCACGTAAAACGGCTTTTCAAACCCGCCAACCATCTGGGAGGCTTCGAATATTGCTTTGCTGACCGCCCCGGCATGGCGTGGGTCGGCGCGCAGGTATCCGTCGCGTTTATGGTGAAATAATGCGGTTTCCCCGCGCAGATCAAGGATCAGGTCACAATCAGAACTCCCGCCATCACGCGGGCTGGTCAGCCGCGCCGCGCCGCGCCCGCCCGGTTCCACCATCTGCAGCGCATCGATTTTTACCTCGAATTTTCCAAGGCTGCCGGTAGCGGCGCGCAGCTGCCCGACCACCACGTCAAAATCCCGACTTATGGGCAAATCTTCGTCACTGTCGAGCAATACGGTTACGCTTAAAACTTCGCTTAACTGCGCGGCAGCATCCAGCGTCACAGCACTGGGTCCAAGGATCAGACACCGCCCGTCGGACTGCAAATCAAACATTTTTATGGCGGGCGGGGTCAGTGCCGAATCCGCCAGCAACGCCGCCATTTTGGCAGTGGATTTCGCCCCGTCATCCGACCAGCCGGCACGGTCGCGCAAATCGACAAAACCGGGGGTTTCAACGCCAAGTTCATCGACAAGTTCTTCAAAGACCTGCCGTTCTTGCAGACAGGCGATAACCACATTCCCTTGCTTTAGCAGTGCCGCGGCATCGTTCATCTCTTGCGTGCAAAGTGCGGTATGAATCCGAGAACACACCATGCCGGTAGCCTCGGAAAGCGCCTTGGCGTCAAGCTTTTGTGAGCCGGAACAATCACATAATATCAATGTCTTAGACAAAATACCCCCCTCGGGACACACCCAGATTATATTATTTCATCCAATACTTAGGCCGCAAATGCGCGGGGAGTAAAGGCCTTTTTGATCTTGGCACGCGGCCGAATATTCGCTGGAGTGATTCGTTTTTCGGGGGCAACGAAAGCTTGATGAAATAACTCAGGTTTAGGGTAAGTGGACAGATTGTCCCATGGTGCGGCTCGGGCGAGAAAACCGGGTCTAAATGTCCATATTTTGAATTATTATCCGGAAAACGGAAGTTTGCCCTAGGCGTTTGCGACGCACTTCGGCATCGTTAGCGTCGGATGCTCGAAATCCACTCGGGGAGAATTTGTTGTTTCAGTCATCGGAAAAAATGTTTGTGTTGCCGCTAGGCATCGTGCTGCGGAAATCTCCGGGTGTGACCCGCTGGGCCAAATGGGTGTGGCGCGCGGTTGCGGTACTACCCGGGGCCGGCCCTGCCAACTGGCGAGAGCTGCGTCGCGAGGGCGAGGTGGTGGAATATCATGCTGCCACCGTGCCGCTGGAACTACATCGCACCGATGCCGAGGCTTATTTGACCGAATTGTCCACCAGATCCCCGTCGATCTATGTGGTGTTGCGCGAATGCAGCGAATCCGAAAGCGGGCTTGAGGTGGTGCTGGCCACGGCCTCGCCCTATGACGCGCAGGATTACGCCGATAACGGCGAAGACATTGTGGAACTGGTACCCATGCCGCCTGCGCTATTGGCGCTGGTGCGCGAATGGGTGGACAAGCACCACAAGGAAGAAAAATTCGTTAAGCGGCAGCGGGACAAGCATAATACGGATCTGGTCGAAAACGGCATCGGTGATGCGCGGGTGCGGCAGGTCGCGGATGTTTATCGTGCCCCGACTAACAAACGGGAGGCAATACATTGAGCGCCTGGGCCGACAGAAAAGCCGCCGTTCAGGCCGAAGCCGATGCGATTGCAAGCGCCGAGCATGATGCGGTTATTGCCGAGCAGCACGCTGCGCTGGCGGAAAAGACCGAAACAGAAGTGCTGGCCGAGCTTGATCTACCCGACCCCGACAACATGCAGTCCGGCGATGATTTTAGTGTTTTCATGAAAGAGATCGTGCCGTCGGCGTTGCGCAACCGCGCCCTGCGGACCCTGTGGCGCAGCGATCCGGTGCTGGCCAATGTAGATATGCTGGTAGATTACGGCGAGGATTTCACCGGCAAATCCGACCCGATCCGGGTGATAAAAACCATTTACCGTGTCGGTAAGGGGATGCTGCCAGACAAAGAAGAAACTCCGGAAATCGACGACGATGCGTCCGATAAAGATACTGTTGATCAGGACGCCAAGGGTGATGAGGCTTTGGAACCTGACGAAATCGAGGCAATTGAAGAGATCGAAGATCGTGCCCGGGAATTGTCGGCTACAGCCCCTGTTGAATTGCCAGAACAGGAAACACCGGTTACCCTTGCGCCGCGCCGCCGGATGCGGTTTGATTTTGGCGCGGCCGGTTTGCCCGCCACCTTGGAAACGGAAATGACATGAACGCCACTGCACCAGATATCGACATCAATCAGGAAGATCGGCTGCGCGCCGATATGTATAGCTTTCTAGGCCTGCTTCTGGCGGGGCCTCCGGATAAGAATATGCTTAACAAAACTGCCGCTCTGACAGGCGATGACAGCGCCATGGGCGAATCGATCAACGCGATGGCGCGGGTGGCAAAAGCCACCACGGCAAAAGCGGTTGAAAGTGAATTCATGGCACTGTTTATCGGCTTGGGCCGCGGAGAGCTGCTGCCCTATACCAGCTTTTACCTGACCGGATTTTTGAATGAAAAACCACTGGCGATGCTGCGCAAGGACATGGCGGGGCTGCGCATCAACCGCGCTCCGAATGTTTATGAGCCGGAAGACAATATCGCCAGCCTGCTGGAAATGATGGGCGGGATGATCACCGGCCGTTTTGGCGAGGCCGTCTCGCTGGAGCAGCAGGCGACATTTTTCAACAAGCATATCGGCTCTTGGGCGGGCCACTTTTTTTCAGATTTGGAAGTCGCAAAATCTTCGGTGTTTTATGCTCCTGTGGGCAGCACCGGCAAGGCTTTCATGGAGATCGAGCGCGAAGCGTTTCGGATGGATGCGGGCTGAACCCCGTTTAACCGGCTTAGGGCAATGACTTGCCTCGGCCAAAACAGGAAGGATACCAGATGGGTACGAAAGAAGAAGGCACAGAGAACAGTCGCCGCAACTTTCTCAAACTTGCGGCAGTTGCCGCACCTGCCGTGGCCGTAGTGGCTGCCAGCGGCACTGCTGTGCAAGCGGCAGATCTTGAAAGCACCGGAAGCGGGCTGCGCGACACTGCGCATACGAGGGCCTATTTCGAAACGGCTAAGTTTTAAGGGATATACCAAGAAGGCCAATGGTTGCGAGACGCCCGACGGCTGGAACTGAATATCCAAAACCCAATACAGGGAGAAGAAAATGCTGAGGAAAAAAACCAACGGGGTAGCGAGACGCCCCCAGCGGACAAGCCTCTTGTCAAATATTGCCGAAACTTCGGTAAACCGGCGCAGCTTTTTGCGCAACTCAGGTCTGGCCGTTGGTGGCCTGGCCTCGATCAGTACCTTTGCCGGCACGGTTGTGCAGGCCCAAACCGCAGATGCGGTTGATAGCGCCGTTAAAATCGTTAAATCGGTATGCTGCAACTGTTCCGTCGGCTGCACAGTGCTGGCCGAAGTGGATAACGGTGTATGGATCGGGCAAGAACCCGGTTTTGACAGCCCGTTCAACCTTGGCGCCCATTGTGCCAAAGGGGCATCAGCCCGCGACGCCGCACACGGTGAACGCCGCCTGAAATACCCGATGAAAAAAGTAAACGGCGAATGGAAACGCATTTCCTGGGAGACAGCGATTGATGAAATCGGCGACCAGATGGGTGTTATTCGCGACGAAAGCGGCCCTGATTCAGTTTACTGGCTTGGCTCGGCCAAGTTCAACAACGAACAAGCCTATCTGTTCCGCAAATTTGCCGCCTATTGGGGCAGCAACAACGTAGACCATCAGGCACGGATTTGTCACTCGACCACGGTGGCCGGTGTGGCCAACACATGGGGCTACGGCGCCATGACCAACTCCTATAACGACATTCACAATTCCAAAGTGATGTTGGTTATTGGTGGTAACCCTGCCGAGGCGCACCCTGTTTCGCTGCTTCACCTGCTAAAAGCCAAGGAGCAAAACAACGCTCAGCTTATTGTTTGTGATCCACGCTTTACCCGCACCGCAGCCCATGCAGATGAATACGTTCGTATTCGTCCGGGTTCGGATGTTGCACTGATCTGGGGCTTCTTGTGGCACATCTTCGAAAATGCTTGGGAAGACAAAGAATTCATCCGCACCCGTGTTTACGGCATGGACGAAATCCGCGCCGAGGTAAAAAAATGGGATCCCGCAGAAGTCGAACGGGTGACAGGTGTTCCCGGCTCCCAGATGGAGCGTGTTGCACGCACCTTGGCCAACAACCGTCCAGGTACGTTGATCTGGTGCATGGGTGGCACACAGCACACCACGGGTAACAACAACACCCGCGCTTATTGCATCCTTCAGCTTGCTCTTGGCAACATGGGCCTTGCAGGCGGCGGCACAAATATCTTCCGCGGCCACGACAATGTTCAGGGCGCGACAGATATGTGCATCCTTTCGCACTCTCTGCCAGGTTACTATGGCCTGTCCGCTGGTGCTTGGGCACATTGGGCACGGGTTTGGGATGAAGATCTCGACTGGCTCAAGGGGCGGTTTGACACTCTGAAATCCGCTGACGGGTCTGAAAAATCTTTGATGAACCTGAAGGGTATTCCTGTATCGCGCTGGATTGACGGCGTGTTGGAAGACAAGGAAAACATTGATCAGCCGGATAACGTCCGTGCGATGGTTCTGTGGGGCCACGCGCCAAACAGCCAAACGCGTGGCGTTGAAATGAAAGCTGCGATGGAAAAGCTGGATTTGCTGGTCGTAATTGACCCGTATCCAACGGTTTCTGCGGTTTTGCATGACCGGACCGATGGTGTTTACCTGCTGCCAGCCTCAACTCAATACGAGACTCGCGGTTCGGTAACAGCGTCTAACCGCTCGTTGCAGTGGCGTGACAAGGTAATGGATCCGGTTTTCGAAAGTCTGCCTGACCATATCATCATGGCGAAGTTTGCCAAGAAGTTCGGTTTTGCCGATCGTCTGTTCCGCAAAATCGGCATGGACGCTGAGGATGAGCCGAATATCGAGGACATCACCCGCGAGTATAACGGCGGCATGTGGACCATTGGCTATACAGGGCAATCACCTGAACGCATCAAGATGCACATGGCCAACCAGCATACATTCGACAAAACCACTTTGCAGGCCATTGGTGGCCCGGCAGATGGCGAATATTACGGCCTGCCATGGCCATGCTGGGGCAATCCAGAGGACAAGCACCCAGGTACTCCATTGCTTTATGATATGTCTAAACCCGTATCAAAAGGCGGCCTGACCTTCCGCGCCCGTTTTGGCGTTGAACGTGACGGTGTGAACCTGCTGGCCGAGGGGGTCTACTCGAAAGACTCCGACATTCAGGACGGTTACCCTGAATTCACCCTCGCCATGCTGAAAGAACTCGGCTGGGATAGTGAGTTGACGGAAGCCGAATTGGCAACAATGGCCGCAGGCGCGGGCGACAGCTCCAACTGGAAAACCGACCTTTCGGGTGGTATCCAGCGTGTGGCAATTGCCCATGAATGTGCACCATTTGGTAATGCCAAGGCCCGTGCGGTCGTCTGGACCTTCCCGGATCCAGTGCCAATCCACCGCGAGCCGCTTTACACCAACCGCCGCGATCTTGTGGTCGACTATCCAACATATGCGGATAAACAGGCTTACCGCCTGCCAACCATGTATGAGTCGATCCAGAAAAACGACTTCAGCAAGGATTATCCAATGATCCTGACCTCGGGTCGTCTGGTGGAATACGAGGGTGGTGGCGACGAAAGCCGCTCCAACCCTTGGTTGGCGGAACTGCAACAAGAGATGTTTGTCGAGATCAACACTCGGGATGCCAATAACATCGGCATTCGTGATGGTCAGCAGGTTTGGGTCGAAGGGCCTGAAGGCGGCAGAATCAAAGTTGCGGCCATGGTCACCCAACGGGTCGGCGAAGGCGTTGCCTTCTTGCCGTTCCATTTTGGCGGGCATTTCCAGGGCAAGGACCTGCGGGATAAATACCCCGAAGGTGCGGCTCCCTTTGTGCTTGGCGAAAGTGCCAATACCGCCATGACCTATGGTTATGACAGCGTCACCCAAATGCAGGAGACAAAAGTGACTCTCTGCAAAATCACTGTAGCATAAGGAGAATTGAGAAATGGCAAGAGTAAAGTTTCTCTGTGATGCGGAACGCTGCATTGAATGTAATGCCTGCGTAACTGCCTGTAAAAACGAGCATGAGGTGCCTTGGGGCATCAACCGGCGTCAGGTCGTCACCATCGGTGACGGCACCCCCGGCGAGCGGTCAATCTCGATCGCTTGTATGCACTGCTCGGATGCGCCGTGTATGGCCGTTTGCCCGACTGACTGTTTTTACCAGACAGAAGACGGCATTGTCCTACACTCCAAAGACCTGTGTATCGGGTGCGGATATTGTCTGTATGCCTGCCCGTTCGGCGCGCCGCAGTTTCCGCAGGCCGGCAATTTCGGGTCTCGCGGCAAGATGGACAAATGCACATTCTGCGCAGGGGGGCCCGAAGAGGACCACTCCGCCGCGGAATTCCAGAAATACGGTCGTAACCGTATTGCGGAAGGCAAGTTGCCGATCTGTGCCGAAATGTGCGCAACCAAAGCCCTGTTGGCCGGTGACGGAGACATTGTTTCCGCCATCTACCGCGAGCGTGTAGTATCACGCGGCTTTGGCTCTGGCGCATGGGGCTGGGGCACTGCATATGGCCAAAAAGCCGGCGGTTAATACTGCCGACTGCAACCAAAAAACGGCACAGGGGGAATTTCCCTCTGTGCCGATTGACGTATACAAGGAGCACCCGCATGTTCGCGCATAAATTTTCGGCCCTCATATTGACGGCCCTTTGGCTGGTTTTTTCCAGCGCCCCGGGATTCACCCAGGACAACCCGGACCCGCGCGCCCAAACCGGCGGTGCCCAGACACTGGAAGATATTCTCGCCCGCCAACGCGGTGAGGTGATTGACGACCAGTTCCGCAGCGATGCGACCGGTGATCCGCGCCGCGCCGCCCCACTGACGGGCCAGCTTGGTACTTTGGGCGGAGTGGCCGACCCCGAGTTTTGGCGCGCCTTTCGCTATGGCAGTGCCGATATTATTTCAACAAACAAAGCCCCTGTGGGCGGTGTTGTCATTCAGGATGGCGGCATGCGCTGGCTGGAATGGCGGGCCGGACCGATACGCAGCTATGGCGGATACATGCTGCTCGCAATGCTGGGCGCGCTTCTGTTATTTTACCTGATCCGGGGTAAAATCCTCATCGAAGGCGAAAAAACCGGCGTCAGCATCCTGCGTTTCAAACTGATCGAACGGATAGCCCACTGGACCATGGCCATTCCTTTTGTCTTGCTGGCGTTCACCGGTTTAAGCCTGCTTTTTGGCCGCGTGGCACTGATTCCGATTTTTGGCCAAGAGGTGTATACCCCGATCGCCATCGCCGGAAAATTTGTGCATTTCTATATGGCTTGGCCATTCATGCTCGGCGTTATCGCCAGCTTCTTCCTGTGGGCCTGGAAAAACCTGCCCGAAAAAACCGACATTGCCTGGATGCTTAAAGGCGGTGGCCTGTTCAGCGAAGGCGTGCACCCGTCAGCCGGAAAATTCAACGCCGGCGAGAAAATCATATTCTGGACGGTGATAATCCTCGGCACACTGATTTCCGTTACCGGCCTTTCGATGTTGTTCCCGTTCCAGTTCACTATGTTTGGCCCGATATTCGAAGCCCTGAACTATTTGCGCATCCCGCAGATTCTGGGCTTTGGTGAATTGAACACCCTGCTGGCCCCGCAAGAAGAAATGCAGTTTTCGCAGATAGTGCATTCGATCATCGCATTCGTCTTTATCTCCATTATCGTTGCCCATATCTATCTGGGCAGCGTCGGCATGGAAGGGGCGCTGGAGTCAATGACCAAGGGCACGGTTGACGAGCAATGGGCAAAAGAGCATCATGATCTGTGGTATGAAGATGTGAAAAAGGAAAATGTCGATAAAACGTCGGCGGAATAGTTATCGGCTCGGGAGCAGCATAACATGATCGTCAAGCCGCTAACGCAACCCGCCACTCCACAAAAAGTCGGTGCCGATTTTGGCGCCGGCTTAGCGCTTTCTTCGGTGCTGATTGTTGATGACGAAGTAGGAATGCGCAACTTTTTGACCAAAATTCTTGCGCCGCGCTGTTTGCGGGTGGAAAGCGCGGGCAGCGTCGAGGAGGCCTCAAACCTGCTCGACCGGAACCATTTTGACATTGTTATCCTCGATAATATCATGCCGGGCAAAACCGGTCTGGACTGGCTGAAAGAGCAGCGTAAGTTAGGATTTTTTGCCGAAGCGATTCTGATCACCGCCTTTGCCGACCTTGAAACCGCGATCACGGCATTGCGTGCCGGAGTGGCGGATTTTGTGCTGAAGCCCTTCCGCTCCAATCAAATTCTAAACGCGGTGTCCCTTTGCTTTGACCGACAAGAGTTACGGCGTGAAAATTATCTGCTGAAATACGAACTGGCCTCTGAAAAGCTCTGTGCGCATGGTCGCCTTTTGGGGCGTTCCGACGAAATCACCTCCATTCGCAATACTTTGGAGCGCATCGCACCGCTGCCGACATCGGTGTTGTTCACCGGCGCCAGCGGCACTGGCAAAGAAGTGGTGGCGCGCACGTTGCACAGCATGTCTGACCGCGCCGAACACCCTTTCGTGCCGGTTAATTGCGCAGCCATTTCCCCCGAAGCCATCGCCAACGAGCTGTTTGGCTATATCCGGCATGACCCGGTCGAGGGGGATATCCAGCAAGACGGGCTGCTTGTCTATGCCCGTGGCGGCACCCTGTTTCTGGACGAAATTATTGATCTGCCGCTTAAGGTGCAGGGGATGCTTTTGCGGGTGATCGAGGAAATGCGCATCCGCCCCATCGGCTCGCTTCGCGAAGTGCCGCTTAACCTGCGATTTATGTTCGCCACCAATGCCGACCTGGAAAAGGCCGTGGCCGAGGGGCGTTTCCGCGCCGATCTTTATCATCGCATCAATGTGATCAACATCCAGATGCCCCGCCTGATCGAGCGCAAGGGTGACCTCATAGAGTTGAGCAACATGTTCATGCAACGCATATCGGACGAGCTGGGCGTACAACCGCTGCCGCTTACCGAAGGGGTTTTGCTAAAGCTTTCCAGCTATGACTGGCCGGGCAATGTGCGCGAGTTGCGCAACCTGATCGAGCGGTCGTTGATTGTCGGAGAATTCCCACCCGAATTCAGCGACGAAACCCAAAATGACTCGATGGCAGTGGATTCACTTGCTGCGGTCGAGCGTCGCCATATTCTCAATGTCCTGAAAGATTGCAACGGCAACCGTGCAGAAGCAGCGCGAAGGCTTGGGGTTTCGCGCAAGACAATAGACCGGAAATGCGCAATGTGGGATGCGTAAGCCGATAAAATCGCAAAGTATTCCATGGCATAAATCCGTTCGCACACGGTTACTGATGATCGCGTTGCTGCCAATGCTGCTGGTCATGCCGCTGTTTGGCGGTGTGGTAATCTATAACTGGTCCGCGCGCTTTGACAATCTGCTGATCGCCAAAGTAAATGGCGAACTAACCATCGCCCATCAATATCTGGCCGGTCTGAAAGAACGCGCCTTTGAGAATGTGCAGGCATTCGGGGCCTCGGCGGCGTTTCTACAAGCGTATAACGATGGTGCCCTGCCCGCGTTGATAGAGACCCAGAGACAGGCCCGCGGCTTTGATTTTCTTTATTATATCGCACCGGATGGCGCGGTAATTACGTCCACCGGTGGGGCCGTGCCCGAAAATCCGGCCCGCTGGCCAGTCGTCCAAGCGGCGCTTGGCGGCACGGGTGGCACCGAAATAGATATTTTCACCCATCAGGATCTGACCGAAATTTCGACTGCGCTTGCGGAACGGGCCCATATCCCGCTGGTGCCCACAAAAGCCGAGCTGCCCACAACGCGCAGCAACGAAACCCGTGGCATGGTTGTGCATACAGCCGCCGCCGTCCCGACCACCGGCGGCATTCTGGTGGCCGGCGTGCTGTTGAACCGGAACCTTGCCTTTATCGATACCATCAATGCTCTGGTCTACCCCGAGGCCAGCCTGACCGAGGGCAGTCGCGGCACCACCACATTATTTTTGGAAGATGTGCGAATTTCGACCAATGTCCGGCTGTTTGAAAATGTCCGCGCCCTGGGCACGCGGGTTTCCATAGAGGTGCGCGCCGCGGTGCTGGACGAGGGCCGCATCTGGCTGGACCGGGCTTTTGTGGTAAATGACTGGTATATCTCGGCTTATGAACCGCTTCTGGACAGTTTTGGCAATCGGGTCGGTATGCTTTATGTAGGCTTTCTGGACAGCCCTTATCGCGCGGCCAAGGCTAGGGCCTTTTGGCTGATTTCCGGTGGTTTTATCTTACTGCTGGCCCTGTCGGTGCCGCTGTTTTTACGACTGGCACGCGGGGTGTTCAAGCCGCTTGAAAATATCGTTGAAACCATTTCCAAAGTCGAGGCTGGTGATCTGTCCGCCCGCACAGGGCTAGCCGATACCCATAACGAGATTTCCCTGGTGTCCGCGCATCTCGATACGGTTCTGGCACAGGTGCAGGAGCGCGACCAACGCTTGCGTGAATGGGCTGACGAGCTGGAAATTCGTGTAAAATCGCGCACTCACGAGCTGCAAGAAGCCAACGACCAGTTGGAAGTGACCACCAAGCAACTGGTGATTTCCGAGAAACTGGCGGCGATTGGTGAAATCACCGCCAGTGTTGCCCATGAAATCAACAACCCTGTGGCGGTGATTCAAGGCAATGTCGATGTGATCTATGAAGCTCTGGGCGACCTTGCCGACCCGCTGAAAACCGAGTTTTCACTGGTGTATGAACAGGTGCATCGTATCAATACGCTAATCAACAAACTGTTGCAATTTGCCCGGCCCGAAGAATTTGCCGGCACCGTAAGCTCTCATTCCCCCAATGATGTTATCAATGACAGCATACCCTTGGTGCAACATTTGCTGGGCAAGGTAAAAATCAAACTCAAACTCGATCTGGGAGATGTCGGTTTGGTTGCGATGAACCGCACCGAATTGCAGCAGGTTGTCGTCAATCTGATTGTAAATGCCATTCACGCGATGCCAGACGGCGGAAATTTGCATATTACGACGGTGGATAAATCAGATGGTGCCACCAAAGGCGTGGAGATCACCGTTTCCGATACCGGAATCGGCATGGACCAGCAGGTACTGGATAGCGTTTTTGATCCGTTTTTCACCACCAAAAGCAGTGAAGGCACCGGGCTTGGCCTGTCGATAAGCCAAAAAATTATTTTCCGCGGTGGCGGGAAAATTTACGCAACCAGCAAAGTCAACTCGGGAACAACATTCAAAATTTGGGTTCCCTGTGTTGAACTGGAGCAACCCGATTTAATTTCAGCGTAGAGCGGGTTTGAAAATATCTAAAGACGTGTAAAAAGAGGCCTCGGCAAAACTAAGGGATTTTCACCGGGATGATGGAATTGTATCCTGAGGCATGAGAGAATCTTTCGCCACACAGCTTGCCGATCGCGAAATCGACACTGCAGAAACTTGCATCGACTGGAGGCGGTCCAATCTATTTACGTTTCGGAAATCGGTCACTTTACCGTTCCTCTGATCTTATTGATTGGGCATTCAAGCGAATAGGCGAACCTAGGGTTTCAACATCCGAAGTCATCACCAATTTACAAATTCAAGACAACGTTCAATTGTTGAATTCCGTAAATAATTCATGAATCC
>ENA-OSCG01000060-OSCG01000060.1-marine-sediment-metagenome-genome-assembly--contig:-NODE-60-length-19484-cov-6.743528_pt1 | contig 19484 bp, 19 predicted proteins | sample MGYA00237880_ERZ529332 | MGnify/ENA primary metagenome ERZ529332 (study PRJEB26373, sample SAMN05710708) | marine sediment metagenome | biome: marine; feature: ocean trench; material: sediment... | reverse complement strand
TGGAGGAGCATAAGCAGCGCTCCAAGGGGTAGGTTTGGGTGTTAACCTTTGGCCTGAATCGCGTGTTTTTCGTGTGCACAATGCGTACACAACCCGTGCACAACTCGTACATACGATTTCGTTAACTATTTTGGGTTGGAGTGGTGGGTGAATCACCCACCCTACGAGGCGGGGCAGCCTAATATTTCGACGGCGCGGTTTTTTTCCAGAACGGTGATGCGGATGGCGCTTCGCTCGATTGTTAACATGCCGTCACCGTAGAATTCGATAACCGCTTTGGCTGTCAGATTGCGGCCCTTGATGCTGGTCTGCGCAATGTCGATCCAGATGTCGGGGTTGGGGTAGTCGATAACTGTGGTGAGGGTGTCGTTCAAATCGGTGGCGAATACCAGATCGGCGGTAATGTCGAAGCCGCTGCCGTTCGGGGTGAGCGTACATATGGCGGAGCGAACGCCGCCGGATTTCGCACTTACGGGACCGTCTTTGAGGGCGGCTTTGATGGCTGGTACACCTTCGTCAGGATGCGAGCCGAGTTCCGCGTTAAAGCGGACGCTGGCGGGGATGCAGATGTCGGAGCAAACGCCGAAGTCCATTTTCAGTTCCACGTTCACGGGGGCCCTTGGGTCTTTTGGCGTGATGCGGATCGGTAGGGTGAAGCGGTCTTTGTATCCGATGGAGAGGAGGCCGTAGGTCTCGGATATATACGGGGTGGGCCAGGTGATCTCGACATCCGCGATGTTGGTGGAGCCGCCCCAGTCGAAGAATGGCGGAATTCCGGCGGGGCCGGGGGTGCGCCAATAGGTTTTCCAGCCTTCATTCAGGTTGAAATCAACGGCGGTTTGGTAGCTGCCATCGGCGAGACGCCATCCGTTCAGGAATTCGACATCGCCATAGATTTCCTGCGCGTGGGTGGCTGCGGGCAAAAACATGGCGGCTATTATCAAAGTTTTAATCATCTGCACTAACATAGGGATGAAATTAGAAAGGAAAAGTCACATTCTAGCGAGGCGTTGGCTTGTAAAGTCGTGCGCGGAGGGGCATCTTTGGAATATGAATGAAACAGTAGCTGAAGAACTGCCATTTTTGGACGGAAAATTTCTGGTAGCCATGCCGGGGATGGGGGATCCGCGATTTGATCGTGCGGTGATTTTTATGTGTGCGCATACGCCCGCAGGGGCGATGGGGTTGATGATTAACCGCCCCGCGCACCAGCTTGGATTTACGGATCTGATGAAGCAGTTGGGGGTCGAGGGCGAGGATACCGCCAACGGGCCGCAGGTGTTTTTTGGTGGGCCGGTGGAACATGGGCGCGGGTTCGTGCTGCACTCTACCGATTATTTCACCAAGGGCGGGACGATGGCGATTAGTGACGATTTCGGCATGACTGCGACTATGGATATTTTGCAGGATATGGCTGACGGCAAGGGGCCGGATAACAGGTTGTTATCGCTGGGGTATTCTGGATGGGGGCCGGGGCAGCTGGAATCTGAAATTCAGGCTAACGGCTGGCTGATTTGCGATGCTAGCCCCAAGATTGTGTTCGACACGCCTTGGGACAAAAAGTGGAATGCCGCGATGCGCAGCCTTGGTTTTGATCCGGCAATGTTGTCTGCCGAGGGCGGTCGCGCCTAACTGGCCGCGCGCGCCAACCGGTCATTTATGGCGAGCCCTAGACCCGTGGTTGGAATCGGGGCCACAGCAATTCGCGCAGAGATTTTATCAAGGGCATGTAGGTGGGCGAAAAGATTCGCGGCGGCCTCGGTCAGGTCGCGGGTTTGTGACAGGTTTAAGGACGGCGCGGTGAAATTATGCGGTCCAAAGCCGAGCCAAGCTTCGTTCGATTCCGGTGCCACGGCATTTAGTCGCAGCATGGCTTTGGGGGCGTAATGGGATTTCAACTGGCCCGGCGCGGTTATTGAATCGTCGGTGTTGCGGCGGATTTCCTTGCGAAGGACGGCGTTAAGCAGCTCCACCGGTAGACCACCAGAGCGGAGCAGTACGGGGCCGTTGTTAAAACCGACGATGGTGGATTCAACGCCCACGTCGCAGTGACCGCCATCAATGACAGCCGCGATTTTACCGGACAGCCCGTCAAGCACATGGCCTGCTGTTGTCGGGCTGATCTTGCCGGATGGATTGGCCGAAGGGGCGGCAACGGGGCCGCCGAACTCTTTCAATAACGCTTGGGCAATCGGGTTTGAAGGGATGCGAACGGCGACGGTATCTAGGCCAGCGGTGACCAGTTCGGACAAACCACAACCGCTGCGGATTGGCAGGACCAATGTCAGTGGTCCGGGCCAGAAAGCGGCGGCCAAGGCGCGGGCTTCGGACGGTATTTCGGCGATTTTCTCGACAGCTTCGAGGTCCGCGACGTGTACGATCAACGGGTTGAATTGCGGGCGTGATTTGGCCGCGAATATGCCTGCGACGGCTGTACTGTTGCGCGCATCAGCACCAAGTCCGTAAACCGTTTCCGTTGGAAAGGCGACAAGCTGACCATCGCGCAGCATGGCGGCCGCAGCGGGAATATCTTTGGGGCCTAATCTTTGGGTGCTGCTGATCATTGACGCTGCGTTTTCCATGTTTGATGTTTCAGTGCCGCAATAACTGAACTAACGTCGTTTGGTAAAGAACAAAACAGGGGTTTTATATGCCGTATCGCGCGCCGGTCAAGGAAATGGCCTTTTATCTGGACAAAGTTCTGGATGCGGGACGGATTTCACAAACGGAGCGGTTCGCCGAGGCGACGCCCGATATGACCGTGGCGATCCTTGGCGAGGCGGCGCGATTGTCGGAGGAAATTCTGGCACCGCTGAATGTCGCGGGGGATTTGCATCCGGCATATTTGGAGAACGGGGTAACACGTTGCTCGCCCGGATTTGAGGCTGGATACAAGGCGATTGCCGAGGGTGGCTGGGTCGGCATGTCGGGTGATCCTGAATTTGGCGGCATGGGTTTGCCATTGGCGTTAACGTCGTGTGTGGGCGAAATGATGAGCAGCGCGTGTTTGTCGCTGGCCCTTAACCCGTTGATGACACAGGGCCAGATCGAAGCGTTGGAGCATCATGCGAGTGACGAGATCAAGGCACTGTATCTACCGAAGTTGATTTCGGGGCAGTGGACGGGGACGATGAACCTGACGGAAGCGGGGGCGGGATCCGATGTCGGGGCGTTGCGATCGAAGGCCGAGGACAATGGTGACGGGACGTATTCGGTCACCGGTCAGAAGATTTTCATCAGCTGGGGCGATCACGATATCGCCGAGAATATATGCCATCTGGTGCTGGCGCGATTGCCCGATGCGGCGGCGGGGACCAAGGGGATCAGCTTGTTTCTGGTGCCTAAGTTTTTGCCGGACGCGGATGGCAATCCGGGTGTGGCGAATAATGCGAGCGCGATTAGTCTTGAGCACAAGATGGGGCTTCATGGTTCTCCGACGGCTATTATGGAGTTCGCGGGCGCAACTGGCTGGATGATCGGGCCTGAGGGCGGCGGCATGGCCGCGATGTTCACGATGATGAATAACGCGCGGATTGGCGTGGGTATTCAGGGGCTTAGTCAGGCAGAGGCGGCGACGCAAAAGGCGTTGGAATATGCAACCGAGCGCAAGCAGGGGCGTAGTCCGATTGAGGGTGGCACGGGCACGATTCTGGATCATGCGGATGTGCGGCGCAACATTATGACGATGAAAACGCTAACGTTGAGTGCACGGGCAATCATTCTGGATGCGGCGATCAGCTCCGATCTGGCCAAAGGGTTGGATGGTGACGCGGCGAAAACGCAAGCCGCGCGTGCCGCGTTTTTGACCCCGATTGCCAAGGCGTTCGGCACTGATACAGGTTGTCAGGTCGCCGAGATCGGCGTGCAGGTGCATGGCGGCATGGGATATATCGAGGAAACCGGCGCGGCGCAGTTTTATCGTGATGTGCGGGTTACAACAATTTATGAGGGCACGAACGGCATTCAGGCCATGGATATGGTCGGGCGCAAACTGAAGGACGGCGGCGCGGCGGCCTTTGCCATATTGGATGAAATCAGCCTGACAGTGAAGACGGCCGAGGCGGAAACACCGGATCTAGCGGCGTTTCTGACAGGGGCGGAGGCGTGTTTGAAGGCAACGATCCACTGGATGGTGGATGCGCCGATGAATGACCGGTTTGCAGGTGCTGCGCCGTTTTTGCGGGCGTTTGCACTGGCGCTAGGGGGGCATTATTTGCTAAAGGCGGCGATGGTGGATGCAAGCCGGATGCCTTTTGCGCGTTTCCATATTCGCCAAACAATGCAACAGGTTGACGGGCTTTGTAGTGCGGCGCGGGAAGGGGCCTCGAGCCTATACGCGCTGGATGCGGATGCTCTTGGTGCTTAAGGAATTATTAACATGATACATTTCCCCCACACGGAACCGCCGGTTGAGGGCGAGGCCACCGAGCTGGCCGAGGGTGTCCTCTGGATGCGGATGCCGCTGCCGATGCGGCTCGACCATGTTAATGTTTATGCGCTGGATGATGGCGATAGCTGGACGGTGATCGACACCGGTTTCAACAGCAAGCGCGGGCGTGCGATTTGGGAAAAGCTGATGGCCGGGCCGCTGCAAGGCAAGCCGATCTCGCGGGTGTTGGTGACGCATCACCACCCCGATCATATGGGCATGGCGGGGTGGTTGCAGTCGGATCACGGCGCGGAGCTGTGGACGACGCGCACGGCGTGGCTGTTTTCCCGAATGTTGACGCTGGATGTTCAATCGGTCTGGCCCAAGGAAACCTTGGCGTTTTACCGCGCGGCTGGAATGGACAGCGCGGTTTATGACAAGCGTAAAGCCGAGCGGCCATTCAATTTTGCCGATGTGGTCGCGCCGATGCCGTTGGGCTTTCAGCGGATCAAACAGGACGATATTCTGACCATTGGCGGGCGACGTTGGGAGGTGCATATCGGACACGGACACGCGCCGGAACATGCAACGCTGTGGAGCTTGGATGATGATCTGGTGATTTCTGGCGATCAGGTAATCGCAGGGATTTCGTCGAATCTGGGGGTTTACGCAACCGAGCCGGAAGCCGACCCTGTCGGGGATTGGTTGGAAAGCTGCGAGCGGCTGGGGGCCATGGCGCATGACAAGCATTTCGTTTTACCGGGGCATAAGTTACCGTTTACCGGCCTGCCGGATCGTATGATCCAGTTGATTGATAACCATCACAGTGCGTTGATACGATTAGAGAAACATCTTGAAACACCGTATACGGCAGCGGAATGTTTTTCGCCGTTGTTCAAACGTAAAATCGGTGACGGCGAATATGGTTTGGCGTTGGTAGAGGCCTACGGGCATCTTAATCACCTGCACCAGAACGGTGTTATCCGGCGCGAACGCCGTGCGGATGATGCCTGGCTTTGGCAGAAAATTTGAACCACGACGAAGAGCCGCAGGTAAACATGCTTTCATTCAAACCGATTACGTGGCAAAATCGGTAAACACCAAACACGGGAGAGTAAAATGTCAGATCACAAACACGGTTCCATGGATATCGCTGACCAGGAAAAAACTTATGATGGTTTTTTGAAGCTGGGCAAATGGACAGCATATATTTGCATCGGCGTCTTGGTATTTCTGGCTATCACCAGCACCTGAAACGATACTATATTGTGATGATTTGGCGCCAATTTCGGCGCCTTTTCTTTTGGTGTTTCCCTTATTGGTAATATTGATTAGGGTCGCCTGATGTTTTCAGGAGAGCGCCTTGTTTAAGTTTCGCACAGTTATTTCAATCATGTCGCTTTTCGTGCTCATGGCTTGCGCGGGGTCCGAGCGGAATGCACCGGTGGCCTCGTCCATGGAAATTCAGGCGGCGGCTTATGTCAGCCCGTTGCCCAGCTCGATTACGCTGATGACGATGGTTAACGAGAATGGCGATTTTGCCGAGCATACCGGCATTTTGATCAACGCTTCACAGCAGGTTTTGTATGATCCGGCGGGAACGTTTCGACACTCGACCAGCCCGAATGCGCGGGACGTGAATTACGGTATGCATCCGGCGATGGTCGAATACTACAAATCCTACCATGCTCGGCGCGGGTATTATGTGGTGGTGCAGGAAATTCAGGTATCGCCCGAAATTGCGGAACTGATTTTTCAGCGGGCGGTGGCGCAAGGTAAGACGGCGAAATTGCGCTGCGCTATTTCAGCGTCATCCGTTTTGAACGGGGTGCCGATGTTCGCGAACTTCCCGACAACGTATTTCCCCGGGACGATCATGAAATATTTTGCAGAGCTGCCCAACGTGACGACCAGTTACGTTTATGAGGACGACGAGGGGCAAAATATCGACGGGTGAACAACACCTTTAAGATATAATTAACATTTTAATCGTATTGTCGGGGTTTTCAGCAAATGGAACCCACGTGCGATTCTCTATTTTTATGTGTATTTTTCTGACGCTAGTGGCGTGTTCCTCCCCCGGGCTGCGCTTTAGCAGTGTCGCGCCGGTGCGGATTACTGTCGAGGGATCGGTATTCGATGTTTACGTTTTGGGCGATGACGTGCGGGCTATCCGCATGAACTTTGAAGTTCTACCGACCTTTGCCATGATCGGTCCTCGTGCCATAATCGCGATGGAGCGGGCAACGGGATGTACGGTTATAAACAGCACGTTTTTAGGGGATCAGGCGATGGCTGACGCACGGGTTTCTTGTTGAAATTTTGGCGCAAAAAAACGGGCTCCTAAGAACCCGTTTTTAAGAATATGCTATATAAATCAAGCCGCTGCGGCTTGACGTTCGCTTTCTTCACGCGACAAGGCCACTGATGTTCGGACCCCGCGGCCAACGAATTCCATCATGCCTTTGACGCAACGCTCATTTGGGTCGATGCCTGCGCACATAAGTACTTCACGGCCATCGCGCGAGCGCGCCCAGCGTGCAATAACCTCAGGGCCATTGCCGTATTTTTTGTCATCGGCGATTGCATCGTCAAGGGCTGCCAGAACAACTGCTGCGAACAGTTTCTGGGCACGGGCACCTTGGTCGTTGGCAAAAGCCGTTGAATCAACGTAATCGAACATACGCCGTCCTTCTCGTTTAACTAAAAGAGTGTGTTCTGCAATATGGCATTTTTTAGACGCTCCAGTAGTGCATTTAATGCATATCTGGTATGCGTCAAGGGAATGACATGTAATGTTACCATTTTGTCGCAGCCATGGTGTGGCGGTATTTTATGCGAATAGCACTTTATTTCTCGATTTGAGTGCGTATAGTGCGATCCATGAGTAGACACGCGCATATTACACTGAAATCGACTGCGGCGACAGCTGGCGGTCTTTCTGCGCTCCTCCTTCTACTTCTTAGCAGCCTCTGAGCGAGCCGGTATATCGGCGCGCGCGCTCAGAGGAGAACTTTCGCGCCTTATACCAAATCACATGCTAAGGAATTCTTAAAATGACTATCAAAACAAATAAGCCGTCCGAAAAGAATCGCGTCCTGATTTTTGACACAACCTTGCGTGACGGCGAGCAAAGCCCGGGTGCGACAATGACATTGAGCGAGAAGATCGAGATCGCCTCGCTTCTTGACGAGATGGGTGTCGATATTATCGAAGCGGGTTTCCCGATTGCCTCGGAAGGTGACTTCGAGGCGGTCACAGAAATCGCCAAGGCGGCCCCGAACACCGTGATTTGCGGTCTGGCGCGGGCGAGTTTCGGGGATATTGATCGCTGTTGGGAGGCTGTGAAAAATGCGCGCCAACCGCGTATTCACACATTCATCGGCACATCGCCGCTGCACCGTGAATTTCAGGTGCAGATGGATATGGATACAATGGCGCAGAGAATCCACGATACGGTCACCTATGCACGCAATCTTTGCGATAATGTGCAGTGGTCGCCGATGGATGCGACGCGCACCGAAGACGACTATCTGGTGCGGGTTTGTGAAATTGCGATCAAGGCTGGTGCCACGACGATTAATATACCCGACACGGTTGGCTATACCGCCCCGAGCGAAAGTGCAGACATTATCCGCATGTTGCTGGAACGTGTGCCGGGCATGGACGAGATCGTAATCGCCACGCACTGCCACAACGATCTGGGCATGGCCACCGCGAACGCTTTGGCTGCGGTTGACGCGGGTGCGCGGCAGATTGAATGCACGATCAACGGACTTGGAGAGCGCGCGGGGAACACAGCACTTGAAGAGGTGGTGATGGCGATGCGGGTTCGCCACGACATCATGCCGTATCACAATAATATTGATACGACGAAGATTATGCAGGCCTCGCGGCTGGTGGCCACCGTTTCCGGTTTTGCTGTGCAGTTCAACAAGGCGATCGTGGGCAAGAATGCTTTTGCCCATGAAAGCGGAATTCATCAGGACGGCATGCTGAAACATTCCGGCACGTTCGAGATCATGCGGCCCGAAGACATCGGGTTGTCTGAAACCGTGCTGGTGATGGGTAAGCATTCCGGACGTGCGGCGTTGCGCTCCAAGTTGGAGAACTTGGGGTATTCGCTGGGCGACAACCAGTTGAAGGATGTGTTCGTGCGGTTCAAGGCGCTGGCCGATCGCAAGAAGGAAATCTTTGATGATGACCTGATCGCGCTGATGACGGACAGTGATGCAAACACCCCCAACGATATCATTCAGGTGAAAACCCTGCGTGTGGTTTGTGGCACGGAGGGTCCGCAAACGGCGGATCTGACGCTGGAAGTCGGCGGGGAATCGCACAAGGTTACGGCCACTGGTGACGGTCCTGTTGATGCGGTTTTCAACGCTATCAAAATGGTGTTTCCGCATGATGCAAAGCTGGCGCTTTATCAGGTGCATGCGGTGACCGAAGGCACAGATGCACAGGCAACCGTGAGTGTCCGGATGGAGGAGGATGGCAAGATTGTAACCGGCCAATCCTCGGATACAGACACGGTTGTGGCGTCGGCCAAAGCCTATGTAAACGCGCTGAACAAGTTGATTGTGCGGCGCGCGAAAACGGCTCCGGCGGCGCTTACGTAAATCATCCTCTGGCGAGAAGTTGCACAAAACATAAGCGGCATCTCGCTAGATGGTACTAAACATGCATTAATCGAACCAAAATAAATCCAGCCCCCCTTTACCGCGAATGCGTAGAAATCGTATAAGAGGCTGGGACGCGGCCCCGATAGCAGGGCCGTTTTGGATTCGAGGGTTGAAATGTTCGATAAAATCAGCAGTTTTTTTGCGCCTGATATGGCGATCGATTTGGGTACGGCCAACACGCTGGTCTATGTCAAAGGCAAAGGCATCATTCTGAACGAGCCGTCCGTGGTTGCGTATCATATTCGTGACGGCAAAAAACACGTGCTGGCGGTTGGTGAAGAGGCCAAAATGATGTTGGGCCGGACACCTGGCTCCATCGAGGCGATCCGCCCGATGCGGGACGGGGTTATCGCGGATTTCGACGTTGCCGAAGAGATGATCAAATACTTCATCAAGAAGGTCCATAAACGCGGCAGCTTTGCCAAACCCAAGATTATTGTTTGTGTTCCATATGGTGCTACCCCGGTGGAAAAGCGCGCCATTCGGGAATCGGTTTTGCAGGCGGGCGCGCGTAAAGCGGGCCTGATCGCGGAACCTATTGCGGCCGCGATTGGTGCGGGGATGCCGATTATGGACCCGACGGGAAACATGGTTGTGGACATCGGCGGTGGCACGACCGAGGTGGCGGTGCTGTCGCTGGGCGACATTGTATATGCGCGGACTGTGCGCGTTGGTGGCGACCGGATGGACGACGCAATCGTGTCATATCTTCGTAGGCAACATAACCTTCTGGTTGGGGAATCAACTGCGGAGCGGATCAAGACGTCCATCGGAACCGCGCGGATGCCGGAAGACGGGCGCGGGCTTAGTATGGAAGTTCGCGGGCGTGATTTGTTGAACGGCGTTCCAAAAGAAATCGAAGTAACGCAGGCTCAGGTGGCCGAGGCTTTGGCCGAACCTGTGCAACAGATTTGCGAGGCGGTTTTGACTGCTCTGGAATCAACGCCGCCTGATTTGGGCGCGGATATTGTTGATCGCGGCGTGATGCTGACAGGTGGTGGCGCATTATTGGGGGATCTTGATTTGGCGCTGCGTGAACAGACCGGCCTGCCTATTTCCGTTGCAGATCAGCCGCTTAACTGTGTGGCGCTGGGAACTGGCAAGTCGCTGGAATTCGAATCTCAACTTTTGCATGTGATTGATTACGGGAACTAGACCCGAGGTAACTAAGGAGTGGCCGGAGGGTGGCGCAGGACACATCTATAAGCAATTCGTGGAAAGTACTGCGCCGTTTCCTTGTCGGCATTCTATTTGTGCTGTTGCTCGGGCTATTCCTGCTGTCTCGCATCGACAATCCTCGGGCGGAACGTTTCCGTATGGCGCTTGTTGACCGCTTTTTCCCAAGTTTCGAGTGGGTGTTGGTGCCTGTGACCTCCATGACGCGCATGGTTGCGGATTTTCAATCGTACACCAGAGTCTATGAGCAAAATCAGGAGCTGCGTCGAGAGTTGCAACGGATGAAGGGTTGGCGCGAGGCGGCCTTGCAGCTGGAGCAGAAAAACGCGCAGTTGTTGGCGTTGAATAATGTAAAACTGAACCCGAGGTTGGCGTTTATCACTGGCGAGGTGATGACGGATTCCGGTAGCCCGTTCAGCCAGTCGGCTTTGGTTAACATCGGGCGGCAGGACGGGGTTCGTGATGGCTCGGCGGCGGTTGACGGATTGGGTCTGGTCGGGCGAATTGCCGGTGTGGGCGAGGTGACCTCGCGGATATTGTTCCTCACGGATGTTAGTTCCAGCGTTCCGGTGATTATCATTCCATCCGGGCGCCGTGCGATTGTGCGGGGGGATAACAGTATTGTGCCGCCGATCGATTTTCTGGATTCCGAGGTCGGGGTGCGGGCCGGAAGTCGGGTGATGACTTCGGGTGATGGCGGGGTGTTTCCGTCAGATATTTTGATCGGACAGGTCGCGATTGATTCGCAAGGTCGTTTCAGGGTGCGACTGGCGGCAGATTACGAGAATCTGGAATTTATCCGGGTTCTGAAAGTTACCGCGCGTGAAGACATCGGCGGGCCTGGTGATATTATAGGCATAACAACAGGTGCGAGCGAATGAGCAAAGCACCTACCAATACGCGCAGATGGTTTGAAATTGCACTATTCGTATTGATGGGGTTCTTTTCTATCGGCGTGCCGCTTATCCCCATGGGGTTGGCGGCCAATAGTGTGGCGTTTCCCGATGTGATGTTTGCCTTGTTCGCGGCGTGGGTAATCCGGCGACCAATGTCTGCGCCGATTATCGGAATCGCGTTTCTGGGTGTTCTTGCGGATGCAATGATGATGCGGCCATTGGGTTTGTGGGCGTTGGTGCTATTTGTCGGGATGGAGCTTTTGCGCACTAGCGAGCGCGCCTTTCGTGACATCCCGTTCTTGCTGGAATGGTTGTATGTCAGCGTATTGTTGGCGCTGATGTTGATACTACAAAACTTGCTGCTATTCGTTTCCTTCGACAGCGTTTACGGGTTCTCGGATGTGTTTTGGCATTGGGTGCGAACGGTGGCGGTTTATCCGGTAATTGTGGCGCTTATACATTGGGGTTTGCATATTCGCGCATATAGAAAAGATAACCGTCCCAATAGATTAGGGTATATTTTATAATGCAACCAACGCGCACCAGCCGGATTCGCCAGCGCCGCATCACACGGCGGGGTTTGCTGTGGATGGGAATACAGCTGGGCGTGATCGGTGTGTTGGGCTGGCGGATGCGGCAGTTGCAGATAGATCAGTCAGACGAGTTTCGCATGCTGGCCGAGGAAAACCGGATCAACATTCGCCTTCTGGCGCCTAATCGGGGATTGATATTTGATCGCAACGGCGTGCCAATCGCGATAAACGAGCAGAACTACCGGATTGTTTTGATCCGCGAACAGGCAGGGGATGCCAATGAAATTCTAGATCGTTTGGGCGAACTTATTACGCTGGATCCGGAGCGTCGGGCGCGCATTGATAAAGACATGCGGCGGCGCAGTGCGTTTGTGCCGGTCACGGTCGCGGAGCATCTGACGTGGCAGGAATTCGCGCTGGTTTCCTCGAACGCGCCAGCTTTACCGGGGATAGTTCCCGAGGTTGGTTTGACGCGAAATTATCCGTTTGGGCAAACCTACGGACATATCGTCGGCTATGTTGGTCCGGTCAGCAAAAGTGACTTGGAGCGGATGGAAGATCCTGACCCGTTATTCCAGATTCCGCGTTATCCGATCGGTAAAACGGGGGTTGAACGCAACACCGAAGAACTGCTTCGCGGGTCTGCCGGAACCAGCCGGATCGAGGTGAATTCGGTTGGGCGGATCATGCGCGAGCTTGGGCGTGATGACGGGATCGCGGGCAAGGACATTCAACTGACGCTCGATACCAATTTGCAAGAATACGCGATGGAGCGGCTGGGGGAGCAGAGCGCCTCGGCTATTGTTATGGATGTTCGAAACGGGGATATTATGGCGATGGCCTCGACCCCCAGTTTTGATCCTAACCTGTTTGTGCGCGGGATTTCGACAACTGACTGGGTTGGCCTGCGGGATAACGAGTTCCGCCCGTTGTCGAACAAGTCGGTGTCCGGTACATATCCGCCTGCCTCCACGTTCAAGATGGTGGTGGCGTTGGCGGCGCGTGAGGCCGATGTGATAAAGCCCGAAGAAACGGTTTTTTGCCCGGGGTATTACGAACTGGGCGGGCGGCGCTTCCATTGCTGGAAACGTGGCGGGCATGGCAAGATGAATATGTTTAACAGCCTGAAACAGTCTTGCGATGTTTATTACTACGAAGTGGCCAAACGTGTAGGGATCGATGCAATCGCGGCCAAGGCCAAGCAGTTAGGGTTGGGGGAAAAGTACGACATTCCGTTGCCTGCGATCGCGCGCGGGCTGGTGCCGAACAAAGCATATAAACGAAGGGTGTTTGATCAAAGTTGGCTGCAAGGGGACACTTTGAATGCCGGAATCGGGCAGGGTTTTGTGCTGACTTCGCCGTTGCAGTTGGCGGTTATGACCGCGCGGATTGCGTCTGGTACGGCGGTTAGCCCTCGTCTTATCAGATCGATAAACGGTGTTCCGCAAGCGCGGGTAACGCCGGAGGTTCTCGATATTAAAACCGCGGATATTAAAGAAGTTCGCCAAGGTATGTTCGGGGTTATGAACGAGAAGAAGGGGACGGCGTTTGCCTCGCGCATTGCCGATAAGGATATGATTCTGGCGGGGAAAACCGGGACGGCACAGGTGCGTCAAATCACGACAGAGGAACGTGCGGCGGGCGTCATCAAGAACGCGGACTTGCCGTGGGGCAGTCGCGATCATGCGCTGTTTGTGGGCTATGCGCCGTATGACAACCCGCGTTATGCGGTGGCTGTGGTGGTTGAACATGGCGGCGGCGGATCGGCTGTTGCCGCACCGATTGCGCGCGACATCATTATGCGCGCGCTTTACGGCGATGTGCCGCCTTTAACGGCCTATCCCGCAGCCGAGCGCAACCGGATTCGCGGCGAGCGGGAGCGTGCCTTAGAGGCAGCTCGAAGCGACGTAAGTGCGCCCGCACCGAGGGGGGATAATCTGTGAGCTATTACGATTCAGGTTATGACAAAACGCCAACCGGCTTCTCCAAGATTTTCTTTTTCCACTGGCCACTGTTTTTTCTGCTGCTAGCTGTGTCGGCAACGGGCTTCATGATGCTGTATTCCGTGGCTGGCGGAAGTTTAGAGCCATGGGCCAGACCGCAGATGGAACGTTTCGCCATCGGTATTGTGGGTATGTTTTTCATAGCCTTCATTCACATCCGTTTCTGGCGACGGGTTGCGCCGCTTGCATATGTTGTCTCTGTGATACTGCTGATAGTTGTCTATTTCTTCGGGGAAACCGGCATGGGCGCGCAGCGCTGGATTGACCTTGGGTTCATGCAACTGCAACCCTCGGAAGTTATGAAAGTCTCGCTGATTTTGGTGTTGGCGATGTATTATGACTGGCTCGAACCGGAGAGGGTCTCGCGGCCGCTCTGGGTGGCGCTTCCGTTGGTTATAACGCTGGTTCCTGTTGCCATGGTGCTGCAACAACCCGACTTGGGGACCGCGATATTGCTGGCTTTGGGCACAGGTGTCGTGATGTTTTTGGCGGGCGTAAGCATGTGGTATTTCGCCGTGGCTTTCGCGGCTGGTGGCGGTCTTGTGGCGGTTGTTTTGATGTCGCGTGGGGAAAGCTGGCAGATATTGAAGGATTATCAGTACCGCCGGATCGATACATTTATTAACCCCGCACTGGACCCGCTTGGGGCGGGGTATCACATCACACAATCGAAAATTGCGCTCGGGTCCGGTGGGCTGTCGGGGCGCGGGTTCATGCAAGGCACGCAGAGCCGGTTGAACTTTTTGCCTGAAAAGCAGACGGATTTCATTTTTACGACACTGGCGGAGGAGTTCGGATTCATCGGCTCGATCTCTTTGCTGCTGGTATATACCGCGATTACGATCTTCGTGATCCTGTCGGCAATCAGCAATCGTGACCGTTTTGCGGGGCTGGTGACAGGTGGTCTGGGCGCGGTCTTCTTCTTCTTTTTCTCAGTGAACATGGCCATGGTTATGGGCTTGGTTCCCGTGGTTGGCGTACCGCTGCCGCTTGTGTCTTATGGCGGGACAGCTATGCTGGTTTTGCTGGGGGCTTTTGGCTTGATCCAGTCTGCACATATCCATCGACCGAGGTAAAATATGATCACTGCTTTGTTTGCTGACCGCGCTGAAAACTGGGCGCGGTACGAGGTCCCGTTGCATAAGGCCTTTGTGGAAAAGGGGCTGGAAGTTGACCTGATCCGCCACACCGATACGCCGGAGTCTGTGGATTATGTGATCTATGCGCCCTCGGGTCCGATTAGTGATTTTGGCCCGTTCGTGAACCTGAAAGCGGTGCTTAGCCTGTGGGCGGGGGTCGAGAAGATCGAGGGGAATGCGAGTATCAAAGTTCCGCTTTGCCGGATGGTCGACGAGGGGTTGTCCGAGGGCATGGTCGAGTGGGTCACGGGGCATATTCTGCGGTATCATCTGGGGATGGATGCACATATTCTGGGCCAAGATGGCGCGTGGCGTAAAGATGTTGTGCCACCGCTTGCGCGGGATAGAAGCGTTGGGTTTATGGGCCTTGGAGAGCTGGGTCTGGACTGTGCGAAGGCGGCGTTGGGGCTGGGTTTCAATGTGTCGGGTTGGAGCCGTAGTTTGAAAACACTCGACGGGATTGAAACATTTGCAGGCGCGGACGGGCTGCGGGAAATGTTATCGAAAAGTCAGATTATTGTGCTGCTGTTGCCGAATACCGCCGATACGTGTGATGTTTTGAACGCTGAAACGCTGGGATTTTTGCCGGACGGGGCGTTCATAATTAATCCCGGGCGGGGGGAGCTGATTGATGATGCCGCGCTGTTGGATGCTTTGGATTCTGGTAAAGTAGCACATGCCACGCTGGATGTTTTTCGGGTGGAACCGTTGCCTGTCGAACACCCTTTTTGGGAGCATCCGCAAGTTACCGTGACACCGCATATAGCATCGGAAACGCGCCCGATGAGCGCCTCGCGTACTATCGCTGAAAACATGCGCAGGGGTGAGGCCGGAGAGCCGTTTTTGTATACGGTTGATCGGGCGGCAGGATACTAAAGCCCTGTTCTGGCGAGTGAAATCATGGCATCGATATCAAGATGTTGTTCCAGATGATCGGCTAGATCGTCGAGAGTTTTCTCGATTTCAGCGGAATATCCGGTGGTTGAAGCCGGTGCGCCGAAGGTTTCCAGAAAGCTCGCTCGAAAGGTGTCGCTGTTGAAAACTCCGTGGATATAGGTGCCGGTGACAAGGCGGTTTTCACTGCTCGCGCCTTCCGGTGCTCCGTTGATTTGCAAGACGGGGCGGGCGCAATCCGGGCCTTTAGTGTGACCGATGTGGATTTCGTAGCCGGAGACGCTCGCACCGCTGGCAATGTCCGTGCCACTAACGCGGGCGAGGCGTTTTTCAGGGGTCATCACCGTTTGCACATTCAGCATCCCGAGGCCGCCGATTTTCCCCGCCGGCCCTTCGATTCCCTCTAGGTCATCAATGGTTTGGCCTAGCATCTGATAACCACCGCAAATCCCTAACACGCGCCCTCCGCGACGTATATGTGCTTGCAGGTCAATGTCCCAGCCCTGCTGGCGCAGGAAATTCAGATCGGCGATTGTTGATTTGGTGCCGGGGATGATGACGAGGGATGTATCCCCTTGGATCGCCTCGCCCGGTTTTACCATCGTCAACGTGACGGCTGGTTCCAGCTTCAGGGGGTCGAAATCGTCAAAATTGGCGATGCGTGACAGCATCAGAACCGCGATTTTTAGCGGGCCGTTTCCGGCGCTGGAGATGTCTAACGCATCTTCGGCAGGCAGGCGGTTGGCGGCGGAAAACCACGGGACAAGTCCGAAATTTTGCCATCCGGTGCGGGTTTCGATTTCGTGTAACCCGTCGTCGAACAGGGTCGGATCGCCGCGGAATTTGTTCACCAGAAAACCTTTGATCAAGGCGCGGTCGCTGGTTGACAGGACGGCGTGCGAGCCAACCAATTGCGCGATGACACCGCCACGATCGATGTCACCCGTGAGGATTACCGGAACACGGGCCGCTTCGGCAAAGCCCATGTTGGCGATGTCGCCTGCACGCAGGTTTATCTCGGCGGGGGAGCCTGCGCCCTCTACTATAACGATGTCGGATTCGGCTTTCAGGCGCGCAAAGCTTTCCAGAACGGCGGGCATAAGGGTGGGTTTTAGTGCGGCGTACTCACGGGCGGCGACGGTGGTTAGGCGCTTGCCTTGCACGATGACTTGCGAGCCGGTTTCGGATTCGGGTTTTAGCAGCACAGGGTTCATATCCACGCGGGGCTGCACGCGGCAGGCGAGGGCTTGCAGGGCTTGGGCGCGACCAATCTCGCCGCCGTCTTCCGTAACAGCGGCGTTATTCGACATGTTTTGCGGCTTGAAAGGCAACACGCGCAGGCCGCGGTTGGTCAACGCACGGCACAGGCCTGCGACCAACATGGATTTCCCGACGTTGGATCCTGTACCTTGGATCATCAATGAATCGCCCATTCGCGCCTCCGGTTTTGAAACGACGCTAGCCTGTGCACGGGGCGTGTGCAATCAGGTTTCCAACCCGCAGATCATGGCTTTGGGCTGGTAGTCGGTCAGGACCGTTTTTCGTTCCTCCACGCTACTGTGCAACTCGTCGAACGGTGTGCCGCAGGCTTGGCGAGGCGCGCGGAAGATGAATAATTTGGATAGGCCCGCATATGGGTCCACCATTTTACAAGCAGGGTCAGTGATATAGCGGTGCTGCCAACCATCGGGCAGAGGCAGGCCACACATCTCGGCTTTGCTCAACATCCAGACTAGCGGGATGTTGGAAAGCGGGCGGGCATATTGAAATTCACCCACTTGTCCGCCGATATCCGGGTGCGCTCCGGGAAACCAGAGCTGCTCTACCTGACCATTCCAGTCCTTGTTGTATTGCCAAAGAATAGGTTTGTAGGCGTTTCGGGTTTCATCGATCGCGAGTGCTTGAAACGCATTTAGGATGGCAGGGCCGAGGCGGTGGTCGTGGAACTCGGTCGCCATGGGCGCGATATGGGTGAGGATCGGATAGGGCAGGCCGAGGGCTTTGACCGTATCCCACACGCCGATCATTTCGATTTTGATGTCCTCGTGACAATAAATGCGGCTAAAGGCGGCGGCTCTGGGGCCGTTGAGGTTGCTTTCATAATAGCGAAAGGCGCGCTGGACGCGGCGGTTGTTCGTATGTTCGGACTTCAGCAAGCCAATGCGTCCGATCATTCCGGCCAGCGAGCGGACGGCATAAGCCCCCCGACTGAACCCGAACAGCAGGATTTTATCGCCCGGTGCATAGGCGCGGGACAGGGCGGAATACCCGGAGCATATAGACAGATTTATGCCCACACCCGCCGCGATATTAAACCATTTTCGAAACCCGCTGCCTTGGATGCCCGGGTGGTATGTGACCCGCAGGTCGATGCGGGGCAATAATTCGGACAGCAGTTTATACAGGAGTCCGGCGTTGGTTTCCTCGCCCTCCACAAGTCGGCTAAGAGTGCCGTCGATGATGACCACATGTGTGCGGGTCAATTTTCTGCCCCTGATTTGTTATATTCGGAGTATTACTGTGTAAGCTCGGGGCAGGGAATACAAGTTCGCTTTACTGCGTTGTCAGAGATAAAAGCGCGTCAGCGATGTCCGCTTCCTCGATCGCCAACGCGCCACGGGTTTGGCGGATTTCGTGGGCACGGGTCAGGACTTGGGCGTGGGTGTGGCCCAGCGGCGGCTCGAATTTATAACTGGCCAGTTCGACCAGTAAGCCAAGCGGGTCGCGAAAGTATAGGGAATCCATAAAACCACGGTCTTTTATGCCGGTGTTGGAAATTCCAGCAGCTTTCAAGCGGCTTTGGGCAACATTGATCGTTGCCTGCCCGACCCAGAACGCGATGTGATGGAGCGAGCCTTCGGGTTGCGGCAAGGGTTGGTCCGTGGGCTTTCGCGCCTCGTCTGTGAAAACGGTGATGGTGCGACCGTCGCCACAATCAAAGTACAGGTGGTTGATGTTTAAGGCGTCGAGATTGGGTTGCTCGAATATCAGCTCCATACCCAGAATACCTTGCCAGAAGTCGATGCTGGTTTGCCTGTCAGCGCCGTTTAGCGTGATGTGATGGATGCCTTGAACCTGAAGAATACTCATGATGATGCCCTCTCATTGACTGTCGTATATACAATAAGGAGCTAAATCTCTTGGACGGGATCAGGTGATACCCCCTCTCGCTAGATAACTCATTACTTAACTTGACTAATTAGAGGCAGTGTATTGGGCCGTGTTGGCACCCGCAAGCGAACGTTTGACGTGGACCTGTCACACTTTTGTTCCGCCCCAAGTTCTCATTTAAGCCGCCTTTCTTTCGAAAGCCAATGGGCTTTTCCAGCCACAAGGACACGAAATCTTAACCGACATCAACTATCCAGTATCCACCCTCAGCACAGCAGGGTCGGCGTATCGATCATCCACTCGATACGTTTACGGCATTTTTCGACTCTCCCTTTGAATCTAAAGTCCCCCAAAGAATACCGCCAGCTCGGAGATCCCTTCCGATCATGCCGGACAGCGCGCGTTCAACCTTTCGATGGATCCCGTAGTTTTTGCATATGACTGAATCACAAAAATCCTGCCGATACCGATGATGTCCTTTATGTGAACGGTGCGTTGAAGCAAAAACTCCGATACAGTTGCGATCAAATTCAACGCGCCATTTCTTGGAAAGAAGCGCAAATACTCACTCTTGATCTCCTGCTTCCGCGTCCACGGTGAAATATTGCCTAGCTTGTCGAATGGCTCTGCCGATCCCTCGTCCAGCCTCATTGACGCGTTCGGTGGTCGAGGAAAATG
>ENA-OSCG01000059-OSCG01000059.1-marine-sediment-metagenome-genome-assembly--contig:-NODE-59-length-19546-cov-6.570058_pt1 | contig 19546 bp, 21 predicted proteins | sample MGYA00237880_ERZ529332 | MGnify/ENA primary metagenome ERZ529332 (study PRJEB26373, sample SAMN05710708) | marine sediment metagenome | biome: marine; feature: ocean trench; material: sediment... | reverse complement strand
CCGCACCATCGTCAACTGTTCGGGGTGGCCCAGCAACGCCCAGATCGCGGTGGATATAACGTCGTGCGGCCTGTTTTGTCCGCCGGTTATCGTCAACTTTATATTGGCGCGGAGGCTTTCTTCAGGCAGCCTCGCCGCCAGCATGACGTTCATCATATTGAAAGATTTCTGCCCCGCCTTTGGCCGCATCGCATCAATTGCCGCGTCAAAAGCAGCGGTGTCCGCGTCGCAACGTGCCTCCACTTCCGCATCACCCGTATAGTTCGCAATTCCGCCGATCATGGCTTGTGAGCAGACATCAATTTATTGCCACGTCGCGGTTTCCAACCGAGTGATCTTGATCAGGCATTGCGCGGACAGGCAAACCGTATTCGTTGAGCAGATCGCCCGCGCACTTCGGAAGCAGCTTCGCCAAAATCGCCTCGGCTTCGGTTTTGAAACTCACGCTCCAATGGTTCCGCCCCGTCTTGGGCGAGACGCAGGGGAACAGTGCTTTACGTTTAAGTTGATGCGCCTCCCCATCGGGCGCATGATATTTTGACCCAGCAACCTGTTCATCAACTCCTTGGGTTGTTCTGAGCTAAAAGCCGCGTTCTTCGGCTCAGCGTTAACGATTTCGTCACGGTTCACGATCATTGTTCGGTCAAACTGCGGGACATAAACCAACGGGCCAACGGCGCGCATCTGTGCTAATGCCGGATAAGGGTCAGCCCGGAAATCCGCGGGGTCGATGTTGAAAACCGGGGTGTTCTCATGCTTTTTCGCTGTCAATTCGATGTTGCCGCAAGACGACCAGAACACGAGCCCCCATTCCCAGTGCGATCAGTGCTGCGATAATCAGCCAGATAGCCTCGGTTAACAGGGTCGATATTTCTTCGATGTTTTCACGGAAAGCATAGCCGATGCCGAGATAAATCGCGACCCACAGAACCTCGCCTATAAAATCCCATATGGTAAAACGTAGCCAGCGCATGTCGCTCGCGCCGCAAATGATGTTGGTGATCGGGCCGATAGGGGACAGCAACCAGCGGGTCAGGAAAACTCCAACGCCGCCGAATCGGTCGATTAAACGCTTGGTCCGTTCGATTTGTCTGGCGCGCGACGGTTTGCGACTAAGCCGCTTCTCTACCGCTTTGCCTGCGCGAAGCCCGATTTGGTAACCGATCTGGTCTCCGATGATGGCTCCGGCCAACGCGGTTAGATATGATTCTATTAACGACAGCTCGCCACTCGCGATGAATGCGCCGGTCACCAGCAACGCCAAGCTGCTGGACACAGGCACACCGGCTGCGGCTAAAACCGCAATACCGAACAAAAACGGCAACCCGTAGGTGGGAACAAGGGCGAGGATGCTTTCGGTCAAGGGGCTGTACGCTGATCTATGACGGTTTTTAACAGGACGTTCCGAAGTTCGGCCAACGTCATATCTTGCGCATCTGCAATGGCTTTCAGTGTCAAATGCCGCCGCAAATCTGTCTCGATCCCCAAGGCTTCGATCAGCGCATCTTTGTCCACGTCATAAGACAGCGCGACATAGCCAACGGTCATCCAGCCTGAAATCGTTGCGTCCTGATGCCGTGGCCAGTAAACGACATCGGCGATCAGTTGGACGAATAACATAAAGGTCATCAACAACGCGGCCACAAACCCCACCACCAGAAGTTTATGATCGCTCCACAGCTTTTTCATCGCCCCAGCTCCTTCATTGCCCCCTCGATCCCTTTCAGGGTCATCGGGAACATGCGGTTTTGAAATATCTCGCGGATCATACCGATGGAGTGGGTGTATTGCCAATGATCCTGCGGAGTCGGGTTAATCCAGATGTGATCAGGCCATTGCTCGCGGGCGCGGTTCAGCCATGTCTCACCCGCCTCCTCGTTGTAATGCTCGTTGGCGCCACCCCGATAGGCGACCTCGTACGGGCTCATCGCGGCGTCGCCCACGAAGATACATTTGTAGTCCGAACCATAGGTGTGCAGCACATCCCACGTCGGGATCTGGTCGCTCCAACGGCGGGTGTTGTCCTTCCAGACCCCCTCGTACAGGCAGTTGTGGAAGTAGTAATACTCCAGATGCTTGAACTCGGTCTTGGCGGCTGAAAACAGTTCTTCGACCATACGGATATGCGCGTCCATCGAGCCGCCGACATCAAGGAACAACAGCACCTTAACGTTGTTACGCCGCTCGGGGCGGGTTTTGATGTCGATATAGCCGGTTTCGGCGGTGGCGCGGATAGTTGCATCGAGATCAAGCTCGTCATCCGCCCCTTCGCGGGCCCAGCGGCGCAGGCGTTTCAGGGCGACTTTGATGTTGCGGGTGCCCAGCTCCACGCTGTCATCCAGATTGCGGAACTCGCGTTTATCCCAAACCTTCACCGCGCGCTGATGCCGGCTTTCATGCTGACCAATGCGGATACCTTCAGGGTTATAGCCGTAGGCTCCAAAGGGCGAGGTGCCAGCGGTGCCGATCCATTTGGAACCCCCTTGATGCCGCTTTTCCTGTTCTGCCAGACGTTGCTTCAACGTCTCCATCAGTTTGTCAAACCCACCGAGCGCGTCTATCTCGGCCATCTCTTCCTTCGTCAGCGTTTTCTCCGCCAGCTTGCGAATCCAGTCTTCCGGCACGTCGACCGCGTTCATAATGTCGTCAACGGTCATGGTATCCAAGCCGCTGAACGTCGCGGAGAACGCTTGGTCGAACTTGTCCAGATTCCGTTCGTCCTTCACCATGATCGTGCGGGCGAGGTAGTAGAACCCGTCCACATCATAAAGCACCAGCGAGGCATCCATCGCTTCCAGAAAGCTAAGATACTCGCGCAGGGATACGGGCACTTTGGCGTCCCGCAGGTTGGTGAAAAACTGCAAAAACACCTATATGCCCATCCTCGCCATGAACAAGGCGATGAAATATCCAACCAGCAAGAACGCGATGCCGTGGGACGTTGCATATTGCAACTTGTCAGCCGTAACGCCGCCGCGTTTTGCCGCGCGTTTCCAGCCAAAGATGGCGCCGATGATGGCGCCTATTGCTGCTAGTATCATGTGTTTTCCTAACGTGAGTATTTGATGAACGGGGTTAATTGTCCGACACGGTCGTACAAGCGCCGACCGGCATCGTTGAAGTCCTGTGTTAGCCAATAGACAGTCGGCGCGCCCGCGCTGTCCGCAGCCTTGTATACCGCCTCGATCAAAGCGCGCCCGATGCTTTGGCCGCGTACAGACGGGGCCGTGTAGAGGTCTTGCAGATAACAGACGTTCTCGATTTTCCAGCCGTGGCGGTGGAAAAGGTAATGCACAAGGCCAACCAGTTTGCCGTCAAGTTCGGCAACTATGCCGTGGAACTCGGTATCCTCGCCGGAAAGCATCCGTGCAAAGGACGATTGATAAACTTCCTCGGGTACGGTGGTTTCATAATAATCAAGGTACCCGGTCCACAGAACGCGCCATTGTGCTTCGTCGGCGGTTGTGAGCGGGCGAACGGTTAAAGTCATCTATGTTTCCTCGCCACAAATGCGAGGCGTTCAAACAGGTGCACGTCCTGTTCGTTCTTCAACAACGCGCCGTGCATTTTCGGTAGGTTCCGGGTTGCATCTTCGCGCAACACTTCGGCGCTCAGGTCCTCGGACAGCAACAGTTTCAGCCAATCCAACACTTCGCTGGTCGAGGGTTTTTTCTTCAAATTCGGCGTTTCGCGAATTTTGTAGAACTGCGTTAACGCTTCCTCAAGCAAATCCTGTTTAATGTTCGGGAAATGCACATCAACGATTTTACGCATCGTCTCGGTGTCGGGGAACCGGATGTAGTGGAAGAAGCAGCGGCGCAGGAAGGCGTCCGGCAGTTCTTTCTCGTTGTTTGAGGTGATGATGATAATCGGGCGGTGCTTGGCCACCACGGTTTCGCCCGTTTCGTAGACGTAGAATTCCATCTTGTCGAGTTCTTGCAGCAGGTCGTTAGGGAACTCGATATCCGCTTTGTCGATTTCGTCGATCAGCAGCACGACGCGTTCATCCGCCGTGAACGCCTGCCAGAGTTTGCCCTTTTTGATGTAATTGCGCACATCGTTCACCCGCTCGTCGCCAAGTTGCGAATCACGTAGGCGGGAAACCGCGTCGTATTCGTACAAACCCTGTTGGGCCTTGGTGGTGGATTTAATGTTCCACTCCATCATTTCCAGGCCGAGGGCGTCGGAAATCTGGTGGGCCAGCTCGGTTTTGCCGGTTCCAGGCTCGCCTTTCACCAATAATGGCCGCTCCAGCGTGATCGCCGCATTTACAGCTACTTTCAGGTCTTCTGTCGCTACATAATCGTCTGTGCCAGTAAAGCGCATTTTCTCACCATAATTCGATTCATTTCCGGCCGAACACTAGCATCCGGTAACTTTCGTGAAAAGCGACATATGTTGTGCGTGACATTCCCTGCAATATTCGGTATGGCGTGCCCATAAACGCGAATTATGGCGTTGCATCGAGGGGTCGGGATTCGGTGTTACGTACAAAGTCTAGTTGGGGGAAACTTGATGAAGGCGGAAACTATTTTGGATGCAGATTATCATCCAGCCGAAGACGAGCCATTTATGAACGAGCGTCAGACGGAATATTTTCGTCTGAAGTTAGCGGTGTGGAAGGCCAACATTTTGGAGGAAACCCGCGGCACTATCGAGCATATGCAAGAAGGTACACGCAACATTCCTGATGTTGCTGATCGCGCGTCCGAGGAAACCGACCGGGCGCTGGAATTGCGGACACGGGATCGTGAACGCAAGGTTGTGTCCAAGATCGACGCGGCACTGCGCCGGCTCGAGGATGGCTCTTACGGGTATTGCGACGACACTGGCGAGCCGATTTCGCTGAAGCGTCTTGATGCACGCCCCATCGCGACCTACAGCCTAGAGGCGCAAGAGCGTCACGAGCGTAAAGAAAAGGTTCACCGCGACGACTGATCGCAGCGTAACTTTACGGACTTTGAACGAGGGGCTTTACGGCCCCTCTCTTTTTGCCCAAACTCCAATGCGAATGGAGATTGCGATATGGTTAACGGTCCTCTGAGCGGTGTGAAAATTCTGGAATTTGCCGGGATAGGGCCGGGGCCATACTGTGGACAATTGCTGGCCGATATGGGCGCAGATGTGACGGTGGTGGATCGCCCCAAACGCGGGGCTGTTTCGCTGGAAGGTGGGCCGGACCGTCGGGGCAAAAAATCCATCGTGATTGATCTGAAAACCAATGAGGGTGCTCAGCTTGCGCTAGACTTGATAGCGGGCTGTGATGCTTTGATCGAGGGGAACCGCCCCGGCGTGATGGAACGCCTTGGCCTTGGTCCAGACATTTGCCACGCCCGTAATCCGGCGCTGATCTACGGGCGTATGACGGGATGGGGGCAAACTGGACCCTATGCGATGATGGCGGGGCACGACATTAACTATCTTTCGCTGACCGGGGCGTTGCAGGCGATGGGACCTGCGGATCGACCGCCTTTTCCACCTCTTAATCTGGTCGGGGATTTTGGCGGTGGGTCGTTGTTTCTGGCGATGGGGATTTTGGCGGCCTTGCTGGAGGCGAGAACCACGGGCAAGGGTTGTGTGGTTGATGCGGCGATTACGGACGGGGTGAATTCCATGATGGGGTTCTTCCACGGGCTGGATGCGGCAGATCGCTGGACGGACGTGCGCGGGGCGAATTGGTTGGACGGCGCTGCACCCTATTATCGTTGCTATGAAACATCGGACGGGAAATACATGGCTGTCGGCTGTATAGAGCCGCAGTTTTTGGCAGCGATGTTGGGGGTTCTGGGTTTGCGCGCTGACGAGTATGGCGCACAGCACGATGAAACGCAGCATGCGCGGCAGGCGGATTTATTAATGAGTATTTTTGCAAAGAAGAAGCAAGCGGCGTGGGTGGGAGTTTTTGACGGAACGGATGCCTGTGTGACACCTGTGTTGAGTTATAAAGAGGCCGCCGCGCATCCGCATATGTTGGCGCGTGGGGCGTTGCAGGAAGTAGGCGGGCTTATGCATCCGGCGAAGGCGCCAGTTTTTTCGGGTGGTTCGGGGGAATTTGATACGCATCTTCCATCTGACGGGGCGGATACGCGTTCGGTTCTTGCGGACGCGGGGCTTACCCCCGAGGAAATTTCCCAACTGGAAGAAAAGGGTGTTGTTCGGCAATCATGAGCATCAAGGGCGTAGATATAACGGTTTTGGGGGGCGGTATCGCTGGCTTGTCCGCCGCCACAGCATTGGCGCAGCGCGGGGCGGTTGTGACAGTGTTGGAACAAGCCACCGCGCTGGGCGAGGTTGGTGCGGGTTTGCAGATTGGCCCTAACGGCGTTGCGGTTCTGGAGGCGTTGGGCCTGCGTGACGCGGCGGCCGCTGTTGCGAATGTGCCCGAAGCGGTGGAGTTGCGGGACATGGCTACGGGGCGCGAGGTGGCGCGCTTGCCTATGGGGCAGGCGGCGGTTCGGCGCTGGGGGCGGCCTTACTGGCAGTTTCACCGTGCGGATTTGCTGGCCGTTCTGGCCGACGGGGCGCGGGTCGCTGGTGTTGATATTCGGCTGGGGCACAAGGTTGATACGGTTAAGGATATTTCAGCCTCGGTGATTATTGCGGCGGACGGGGTGCGCTCTGCTGTTCGCGCCGAAGTGTTTAACGGCCAACCGGCCAGTTTCACGGGGCAAGTCGCGTGGCGCGGGACTATTCCGATGGAAAATCTGCCGGTAGGGGCGGTGAAAAACGTGGCGACTGTTTACATGGGGCCGGGGCGGCATTTGGTGACGTACCCGATGCGCGGCGGTTCTGTCGTGAATTTCGTGGCGGTAGAGGAGCGCGATGCCTGGGCGGATGAGGGATGGAACATTCCCGATACCCCCGAGAATTTGCGCCGTGCGTTCGCGTCTGGCGGACGGGATGTTCAAACTATCCTGAATGCGGTTGAGGAGACTTTCCTTTGGGGGCTGTTCAACCATCCATATCTGCCACATTGGACCAAAGATAACATCGCGCTGATAGGGGATGCCTGCCACCCGATGCTGCCGTATTTGGCGCAAGGGGCGGTTATGGCGCTGGAGGATGCATGGGTTCTGGCCCGCGAGCTGGATCGCGCTGGTGTGGCTGATGGATTGCTGGCGTATGAACGCATCCGCAAGCCACGGGCGACGCGGGTGCAGAAGGCGGCGGCCTCGAATGCGACGGCGTATCATTTGTCGAGCGGGCCTGCGCGGTTGGTTGCGCATACGGGGTTGAAGGCCATCTCGCGGCTGGCACCCTCGGCGTTGCTGGGGCGGTTTGACTGGCTTTATGGCGAGGATGTTACAAAGCCCGACGTATGACGTTGACAATTTGTCGATAAAATGGTGACGTAAACGCAAAGCCGTTCTCTAACGGCACCTCATGGATTCGGAGAGCATTATGGGCAAAAAACAGTGGGACTTCTGGATTGATCGCGGTGGTACGTTCACCGATATCGTCGCTCGCAACCCCGAAGGCGAAATCGTTGCGCACAAGCTGTTGTCCGAAAATCCCGAGGCGTATCCGGATGCAGCCATTCAGGGCATTCGTGACCTGATGGGCTTGAAGGTGGGCGAACCGATTCCGTCTGATGCTGTCGATACCGTCAAGATGGGCACGACCGTGGCGACGAACGCGTTGCTGGAACGCAAGGGCGACCGCACGTTGTTGGTGATCACCAAGGGTTTCCGCGATGCTTTGGCGATTGGCTATCAAGACCGCCCCGATATTTTTGCCCGCGAAATCATCAAGCCGGAACTGCTGTATTGCGACGTTATCGAGGTTAACGAACGTGTGCGCGTGGATGGCACAATCGAGCAAGCCCCAAGCGAGGCGGTTGTTCGCGTCGATCTGCAAGCCGCGTTTGATACCGGTATTCGGGCCGTGGCGATTGTGTTCATGCACTCCTATGCCTTCCCGCTGCACGAGCAGATTGTTGCCAAGGTGGCGCGGGAAATCGGGTTTACGCAGGTCTCGGTTAGTCACGAGGTCTCGCCCTTGATGAAACTGGTCGGGCGCGGGGATACGACGGTGGTCGATGCGTACCTCTCGCCAATTCTGTCGCGCTATGTGCAGCAAGTCGCCAGCGAATTGGGGGACGGCGTGCGCCTGATGTTCATGATGTCGTCTGGCGGTTTGACCTCGGCGGAGCTGTTTAAGGGCAAGGATGCGATTCTGTCCGGTCCGGCGGGGGGGGTTGTCGGGGCTGTGCAAACATCAGCCATTGCCGGGTTCGAGCAGATTATCGGGTTTGATATGGGCGGCACATCTACGGATGTTTGCCATTATGACGGCACGTTCGAGCGTGCGTTCGAGACCGAGGTTGCAGGTGTGCGTATGCGTGCGCCGATGATGCGAATTCATACGGTGGCGGCGGGTGGCGGGTCGATCCTGCATTACGACGGGGCGCGGTTCAGCGTCGGGCCGGATTCGGCTGGTGCGAACCCCGGGCCGAAATGTTACCGCCGAGGCGGGCCGCTGTCGGTTACGGATGCGAACGTGATGGTGGGAAAACTTCGCGCCGAGAATTTCCCGAAGATTTTTGGCCCCGATCAGGATCAGCCGCTGGATGTGGAGGCCGTTAAGGCCGCGTTTATCGAATTGGCCGAAGAAATCGGCGATGGGCGTTCGGCGGAGCAGGTGGCGGAAGGGTTCCTTGCCATTGCCATTGAAAACATGGCGAATGCGATCAAGAAAATTTCTGTGCAGCGCGGATACGATGTGTCGAGCTATGCGCTGACCTGTTTTGGCGGCGCAGGCGGGCAGCATGCCTGTGCGGTGGCTGATTCGCTTGGAATGACGACGGTTATGGTGCATCCGCATTCGGGCATTTTGTCGGCCTACGGAATGGGGCTGGCGGATATTCGAGCCAATCGTACACAGTCTGTCGTGCGGCCTTTGACCCCGGAAAACCTGTCCGATGTAGGGGATTCAATTGAGGCGCTTCGCGCCACGACGTTTACTGAGCTCCGCGACCAAGGGGTTACGGCTGATGAAATCCAAGTCTACCCGCGCTTGCATTTGCGCTACGAGGGGACGGATTTGCCAATCTCGGTGGATTTTGCCGATGCAGCCACGATGTTGGCCGCTTTTGAAGACGCGCATCGCAAACAGTTCGGGTTCGTATTCGAGGGCAAAACCGTAGTGATCGAGGCCGCCGAAGTGGAGGCCGTAGGGGGTGGCGCAACGATCGTGGAACCAGCACAAGCGGTGCATAAGCATACGGCCGAGGCGCCGGAGGTAACGTCGTTTTACGCCGGTGGAACTTGGCACGAGGCGGGCGTGTACCGCGACCGCGCCGCATTCAGCGCAGGCATGATCATCAACGGCCCTGCCTTGATTATCGAGCCGCACCAGACCGTTGTTGTCGAACCCGGCTGGCAGGCCGAGGTTAACAAATACAACCACATCATCCTGCGCCGCGTGGTCGAAATTACCCGCAACACTGCGGTGGGAACCGAGGCTGATCCGGTGATGCTGGAGGTGTTCAACAACCTGTTCATGGCGATTGCCGAGCAGATGGGCGTGACCCTGCAAAACACCGCCTATTCGGTGAACATCAAAGAGCGCGTGGACTTTTCCTGTGCCGTTTTCGCGGCGGATTCGTCGCTGGTGGCCAACGCGCCGCATATGCCGGTGCATCTGGGCTCGATGGATCGCTCGGTCGAGGTGATTATCGCGCAGAACGTCGGCAAAATGCGCCCCGGCGACGTGTTTGCCTTGAACGCGCCCTATAATGGCGGCACGCATTTGCCCGATATTACGGTTGTGACTCCGGTTTTTGATGACGCGGGTGAGGGTATTTTGTTCTACGTGGCCTCGCGTGGGCATCATGCGGATGTGGGGGGCACAGCCCCTGGATCAATGACGCCGCTGGCGACAAACGTTAACGAGGAAGGCGTTTTGTTCGATAATTTCCTGCTGGTTGATCGGGGGGAATTCCGCGAGGAAGCCTTGCAGGAATTGCTGACCGATCACCCTTATCCCTGTCGCAACCCGTATCAGAATATCGCCGATTTGAAGGCCCAGATTGCGGCCAATGAAAAGGGTATTCAGGAGCTGCGCAAGATGGTTAACCAGTTCGGTCTGGACGTGGTGAACGCCTATATGGGCCACGTGCAGGATAACGCCGAGGAGAATGTCCGCCGTGTGATCGACGTGCTGAAGGACAGCGAATGGGAGACGCATACGGACCAAGGTGCTGTGATAAAACTGAAGATTTCGGTCGATAAAATTAAACGCGAAGCGACTGTGGATTTCACCGGAACCTCGCCGCAACAGACCAGCAATTTCAACGCGCCGGAACCTGTGGCCCGTGCCGCCGTGCTGTATGCGTTTCGCCTGATGGTTGACGGAAATATCCCGATGAATGCCGGCTGCCTGAAACCGATCAACATCATCATTCCGGACGATTGCATGCTGCGCCCGAAATATCCTGCTGCCGTGGTGGCCGGAAATGTCGAGACTTCCCAGCATGTTACCAACACGCTTCTAGCGGCATTGGGCGCGATGGCGAACTCGCAAGGGACGATGAACAACCTGACGTTTGGCAATGATACCTACCAGTATTACGAAACCATTTGTTCCGGCTCTCCTGCTGGTCCGGGCTTTAATGGTACGGATGCGGTGCAGGTCCATATGACCAACTCGCGCTTGACGGACCCCGAGATTCTAGAGTTCCGATATCCGGTTCTGCTGGAGGATTTCCACATTCGGCATGGTTCGGGCGGCAAGGGCAAATGGCATGCAGGTTCCGGCACGCGACGTACCTTGCGCTTCCTTGAACGGATGGAGTGCGCGATCCTGTCCTCGCATCGCACACTGCCGCCCAAGGGTTTGAATGGTGGCGAGGATGGGCAGCTGGGGCTAACCCAAGTGCGCCGTGTGGATGGTACAATCGAGACCCTCAAGGGTTGCGATCAAACGGTGCTGGAGGCGGGCGATGCGGTCATCGTTCAGCCCCCGACAGCGGGGGGATACGGCAAGGCATAGCGCCCGAATTTCACGATGTGTCTAATTTGTGCTAAACTGCGTCTTTAACCATTTCGGGAGAGGATAGATGGAAGGCACATCCTATTTTTCCAATGATTCATGCAGGGTTTCAGCGGATATGAATGCAAAAACCGAGGACTTTGAACTGGGCCGCTCCGGTGTGCTCGGCGACGGGCCGCAGGTTTATATCCGCATCGGCGACAAAAACATCTTTATCCCGCGCGCGTCCACCAGCGAGTTTTTCAACAAAGTGCGGGCGCTAGGGGATTATCTGGGTCGATAAGGCACAGGAAACCGCTGGTCAGAACCCTGCCCATCGAGATCGCTTGTACGCGGGTAATGATTGAGAAATGGTGAATGTAGGGTGTGTGGTTTCCACGCACCATTCCTGCGGTTGATGATGGTTCGGTGCGTGGAAACCGCACACCCTACATTCACCCGCATTTTGAATGCCCACAATCCCCGCAGGTCATGCACCCTTCCAGCATTCGCATCGCGTATTGCCCACAACTTGGGCAGGCTGGCCCGCGGGGGCGCTCGCCGACCGCTATGGCCTCGGCTTTAGGGTCGGATTTCAACCCCATACCCTCGCCCGCAATGAATCCCGTTTCAATCATATGTCGTTCAATCACGCCGCCAATCGCTGCCAATATTGACGGAATGTACTTCCCGTTGACCCAAGCCCCGCCGCGTGGGTCGAACACGGCTTTCAGCTCTTCGACCACGAACGAGACATCCCCGCCGCGCCGGAAAACAGCCGAGATCATTCGCGTTAACGCCACAGTCCACGCGAAATGCTCCATGTTTTTGGAGTTAATAAACACTTCGAAAGGCCGCCGTCGCCCACCGATGACCAGGTCGTTGAGGGTGATATAAATCGCATGCTCGCTCTCGGGCCACTTGATTTTGTAGGTCTGGCCTTGCAAATTGTCTGGCCGGGCCAGCGGTTCGGACAGGTAAATCACTTCGCCAGCGTGATCAGGTGCTTCGCCTTCGGGCTGCACTTTGACCTTCTCGCTAACCGTCAGTACGGAACCGGTTACCTCGTTCGGGCGATACGTTGTGCAACCTTTGCAGCCGGTGTTCCATGCCTCCAGATAAATCTGCTTAAAGTCTTCGAAATCGATATTCTCGGGGCAGTTGATGGTTTTCGAGATGCTCGAATCCACCCACTTCTGTGCCGCCGCTTGCATGCGGACGTGGTCAATCGGGGCCAGCGTCTGGGCGTTAACGAAATAGTCAGGAAATTCCGTATCGCCGAACTTTTCACGCCATAGCCTGACGGCGTAATCCTCGACCTCCTCCTCGGTGCGCGAGCCGTCTTTTTGCAAAACCTTGCGGGTGTAGGCGTATGCGAACACCGGCTCGATCCCGCTGGATACGTTGCCTGCATAAAGGCTGATTGTGCCGGTCGGGGCGATGGATGTTAACAAAGCGTTACGGATACCGTGTGTTTTAACGGCCGAGCGCACCTCGTCGTCCATCGCCATCATCGTGTCGCCCGCCAAATATGGCACCTCGTCGTACAGCGGAAACGCGCCTTTTTCGCCAGCCAAATGCGCCGAGGCCAGATACGCCGCGCGTGCGATAGCTTTCAGCCATTCCTCCGTCTGCCGCGCGGCTTGGTCAGAGCCATAGCGCAACCCTACCATCAGCAGTGCGTCCGCCAGCCCCGTCACGCCTAGGCCGATCCGGCGTTTGGAAATCGCTTCGGCCTGTTGTTCGGGCAGCGGAAAACGACTGGTGTCCACCACGTTGTCCATCATTCGAATGGCGACGGTGACCAATTCGCTTAGTTGGTCGCCGTCCAGTGTTGCGGCCTCCTCGAACGGATTGGTAACCAGTTGCGCCAGATTGATCGAGCCTAACAGGCACGCGCCATAAGGCGGCAGCGGTTGCTCGCCACACGGGTTTGTGGCCGCGATGCTTTCGCAGTAATTCAGGTTGTTTTTCTGGTTGATCCGGTCGATGAAAATCACCCCCGGCTCGGCAAAATCGTAAGTAGAGCGCATGATTTTGTTCCACAAGTCCCGCGCCTGCACCGTTTGGTAAATCTTGCCGCCAAACACCAGATCCCATGGGTCGCCAGCCTTTACGGCCGCCATAAACGGATCGGTAATCAGGACGGACAGGTTGAACATTCGCAGGCGTGCCGCGTCTTGTTTGGCTGTGATGAAATCCTCGATATCGGGGTGATCGACCCGCATCGTCGCCATCATCGCGCCGCGCCGCGAGCCTGCCGACATGATCGTGCGGCACATGGAATCCCAGACATCCATGAACGACAGCGGGCCGGATGCGTCCGCGCCAACCCCCACAACGCTCGCGCCTTTGGGCCGCAAAGTGGAGAAATCATACCCGATCCCGCCCCCTTGCTGCATCGTCAGCGCCGCGTCTTTCAGCCCGTCGAAAATCCCGCCCATAGTGTCCGGAATCGTGCCCATAACAAAGCAGTTGAACAGGGTTACGGAGCGCTTTGTGCCTGCGCCTGCAAGAATGCGGCCTGCGGGCAGGAATTTGAACCCCTCCAGCGCGTTATAAAACACGGCTTCCCACTTTTCAGGGTCTTTTTCGCATGCCGCCAGCGCGCGCGCCACACGGCGCCAGCTATCCTCGACCGTTCCGTCGATCGCCTCGCCTTCGGGCGTTTTGAAACGGTATTTCATGTCCCAGATGGACTGTGAAATCGGGGCGGCGAATGCAGACATACACGTATTCTCCAAAGGGTGGGTAGGGATGCTAAACTACGGCGCGGTTGCGAGCTTGGCAATAGCCATAGACAGTGGGCGACGCTCTGATATGAAAGGAAGCGCAGGAGGAATGCATGAGCGGCGAGCTAAACTTGGTAAAACTTTGCGTGGGGGTGGAAAAGGTCAGTGACCTCGCCCGCTGGCGTGAAATTCGTGCCGCCGAGGCGCAGGCAAGTGGCGTTGACTATACCCCGCATCACATCACCCGAATGCGGCCACGGCGCGAGGAGGAACTGCTGGATGGCGGCTCGCTCTACTGGGTTTTCAAGGGGTTGATATTGGCCCGCCAGCGGATATTGCGGCTGGACGAGGTGATTGGCGAGGATGGCATCCGCCGTTGCGCCCTGATTTTCGCACCCGAACTGATGCTAACCGAGGCCCACCGCCGCCGCGCGTTTCAGGGCTGGCGGTATCTGGTCAAAGCCGACGCCCCTAAGGACATCGGCTTGTATCATGAAGATCAGGAAGAAATCCCGGGTGCATTGCGCGCCGAGCTTTCCGCCCTTGGTGTGCTTTAGCGCAAGCTGGCTGCTGCACGACCAATACGCGCCGCCGCATCCGTGCCGATGGCCACCAGATCGGCGTTTTTGCCCAGATCGCCAAAGCTCATCATTTTTGCAGGATCAATAAAGCGGACAAGGCATTCGCCTTCGCCGGATTTCTCGACCGTAACATTGCAGGGCAGCATCAGGCCAACATCCGCGCGGGCGGTCAGCGCTTTATGGGCCAGCACCGGATTACAGGCGCCCAGAATTGTGTAGGGGCGGAAATCCACGTCGATTTTGGTTTTCAAAACCGCGTCTACGTCGATGCGGGTCAAAACGCCGAATCCTTCGACCTTAAGGGCTTCGGTGACTTTTTCGATCACATCGTCAAAGCTACCTTGCATGGTTACGTCTATGCTGAATGTTTCTGACATTTTATCTCTCCTGATGTTTTTCGTTAACCCGTAAGTAATTAAATATCCTGTATGTTCAATGGCAAGAACCAAGGTGTGACAACATTGCCTCAATTTGAACAGTTTTACCGGTTAATATCGGGTAGTCCAGTATTTGGTAGGGCAGTTGGATCCCTTATTTATTTGGGAAGTATGCTATTATGTGGACCATTATCATCAATTTTATTGATTCTGAATCCGGCGCGGTGACTGTAGATTGGGTCATTTTGACTGCTGCCATCGTTGGCATTGCGATTGCCGTCCCGATGTTGATTTTACCGAATCTTCTGCCCGTCGCATCAGGTATACAGCCAGCGCTTGACGTTGCCCCCGGTTTGGGCGCTAGCCTGATAACAGGAGAATGATCCCGTAATTTAGTCTTGCCATGGTCATAATGCAGACATATTCAGCCTGTATGTTATCTGGTATCGTATAGGCTACAGTTTTTATTCATTGCCCGCTTTGGGCGCAGTAAATGGTTATTGATATGTTTTTAAGAATGCTTGGGCAGTTTTGCCGCTCTGAATCCGGTGCAGTCACCGTAGATTTTGTCACTATCACCGCAGTCATCGTTGGATTCGGTATGGGAGTAATGTTGCTTGTTGTCCCCGGCATCGAAAATGCGGCGTCCTCTATCGAGCCGGTAATCCAATCCTCGGAAGGGTTGGCCGGACGTTTGATAGGCGCAGACAACTAATATTGGATAGCGGCAGCCGGTTTGGCGCAAGACCTCCAAATAAAACAGCTACATCAGGCTTGGCATAAACGTCACAATCTGCGGGAAGGCGATTATCAGGCCGATTGCCCCTAGCAACAGCAAGAAAAATGGCAGGGCCGAGCGGGCAATGGACAGAATGTTAATACCCGTTAACCCTTGGATGACGAACAGATTGAAGCCGACAGGCGGGGTGATCTGGGACATCTCGACCACGATTACGAGGTAGATGCCGAACCATAACGGGTCGATACCCGCGCCGTTAATCATGGGCATGACGATCGATGTCGTCAGGACCACAACGGAAATGCCGTCAAGGAAACAACCCAAAAGGATGAAGAAGATCGTTAGCACGCCGAGCAGTGCCAATGGCGAGAGGCCGAATGACCCGATCCAGATGGCAAGGTTGCGCGGGATGCCGGTGAAGCCCATGGCGACGGTCAGGAAGGCCGCGCCCCCAAGGATGAACGCGATCATGGCTGAGGTGATTGTGGCCCCCAGCAGACTTTCCACCAGCATTTTACGGCTTAGGGTTCCCGAGAAGAACGACAGAATTATCGCGAAAATCACCCCTAACGCGGCGGCGTCTGTTGGCGAGGCGATGCCCGCGTAGATCGACCCGATAACGCCAGTGATCAGTATAAGAACCGGAAGCAGGCGACGGGAGGATTTGACCTTTTCCATGAAGGTGTATTCGGCGTCTTCGGTTGGAATGCTGGCAGGGTCCATCAACGCACGGATGATGACATAGCCGCCAAACATGGCAACCAGCATGATGCCCGGGATAATGCCGGCCACGAACAGGCGCGCGATGGACTGGTCCGTGGCGACGCCGTAAACGATCAGGATGATCGACGGCGGGATCAGCAATCCCAGCGTGGCCGATCCAGCAAGCGTGCCAATGACGAGGCGCTCGGGATAGCCGCGATCCATCAATTCTGGCACCGACATTTTTCCGATGGTAGCGGCGGTCGCGGCTGACGAGCCAGACACGGCCGCGAAGATTGCACAGCCGATAATGTTGACGTGCAACAGCCGCCCCGGCAGGCGGCCGAGCCATGGGGATAGGCCTTTGAACATGTCCTCGGACAGGCGCGATCGCAGCAGAATTTCCCCCATCAGGATGAACAGCGGTAGTGCTGCGAGCGCCCATGAATGGCTCGCACCCCACATGGTGGTGGCAAGGACTTGGCCGACGGGCGCGTTGGAAAAGAACGCCAGCGCAACAACGCCAACGGACAGCAGCGCGATGGCAACCCATACGCCAAGGCTAAGCAGGCCGAGCAATACGCCCAGAAGGATGAGCATGATAATAGGGTCGGACATCTATTCTTGTTCCATATTTTCGAGGACGGGTGCGCGGGCGATGATCGTTTCGACGAACAAGTCGATGAAGGCAATGGTCAGCATCAATAACCCTGCCGAGGTCGCCAATTGCGGGATCCATAGGGGGATGGCGACGATGCCGTTGGACAGGTCTCCGTAATAGTAGGAGTCGTAATTCATGCGGATCATGTAGTAGGTTGCGTAACCGGACACGCCCGTGCCCAAGCCGAGGCTGAACAGTTCCGCACCGAGGCGCGGGATGTGCCCGAAGGTTTGCAACAGCAGCGTGACGCGGATGTGCCCGCCTTGTTTTAACGTATAGGCCAGCGCCATGAACGATGCCGCCGCCAGCGAGAAACCGGCAAAATCGGCGTAGGACGGGATGGTCATGCTGTAGGCAGAACCGAAAATCTTGGTGATCAGGTTCAGAACCACTTGGGCTGACACCACCAGACAGATAAAAACGATAAACCCTGCCGCCGCGAATCCGCTGGCGGTATAGAGGGTGTCTAGGAATTTACGCATATTTGCCTCCCGCATAAAATTCGGGCCGGACATTTGCCCGGCCCGTGTCTTGGTGCGTTTAGTTGCCTTGATACTCGGCAATAACGGCTTTGGCTTCCTCGCTGGCAGTTGCCTGAAGATCAGCCAACATGGTCGCGCCGATGGCTTTCAAGCCCTCCATCAGGGCCGCACTTGGCTCGACGATGATCATGCCGTTATCCGCCATAACCTGAGTTTTGGCCTTGGCCTCGGCCGCGCTCATTTCCCAACCACGTACTTCGGCCGCTGCCGCCGCTTCGAGGATTGCGGCCTGAATATCAGCGTCGAGCTTGTCGAACATCTGAATGTTCACAACAACGATGTTTTTAGGCACCCACGCGTTGATCGGTGTGTAATGCGTCACGAAATCCCAAGCCTTGGAGCTGGCGCCAGTGGAGGGCGACGTGATCATCGCCTCGACCTGACCAGTTGCGAAGGCTTGCGGGATGTCTGGCGATGCAACCTGTGTCGGAGCGGCCCCTGCAAGGGCGGCAAAAGCTTCCAGTGCGGCGTTATATGCACGGAATTTCAGGCCGGACAGGTCTTCAACCGTGGCGATCTCGCCGTTGGTGTAAAGACCCTGTGCGGGCCAAGGAACCGCGAATAATGGCATCAGGTTTTGTTCGGCCAGCAACGCTGTTACGGCTGGTTTCTGGGCTGCCCAAAGGCGCGCGGCATCTTCATAGCTTGTTGCAAGGAACGGCTGGCTGTCCAGACCGTAAGCTGCATCCTCGTTCGAGAGGCGCGACAAGAAGAACTCGCCAATCGGTACTTGGCGGCCACGAACGGCCCCCTTGATGTCAGCGTGTTTGAACAACGAACCGGCGGAATGCACGGTGATATTCATCGCGCCACCTGTGGCAGCTTTTACGTCAGCCGCGAATTCAATGATGTTTGCTGTGTGGAAAATCGCGTCGGAATAAGGCGTCGGCATATCCCAGTTTTGCGCTTGGGCGGCTGCGCCCATCGTGAATGCAACCGCTGCACCACCGATAATTCCTGTTAGTTTATTCATAATTGTTCCTCCCAGAACCGTGATATTTGCTGCCGTTGGACAAGAATCCTGACGCAAAATATTAGTTGTAAAATCACATTCGTATTTTGTCGACAAATTGTCAACGTTCTTGATTTTCAGAGCCAGCTGTTTAGTCCCGAGGTTTGATGGTGTAACATTTTCCCTCGAATGGAAGGAAGCACTATGGGACAAGTTTTACACGGCAGCGCCACGACTACGCACGTTATCAGAGCAGCAATACAGCGATCGCAAGCTTCGACCTCGGAGTTAAGCCAGACATACGGGATTAATCCCAAGACGGTTTTGAAGTGGAAGAAACGCACTTGTATTGAAGACCGCAAGACCGGTCCAAAGCAACCTCGTTCCACGGTTCTCAGTGAGATTGAGGAAGCCGCAATCGTTGCTTTTCGCAGGCATACTCTGCTGCCACTGGACGACTGTCTCTACGCACTCCAACCGACTATCCCACATCCACCGCCCGGCAGTTGATTGCTTGCAATCAGCGAGAGGGGGACACGGTCATCACTTCACCGATGTTTGCAACGCAATGGGATATCCCGTCTGCCAGATGTCGATGGCGACAAGCCTGCAAAGAAGAAGTTCAAGCGATATCCCATCGGCTATTTCCATGTCGATATTGCCGAACTGCACACAGCAGAAGGGAAACTGCACCTCTATGTTGCCATTGATAGAACAAGTAAATTCGCGTTTGTTCAACTCGTTGATAAGGCAAACCGGAAAACAGCATCAGCCTTTCTTGAAGCCCTCGTTGCAGCGGTACCCTACAAGATCAACATTGTTCTCACAGACAATGGCATTCAGTTTACATTCCCGCCTCGTTACAAAGATGGACCAACTGCAACCTATATGACTCATATGTTCGACATGCGTTGTCGGGAAAACGGAATTGAACACAGACTCACAAAAGTCAGGCATCCCTGGACAAATGGTCAGGTCGAGCGGATGAATCGAACCATTAAAGACGCCACCGTTAAACGCTACCACTACGACGACCATGGACAACTCCGTGCTCACCTCAACGACTTCATCAATGCCTACAATTACGCCCGACGCCTCAAAACTCTCAGTGGCCTGACACCTTACGAATACATCTGCAAAATATGGACAAACGAACCGGAAAGATTCATACTCAATCCAACCCATCAAATGCCGGGACTAAACACCTAGGTATTCGAGCATGCACCAGTGCTGGTTGTTTTGCTGCTCGGGGCGCTGGCTATTAGTTTGAAGTTTGCATAGCGTGCTCG